>Ga0169931_10011711_pt1 | contig 12295 bp, 5 predicted proteins | sample Kivu_15m_20L_FD_129675 | JGI IMG/M metagenome (GOLD analysis project Ga0169931, IMG submission 129675) | Freshwater microbial communities from Lake Kivu, Western Province, Rwanda to study Microbial Dark Matter (Phase II) - Kivu_15m_20L... | ecosystem: Environmental > Aquatic > Freshwater > Lake ...
ATATTGGTGATAGAATTCATATTTGTTTAAATTAATTGATTCTAAATTAATGTTAAAAATAAGTAGTAGATAGATATCAGTGATCGGCCTATAGCTCTATAGCTTTATAATCGCTACTATTTCCACTTAGAATGTATATAGACTCTCCTCGGATCGAACAATACCTACTTCCTCTTAAATCATCATACTTAATCTGTAATTTTACTTCCTGAATAGTCTGCTTATCTCCGTTATAGTACCAACAATCTTCAACTATATCGTTGTTTTAATCAATCCCTCCCAAAAGTAAAAAACCTTGCATGAATTAAGTCATTATTGGAATCTATCTTGGTAATATTTGATTTGTAATAGTCGTGAATTATCTCAAAGCCAGGTCTCCGTCGTATATTGATAAAGGAAGATAAAAAAAAGTATTGACTATACTTGCTTGATTGTTTCTTCCGCCGAAAATGCAAAGAAAGTTTTTACCATTTTCGAGCTAATTTACGATCATTTTGTGATTAAAACGACCTTAAAGTTTAAAGTCTCTCCATCTTGGTTTTTTGCAATCTAGATTGATCCAACTTATTGAATCTATTGTCTATCCTGACTCATCTAACCCTCCGTAGACAATCAAATAATTTTTGTATGTGACTGTTGTATGATTTTTTCTGGTTTTAGAGTTCTGACCTGAAGATTCTAGCAATCTCCATCCATTTTTTACTACCGAAAAAGCAGCACAATCAGTATAGAAACATCTATCTTTCAATTTTTATTTATACTACGACACTCCACCGACTAAAATCAGCTCTTTTTGGTATGCAGTCAAAGTATGTCCATACCTAGGGCTGGGGTTGTAAACAGACTAAGGTCTCACTTAACTCCATTTTCCTTTATAATAGCTGTAAAAATATTGTTTTATTCCTTAGCTAAGCGAATTCGAGCATGATATCCCTCCGTATATGTATATCGTGTCATTGAATTTGCAATACGTCATGTCGTAACCTGAACAACTGGGTGGGTAAAAAATATTAACAGGCATGATTTTCTTGCCTATCTTCATTTTGTTGTTCTGGTATTACCAACCTTTGATTGATTTAAGAATGTTATTGTCAATGCTAATGAGCACGTTAGTTGTTAATTATTGTTTCATTTATATTTTTCGCTGGAAACTTTATAGACCCCACTCATGGATTTACTAGTCAGAGTCTCTACGACCGTTTTGGGTTTTATCTGGGTTCGTTTTTGCAAATATTTTTTTGTTTTCGACTAGTTATTTACGTAATAGAGATAGTTGACTCATTTTAGGAGATTCTTCTTTTTTTGACATTCTTCTATAGTAATTGATAGAATGAAATTATAATTACATGCATATACATCACACTACACTCATCTCATTGCGCTTCTTCTTATTATTTTTTTGAATTTATTGTCAGATTGTCAAACGAAGGGAAATCTGCGGAATCGAATCTGACTCTAGGCTAGGGTTATTTCTTGGTTTTTTACATATATTTTTTTGTATTTTTGGTGGATTATAGGGGTGTCTATTAGTCAGAATCTACAGCTTTGCGTATGAATGGAGGGTATTGCGCACTGTAGTATTGTAAAGTTTAGAAAGGAAGATAGTTTGCGTATGATGTTTGTATGGGCTATTGATATACGGGTGTTTGTTTTGGGTTCTTTTTGTCTTTTTTTATGTTGTTGATAGACTATTAAAGACATGAATATGGACTTTTTTATATAAGTTTCAACTAGATATTGCTATGCTAGGTTTTGATACGCTATTGGAACTCTCGGACTGCAGATTGGCTTTGAAATTATATTAAAAATCCAGCTTTGTCCTACTTGATTTAGCATTTCATCTATGTAAATACCTCGCTACTTGCTTGGTTAATGCCTGTAAATCTTTTTTGCTGATAACACTATTGTTAGTCATGAGCCTAACGATGAGTTAATCTCCTTTTAAGAGAATTTTAATCTGCGTGGTCGACACGACCTAAACATACGGACATTGCTTAAGCGCCTGACTATAACAGTGTTTACTTCTATGACCTGATTCAAATCACTTGTGATTTGCGATACTCTTCTTTCTCTAGCTACAGTTTTGATAGGCAGTTCCATGGATTCGTTGAGGGAGTTAAAAATGTATATGTTTCTTCTAAGGGAATCTTTGTTGAAGAGCGAGTTGAACTGAGTTTAAAAGGAGTTACTAGATTGACGAGTTGTTAGTTGGTTCTACCTTCCATTTTTAAGCTATTTTTGATATTAAGACAATATTAAAATCACCTAAAATAAAAGAATAATATGTTTTTTGTACACGAAATTAATGCTACTCTCTTTTATTTGTTGACCGAATATCAATTGAATTTTTTATTATTAATTTAAAAATATCAATATTTTTGTTTTTTAAATACTTTTCTTAGCTTTTTTTAACTTTTTGTAGCTTTTTTTAATATATTTTTGTAAGATTAATCAATTGAATAGTAATGATAGCAATTAGTAATCCTTATTCTAAATCAGTGGTATTCAATCTATTTTATTTCCCTAATGATAAGTCGAGGCTCGAAAAAAGACAAAAGACCTTCTAAGAGCATCTAGCGCAAACACAGTGTCAAAAAGCAGACAACCCAAACATTCTTTTCAAAGGAAACAAAACTCAAGGAAAAGATTTCAGTAAAAGCCGAGAGTACAGACAGCATGCCTCCTCCCCCTTCTAAAATAACTGACAGATCCAAAGCCAAGAGCAGTTTAGCTGGCCGCATCGACAACAACAAGTACAACATCAAATACTTTAGGATTTCGTAAAAAATAGACGTGAATCTGAAGATATCCAGCATAAAAAATTGGATGTAGGAGCAACTTATGACTACTAAGTTAGACAAGCCTTCACGAAAAAATTATGATTATATGCATGTGATCGGTAAGGGAGGTTTCGGCAAAGTGTATAAAGTTAAGTAAAAGAAAACAGGAGAGTTGTTTGCTATGAAATAGATGTCAAAAGCAGTGTATCAATTTATCTAAGATAGCATACTAGCCAAAAAAAGTAACGAGTCCATCCGCAACGAACGGTAATTGCTTCGAATTCTCAAACATAAATTCATAGTCAACATGCGAAATGCATTCCAGGATCGAGACAATCTCTACCTGATAATGGATTTGATGCCTGGAGGAGATCTAAGGTATCATATTTGCAGAAAACATAAGTTTACATAACAACAGGCAAGGTTTTTTACAGCTTGTATCTTTACGGCTTTGGAGTATACGCATTCTCAAAAAATTATTCATAGGGATATCAAGCCTTAGAATTTAGTGTTCGATTCTTAGGGATACCTGCATTTGACTGATCTAGGGATTGCTAAGTACTATCGAGAGGATAATTATGCTGATACGAGTGGAACTCCAGGTTACATGGCGCCTGAAGTTATGACTAAGCAAAATCACAGCTATTAGGTCGACTACTATGCTCTAGGTGTCATCATTTATGAACTGATGATGGGAAAAAGACCTTATGTGGGTAGAGATAGAAAAGTCATAAGAGAGCAGATATTGGCCAAACAAAGTATGATCAAAAAGAGTGAGATTCCGTAAGGATGGTCGATGTAAGCAGCTGATTTCGTAAACAAGCTTATCCAAAGAAGACCCATGATGAGACTCGGCTGGGGTGGTTCTTAATAAATCCGAGAACACGCCTGGCTGCGAGACTTTCCTTGGAAAAAATTACTAAACGGCTAGCTCTAATCACCCTTCAAAGCATATTCCAAATACAGTGCCTAGGATGTTCGTTACTTGCCCACAAAAGAAGACGAATAGATGTCCAACCTCATCAGATAGAACAAAATGTTACTCCGCAAAAGCAGCGTTCAAGACATTTTCTAAGGCTATACTTTCGTTTAATCTGATCTCAAATAATAAAACTACACGACTTCGAGTGAGTTGTACCGGAAGAGAGATACATTGTAAGTAGTGGATTTGTGATCTTTAATATTATCGTGGATTTATAACTGAATGATATCATTTATCTTTTGGAGTTTTCTATTGCTTTTCTTGGATTAGCAGCTTGTTTTATCGCTATTATATCTGACGGACGGTTGAAGATTTTATTGGAATTATTTTTGGTTTGCAAAGGATGGGGGCTAGCTAGCGATCATCTGTTGTTGTGAACATTTTTGTATCTGCGCCGAAGAATTAACTGGATGAGTGCTAGTTTTACATTATCTTTATATTATAAAAATCAAGAAAAATGAGAATTGCATTCTGATGAATTGTAATGTATTTGATGCTTGATTATATATTTTAGCTATACTTTAGATAGATCATTTCATTTTTAACTCTGACACTCCTAGGGAAGACTTATCTTCACTGGCATCTCTTCTCCTTCTCTCTACATAACACTCATAAGTCTATTTTCTTCATATTCATTTTCTCCTTAGCTTTCCTACAAATTCGATGCATTTTCTTCATATTAAACTCTCTACTATTCCAACATATTATCATCTTATTAACCTTTTTAACCTTACTAATAATTTTATTCATCCTATTGGTTGTCCTATTGCTCGGCTAGCTAATCATAAAGTCGCTGGTATTGTGCCTCTTATTGACTATAAGTTGTGTTCAGGTTCATTAGTTAGTTTTTTAACTCCCACAGACCTAGTTTTATTTGGTAGTTTTCTTTTTTTGATTTCTATATTTGCTTGATGATTTATTTTTAGTTCTATCATAGACAAATGCTTACTTCTTCGATTTGTTTCATTTCCTACTGATGATTTTTCATCAGCTATGCGATCTTGTTTTAGAGTTATTAGCACTATCTAGCGCGTACTTCTTTTATTCTTTACTATTCGATGTGTAATTTTACTTTCTGACGTTTTGCGTCTTATATTTTGAAGATGTTTTGTTGGTTATATTTGCGGCCTATGCCTCGATTTAGAAAATTTGGGGAAGGAGAAACGGCTTCGACTTTGCTGATTTTGGGAAAAACAAATTGTTATTTGGTTTTGCAGCGAGGGTTGTAAATTGAGTTTATGAGCTGGTCGGTGTTCATTTTAGAGCTTATAATAAAAATATGAGCAGAAAGATTGAAAGTAGTATGAATCTATAACAATTATAATATCAAAGGTACTAAAATAAGGTTATCAAAAAATAATTATAGCTTCATAGATTCAATAAATTTTGAAGCAAAATCTGAAAATCTGAAAATTTAATAATTGATATTATTTTTTGCTATTTATTTGAAACGCTTATTTTTAGCTTAGTTTACTTATTTTTTGATATTTTTAACGCTAATTACCGTATTTAGTGCATTGATATTAGCCGAAGTTATATTTTATTTTTGATGAGTGGCATAGATTCGCCTGACAAACACAACCCTAATTCCACCCACGCAACCGGTCATCTAGGTATGGTCGAAGTAACACTTTCCTGACTCAGAATCTCACTCGCTAAGCTGACAAAGACCTACAAGACTACCACAAATTAGTCGAGCTCTATCGACAAGATCTCGACTCGATGAAAACTAAGATTTCTAACTTCAACGAATAGATCATTTAGACTTTGACTCCACTTGTTGAATCTTTGTACCGTTCTTTGGAGTTGGGGATGGTTAACCAGAAGGAGTAGAACAACAACTTTCAAGAACAGTTGACTGATCTAAAAAAATAAAAATCAATTATCGCACAAATGATCGCTGCATCGCTGAAGCGTAACGACCAGCTCCATACCTAAGTAGGCCATTACTGATCAATGATTGATGCCAGCACAATTATTATAGTGTTTTTATATATGGGAAACGATCTTACGAAATGTTGCGGGGGGAATGATAACACCATAGACGGATTCGGTGACAAAAAAGTCATAGAAAAAACATCAGAAAAAATGTTGATTCCCTAAAGATCATAGATAGTACAGCAAACTTATCTGAAGTTGTGTAAGTAGAGTAAGTTTTTGAAGAGATAGAGACGTTCATAAATTCAGTGGAAAATAAAAAATAGTTTATAGAGCCGATAGAGCTGCAGATATATGGGTAGAGGGCTGTTTATGTGGGGTATGAGAAGAATGGTAGGCCGCATGGACCTGGGCAAATATTTTTTGGAAGTTTGAACTATTTGGAGGGGATTTTCAAATAAGGATAGATCGATTGTAGAGATGGAATTTTTATATAAGCTAATGGAAATTACTATAGAGGAGGATTTGTGGCTTCACAGCAATCAGGTCAAGGACTTTATTGCAAAAATAATGATATCATAAAGGGAACTTTTGATTCTGGAGTACTCAATGGTAGATTAAAAAATATATAGGAAAAGGGTAGTTGATAGGAAACGATGGTCGTTATTATCAAGGAAATTTCAAAGATAGCCGTATGGATGGAAAAGGTGTCATGACTTACCCGAACGGATAAGTATATTAAGGATTTTTCAAAGATAGTAAGCGTAGTGGTATAGGGAAGCTCAAAACAAACAAATATGAGTATCATGGTCCTTACAAGGATGATATGAAATGCGGAAAAGGTACTCTTATTATGAACGACGGGTCAAAATTTTAAGGATGGTTTTAGGAAGATAGAATGAAAGGTTATGGAGCTTGGCATCGACCTGATGGAACTAGGTAAGCCGGATAATTCGATAAAGAACTTATTTTTTGATATATTTTTACTTTTTTGAAAGATTAGCAGCTTGAATAGATGATCTTTTTTATAAACAGTTTACAACCGCAATTTCAAGTCATAATTGTAATACTAGATAGACTGTATTTAACTATCCCGAAGTGCATGAGTACAACTACAAAGTCTACTAAAAAATCACAAAAAAGTCAAGATTTCAAACAGAAGTACAAAACATAAGTATTTTTGTTGTCTATTTAGCGATGTCGATATTGGTATCAGCACGGCATATGTCCTTTCTATGAGTTAGTAATTCTTTTTTTAAGTCCAGTGTGCCTTCGCTCACTCATAGAACTAGTTGCGTGATAAGGCTGCACTCAATCGACTTTACAAGACTAAAATATGTCAGAATTTTTTGGAAGAAGGGTGGTGCAAATATGGCAAAAGATGTCAATTTCGACACCCAAATCATGAAAAATCTTCTTATTAACAGGAATAGCTTTCGTAAAAGTGCAGTTCTTTTTCAAGTTTTCCGACTCTTTGCATCGACGAACTTTATCTTCAAGGCGAAAAACATCAAAAAATATTATAAAATGTAGCTTTTAACGGCCTCTAACTTCTATTTATGTAAGTATTTTGTTATCCAAAGACAAAAACCGTTCCATTCTTAAAAAATTCATTAATTTTTATAAACAAAAACAGACCCATACAAATAAAATTCTTAAATTAATTTTTAGTAGTAATTTCCCGATTACGACTTCAATCGTAAGCCGAGACTCGGTTCAATGTGATCTCTATTTTGACCCTAAATGCATCGATTATTATCTTGAAATTCGTTATATTATATCGATGAGGGGCGGGGTGGTTGGATAAAAATAATATTAAATATATTATAGTACTGATGGCTATGCATCTGATGCAGGAGAAGGCAAAACAACGTAACATCACTCCTAGTTTCCTACGGTTCAGACGTAACTCTAGAAATATTCAGGCAAGAGCACAGCTAATGGTATTGGTAAAAAAAATGGGGAAGAGGAAAAAATAGAAACGCAAGTGCAAACTTAGAGGACGTAAAGAAGTGCTTCGAAAACGAGTAGATGTAGCTTTGAAGCGTATGAGAGACGTGTTTTAAATCTAAGCAAACTCAGTAAACATTTTTTTATTCAGAACAGCAAATTGCTACTAAGTAATCTCAAGACGAACGAGAAGGCCCACCTAAGCGAAAAAATCAGATCATAATAAGCGAGCTCACAACCCTTACAAGATAAGACAGTCCATCCTAACACCCCAGCAACACCTAAGCCAGAACAAACACAGTACTTCAAAAACTAAACGACAGCAGAAAGCGAAACTCTGCATCTGGCAAAATAATCAACAAAATCTACAACAGGACGCCATCCAATCCTAAGCGATCGGAATAGTCCTTGGAAAAATAAGACCAGAGAGCTAAGGTGATGAATGTTTAACTCATGAATAATGTGCTCAAACACCAGTTCGCACCTAACTATATGAATATCCTGAAGAAAAAGAAAATAGAGAATGCAACTGAAAAGAAAAAATCAAAAAACGCAAAAGGATTCAATTTTATAGTACCAGTAAAATCATAAGCATAAATGGCTCATTACTAGATTTATGGAGAACTGGGCAAAGGCGCATATGGAATAGTCAGAATGGGCATGGATAAACGCACAAATTAAAAAGTGGCTGTAAAAATATATGAAAAGAAACGTATTGACTAGCCTAATAAGGTAAAAAACTTGTAAAGATAAATAAATATTTTGGCGTAGCTTTCACATGGAACTATTGCTAAACTCATCGATGTTATATAAACTCAACACGATCTTTATCTTATTTTGTAGTATGGTGGAGCCAATTCTCTCTACAATTATTTGTTATCAAAACCTGAACATAGACTCTAGTAGACCTAAGCTAAACATTTTCTATTGGTTATTGCTGAGACTCTCAAATATTTGCATGAGTTGGATATCATACATCGAGATATCAAAGCTGAAAACATACTGATAAATAGACATAGACATCTTAAATTGATAGATTTCGGGTTCAGTCTGAGATGCAAGTAAAATTAAACTATTGATACTTTTTGTGGTACTCCAACTTACATGGCGCCATAAATTGTATCTAAAATCGATCACTGTCCCATCTTTACAGACATGTGGTCACTGGGCATACTTTTTTACGTGATGTTACAAGGCAATTACCCTTTCAGGGCTAAAAGTTAAACATAACTTTTCGAAAAAATCAAAAGAGGACAGTTTTAGTACATCCATAACAATATATCTAAATAAAGTAAACGGATTATTGAAGGTCTTTTGAGAGTGAATCCTCATGAAAGACTTACGATACATAACTTGTTATCTAAGGATAACGTCAAGTGGTTGAAGCAGTAATGATCTTTTTTACACTTAAATATCAATTAAATACAATATATTGTGAATATTTAATTGACAAGACTCACATAAAATCATCGTCATCATCGTTGTTTTGAACCGGAGCAGGTGGAGCTTCCTTTACCTATTTCTTCTTACGATCATCTTATTCTTTCTTGGATGTCATTAGTTAACCGTCAAATAGATCGTCTTGCACGTTTGTTTCCTATGATGCTTCTATCTTCTTTTCACTTTTTTAGGCAGCGCCTCCTTGTCTTTTTAGGACTTATTATTTTTTCTTTATCTTAGCTTATTTCACTTATTATTCTTTTCTGAGATTTTTTACTACGGTTAATTTCTTTTTGATTTAGTGCATGTTTTTCCATTCGAGTTGACTGTAAAAAAGCAAAAGTGTTTCCTAAAAAAATGCCAAAATGTCATCTCTTTACAGCGCATCTAAATTTTAAGCCTACGCTAGATCATTGAATCTTTTTCCAGCTGCTCTACCGAAAGCTGCAAAATCTTTTTAATTTTTAAGAATCTGCGTATTAGTTTTGATATCTTTCAGACTATCATTTGAGCTATTACTTTTTGTCTCTGCATTAGAATACATGTACCTTTGAACAATTTATCGAAGCTATTATCATCTAGATTTTTATACTACTTGATTTTGCTGAGTAAAAGTTGATGTGGATCAACTTTTGGTTTTTCTTATTCAACTTCTTTGACTTACACAGGTTTTTCTTCGACCACTTATAGTTCTTTAAGAGCTTCCTATTTTTTCTACTACAAAGCGATATCTGCCTCGGCTTACCAATCGTCAAACCCTCCGACCTATTAATCACTCATTTGTTGAGATTATATAATAAGAACAAAATATCAATAATCAAACATATTTTTGTATTAATATGCATATTAATTGCAATTGATTTATGAAAGAAATGAATATAGTGACTGATATTGATTTAATCATAGGATGCTCAAAAATCATACTCATTTCCGCCAGTGAAACTCTGATAATTTAGATCGTAGTTCATAAACTGGTTATTGCTTTTATCGATAGTGCAGCATGCACTTGGATTTGACTTAGATTATTTCCATCCAAATTTAGCTCCGTAGTAGTAATCTGCAAAATCTTCTTCTGCTTCTACAACTTTTTTGTCGAGTTGACCCATTTTGGAACTATCAGTAGCATTCATGGAGACTGGAATGAAATATCTCTCCATTTTGATTCGCTACATGTCCATGTCGTTGGCTTAGCTGTGTTTGCAAGGTTGAAGATATTTTCTTCTGGGCTTTTTCTTTTGTTTGTTTGCTATCATGTAAAATTTAAATAAAAGCAAGTAAATCGTTCACGAAAAAACGTATAACTTATCGTAAGCTCTAAGCTTAAAAATATTTATTTTCAGAATTTTTCCTTTATTTTGAATCATATTCTGATGTTTTTCAATATTTTTATTCATTTTGATTTAAGAAAGATTTAATAAATACTCTATAAACTTTTGATTATTTTTACAACTTTAACTAATTTTAATTGATCCACAATGTTTAGCAAAAAGAAGTAAGGCACTGAACCTTAAATCATCCAAGCAACTAATGAACAAAAATAATAAAAAACATAAAACAAATAATCCTAAAAACTTCATGTAAACATGAATCTAAGTTAGAATTCATAAAACAATTATGGCGAATCTGACGCAAAATAGTAATTTGTCAACGAAGCTGGCAAAGTAGGCAAAGCAGTTCATAATTTTTTCAGAGAAACATAAAAAGTAAAGCAAAAAGGTGGTGATAGAGCTATACCACTTTTCGAGTTGTCTCAGCATACAACTGCATCATCAGCATGGCTCAGTCTGAACGGAACTGTTTACGATGTGACTCAATACATTAAATATCATCCCGGAGGCAAATTGATTCTCCAGGGTTGTGGAAAATAATGTTGCTAGTTGTTTAGTAAATGTGAATTAATATAGATAAATATCATTCATGGGTAAACGGGCCTTTGTTACTTGCAAAATACAAGCTGGGGTATCTGTCTGGATGATGATTAAATAATCTTTGAAAGAAATACAGTATATGTATATATTTTCATTATTATTTTCTGTCATTTTTGCTTTATTTGTCATTTTTTGATCTACCTTTACTTTACAATTCTAGACCTTTTAATTTTAGTCTAGGTCATCATAGATTGACCTATAATAATAAAAATGAATTCTTCCGGCTAAAAGCGTCAGATGGAACGACTTACCTAAGACTTTTATATAAACAAAAAATAAAAAATAGGTAACGGAGTATATGGCACAGTATATATGGGATTCAGCATGAAAAGAAACAGACCAATCGCTGTAAAATACATGGATTAGGCCCAGGTTAAGAAATCTAAATAAAATTACATACGAGAAATATAGGTAATGAATAGTTTGAGCAAACTGAATCATCCTTACATAATGGGCTACTATGGACACTTGATACGAGAAGATGGAGTCTACATGTTTGTATAGCTATGTAAAGCAGAAAATCTCACAGCGAGACTACAAAAAGGATTAAGCGAAAAGAAAGTTATTTAGCTATTTAGACAGCTTATCGAAGGGATGGTGTATCTAAACAGTCTGAGTACGTATATTCTTAAGCAGATATAATTCATCGTGATCTGAAGCCTGATAATATTTTGCTTGATTAAAACGACTGCCTCAAAATAGCAGATTTCGGTCTGGCTAGATAATTGAAAGACAAAATGACCGTTAAAGTAGGAACCCCACTTTATTGGGCTCCATAGATGCTTGAAAGTCGAAACGATTACAGGTAGAATGTTGATGTGTGGGCAGCCGGGTTCATTCTGTACGAAATGCTTGTTGGAAAACCTTATTTTGAAAATGTAAAATATCTACCTGAGCTTCGAAAATAAATAGAAAAAACGTTTGTAAATAATAATACCAAAATTGAATATCCTTCGACGCTTCATGAAAAGTGGGGACAACTGACTATGGCTATGTTGGTCTATGATCCACAAAAAAGACCTAATTTCCAACAAATCAATTTTTTGTTTGATAAAATATAACCAGTTTTGAGAATCGACATACAAAAAAAATACGGCTATTAATAGGAGTAATAATCTAGGAGCTCAGTTATTTAAAGAAATTCTAAATAAGAAAGAGCTTAAGGACCTGTCACAAATATTTAAACCAGACTTGACTAAGAATTTTCTTACTAGATAATCAATAATTTGAGAAAATACTTGGCTTTTTGTAAATAAAAAAATGAAATGAGATTAAGTTTGCTATATTAGCTTGATGATAAATAATAGATTAAATATCCAAAAACTTTTAATGTATTC
>Ga0169931_10011712_pt1 | contig 12295 bp, 10 predicted proteins | sample Kivu_15m_20L_FD_129675 | JGI IMG/M metagenome (GOLD analysis project Ga0169931, IMG submission 129675) | Freshwater microbial communities from Lake Kivu, Western Province, Rwanda to study Microbial Dark Matter (Phase II) - Kivu_15m_20L... | ecosystem: Environmental > Aquatic > Freshwater > Lake...
ATCGAGCCTCATCCCGCGTGATTCGAAGAGGCGGGTCAGGGTGTCGACCTGCCGCATCCGCGATTCCTCTGCTTCGAGCCCCTGGTGAAAGGCGTCGATCCCCGAGACGGAGATCTGCCAGACCTGACGTTCCAGCAGTTGATCGAGGATCCGCTCTGTCAGCAGGTCCCCGGTCGTCTGGACGATCAGCTTGACGCGCCCGGCATAGCGAGCGAACAGCCGCTCGAGGACCGAGTAGAGGACCGGCTCTCTCACTGCGTCGAGGAGCACTTCGCCGCCGGCCAGGACGACCCGTCCAATCTCCTCCTGGAACTTCCCGGTGACCGGATCGATCTGATGCGGATCGAGATAGGTCATCTGCTCCGGAAAGTGGTCGATGATGCGCGGGTGGAGCGAGACGCTCTCTTCCAGCACTGATCGGAGCCCCTCCCCCCTGTACGGGCGAAATCGATCGTCATAGCAATGGCGACAAGTGCGGTGGCAGAGAAATGTAACGACATAGTAGATCGATTCCACGGCGTTCTCCTGAAGATGGATGATGGCTCAACGGCGTTGCCAGGCGAGCCAGCGGCGCAGAAGGCCTCGCTGGCGAGGTCCCCACTGGGCGAGGCTGTACTGGTCGGCGATTCGCCGGATGGCCTCCGCCTGCGTCGGGTAGGGGAAGATGGTCCTGGCGAGGCTCTTGATCGAAAGCCCCCCGGTCATCGCCACCGCGATCGTCGCGAGGAGGTTCCCCGCGTGGCGCGCAGCGATCGAGGCCCCGACGATCTTTCCCGTTCGGCGATGGATGTGGAGGCGGACGCGCCCCTCCTCCTCCCCGTCGAGCAGTGCCCGGTCATTGTGACACAGATCCTCTGTTCGCGTCTCGACCTGCAACGGATCGAGTTCCTGCCCATTCGGCCCGATGTGCGCAATCTCCGGGTCCGTGTAGGTACAACGGGGAATGAGCAGTCGACTCACCCGCTCGCGGCCGGCAAAGAGGGCGTTGCGGACGGCGATCCGCGCCATCGCGTCCGCCGCGTGGGTCAATTTGATTGCCGAACAGACATCGCCAGCGGCATAGACGCGCTCGTTGCTCGTTTGGAGAAAGTCGTTGACCTGAATGCCGGCGGCGGTGACGGCGATCCCCGCCTGCTCCAACCCTAATCCTTCGAGGTTGGGGGATCGCCCGGCGGCGACGAGGATCGTGTCGCATTCGAGTCGCCTTGCCGCGCCGCCCGTCCGCGAAGCGAGGTGGACGATGCGCCTGCCCTCCACGGTCCGCTCGACTCGATCTGGCTGGACGCCCAGGTGGAGGGTGACGCCCTCCTGGCGGAGTCGATCGGCGAGAAGCTGGCTGATCTCCCGGTCTTCGCGGGGGAGGATCTGCGGCTGAGGGTCGATCAGCGCGACCTGGCTGCCGAATCGTCGGAACGCCTGGGCGAGCTCACAGCCGACTGGTCCTGCCCCGAGGACCACCAGCTGGCCGGGGAGAGTCGTGCGGCCGAAGATCGTTTCATTGGTCTCGTAGCCCGCCTCCTCCAATCCGGGAATCGCGGGAATCGTGGGTCGTCCCCCGGTCGCGACAATCGCTCGTGAAAACCGCAGTCGACGCCCGGCGACCTCGATCGTCTCCCGATTCAGAAACCGGGCCTCTCCGAGGTGGACTTCGACTCCATAGGCCCTGGTGAATCGCTCGACCGAATCGTGCTGGCTGATCCGCGCACGCACCTGCCGCATCCGCTGCATCACCGCTCCAAAATCGACGATTGGGTCCTCAGCCAATCGACCCCCAAAGCGTTCTCCATTCCGTTGGTCATAGATGGCTCGCGCCGCCCGCAGGATCGCCTTCGAGGGGACACATCCGAAGGTCAGGCAGTCTCCCCCCAGCAGAGCGCGCTCGACGAGGGCCACCTTCCCTCCGAACATCCCGGCTCCTCCCGCACTGACCAGACCCGCCGCCCCCGCTCCGATCACGACGAGGTTGTATCTCCCCGCCGGTGAGGGGTTGCGATACGTCGCCGGGTGGCAATGGGCAATCAGTTGCGCGTCCTCCTCCGAGTCGCTGAGCAGCCCCCTCCTCCAATTCTCCTCCATCGACCCTCCCCACCCCAGGCTCCAAAGAGAAAAGGCGAAGCGGAACTCGATCGCTCCCCCTCGCCTCTTCTTACTACCCTCTGCCGTTCTTTGGGGCCTCATCAGCGCTCCTCCCCGGAGAGCTGATTCGTCCATCTTCGGCAGGCTCCTTCCCGCTCGTTACTTCTTCTTCGGCGGAACAACCGACTCTTTGCAGGCCTTGCTGACCCGGAACTTGACGACCGTCTTGGCCGGAATCTTGATCTCTTGACCGGTCGATGGATTGCGCCCCTTGCGCGCCTTGCGCGCCGCCTTGTAGAGCTTGCCGATTCCCGGCAGCGTGAACGCGCCCGTCTTCTTCGTCTGGGCCGTCGCTACCGAGGCCAACTCGTCAAGAATCTCGTTGGCGGCCTTCTTCGTCATCTCGAACTTCTCGGCCAGATGGGCCGCCAATTCGCTCTTCGTCATCTGTTTGACCGTCGCTTTAGTTGCTGCCATGTTCCTGTTTCTCCTCTGGCTTGGGCAAGCGACCTCCGCCGACCCTCGCGATATGAATCGATTCAAATTTGATGAGGGGAGGGACGTCTCCAAGACATCATGGGCCTTCTCTCCGCGGCACGGTTCCTCTGCTTCGCGTCGGCTGCCAGTCAACCCTGCCGCATCCCAGACGGGCACTTCATCTTTCGGTGGTTGATACAGAAGAGAAGAACGTCCCCACTTCCATTTGCGATAGCGTGGGATGGAACAACTCTCTTCGCGACCACTTCCGATTCCGCAGTACCACGTCACGGATCGAAGAGGAGATGGGGCGATCGGCTGCCGATCACCCCCAGCACCTGGACTGATCCAGCCTGCCGGATCGGTCGGTCTTCTCTACCCGACTCTACCCAAATCTCCCTAACTCTCTCCAAGAGCGCCAGATGCCTCTTTCCGCATCTGCATGGTGTGTCCAACGGAGGGGAATATACCGTAACTGGCAGAGCCCACGCAAGGATAATTTCTGATTCCGAATGTCGAAAGATGCCGCCCCATAAGGGTTTTACGAGGTCGATGTGCAAACGCCCGATTTGACAGCCCTTTTCCTCTCTCTTTCCTGAGTTCTTCGAAGCCGCCCGGATTGGGGAGGAGGATTGCCAAACCTATCCATTTTGGGTAGATTCTCCCGTTGCTACGAAGAGACCGCGAATGAATGCTGTTCGCGCGCGCTGGAAACTCATTGTTTGATCAGGAGGGAGGACGTTCGTGCCGATTGCCATCTGCCCGGAATGTGAAATGGAGATCCACGTCGATGAAGATGTCGACAAGGGGGATCATCTCAACTGTGAGGAATGCGATGCCACCCTGGAGGTGGTTGGGCTTGATCCCGCCGAACTCGATCTTGCCACTGAAGAAGAGTCCGACGACGATGATGACGATGATGACGATGACTATTGACCCCGCGGACGGGGAGATTCCTCCGGGGGCTTTCCCGATGGGGCCTGGTACCCCTGGCGGCTGATCCGCAGGCGTAGGCCGGGACGGGTGGTGCGAACTGTGAGCGGATGGAACTGGCCGTCGGTTCGTTCGACATAGAAGGCCAGTGCGTAACTGGAGCGGATCTCCTCGGCCAGGGCTTGAAAGACTGGCTGGAAATTGCGCGTGTCAGCGGTGAAGTCGCTTCCGCCAGTGTGGTGGACCAGGCGGGTGGCGTCGAGCGGTGTCAGCACCCGCCCCCCACGCTGAGTGGGGGAGAGCATATAGGACGGGAGCGTAATCGAGTAGACGGTCACGCCAGCGGCGATCGCCCGTTTGACCATCTCGCGCCGATCGACCACACTCGCCGAGTCGAAGCCATCGCTGATGACGACAATCGCTCGCCGCATCGGAATTCCTTGATGCAATCGGGGGGCTTCCCGCTCCAGCAACTGCACCGCCCGATCGATCGCGTCGTAGAGGCGAGTCGAGCCTTCGAACCGATCGACCTTCCCGAGCGCTTTGGCGAGCTTCGCCGCGTCCCGGGTGAAGCGTTGTCGAATCTTGACTTCGTGGTTGAAGGTCAGCGCGGCAAAGACGGAATCGCCCTTCATCAGATCGACAAATTTGAGCGCCGCCTCGCGCAACGTGACCGTCTCCTCTGGCTTGAGGCTTCCGGAAAGGTCGAGGGCGATGACGGCGGCGAGGGGACGTGAGAGTTCCGATTGATTGCTGACTGAAAAGAGATCGAAGGGCCGGCGGACTCCATTCTCGAAGAGTTCAAACTCCTCGCGGCGGAGATCCCGGACGTAGTTGCCTTGACCGTCGACCGCCGTCACATCGAGCGCGACGACGTTGGTCTCCACCCGGACAGTGAGGGAGGGATTCGGGCGAGACGGCGACTGCGCGAGCGCCAGGAAGGGGTGGCACAGCGGAAGAAGACAGGCGAGGACGACCGGTACAGCTCTCATCGGTTGTTGGTCCCTCCTCTCCCCGTTGGTGAAGCACGCGGGCGCTTCGTCGCTTCGTGCCCTGTCGATCGGGTGGAAATCTCTTGTTCCACAAAGAGGTCAATTATGGCATATCCCGGTGATCAGCTACACGGCAAAGGAGAAAGAACCTTGACGCAAATGAAGCGCGAAACGCCCCCTCGTTGCCATTGGGCCAGCATCTCGCATCGCTCTCCCCTTTCGTTCTCAGCGCTCTTGCTGGCTGGGCTGTTCCTCATTGCCCCCGCGCCAGTCCTTCCGCAGGGACAGGATCGACAGGAGAGCGCCGAGACCGGTAGTCTGCGGGGGAGGATTCGCGAGCAGAGAGGGAAGGCGCTCGCCGGGGTCAAGGTGGAAGCCACGCGGCAGCCTGACACGGATCGTTCGTCGGAAGCTGGCTCCCCAGCCGGGACTCGCACCACCGAGAGCAGCTCCCAGGGAGAGTTTCTGCTCGGGTCGCTTCCCCCGGGCGATTATGTCCTCTCCTTCTCCCTGTCGGGTTATCGCACCTTTACCACCCGCCGCTTGACGGTCACCGCCGGCGAGTCGGTCCGACTGAGTCGGGTCATCGAGCTTTCCCGGGAAGAAGCTCCCTATGCCGTGATTCGCGGCGCCGTTCTCCACGGCGTTGGCTTCACCATGCCCAACGCCTTGATCACCCTCGAACGGATCGATGGAGGGCGGAAGTTTCGTCAACGAACCATTTCGCGAGAGGGTGGGGAGTTTGCCTTCCGCCTGCGGGCCGAGAAAGCGACCTACCGCGTCACCGCCAGCTCTCCCGGCTGGAAGCCCGCGACGCAGGAGATCGAGATCGAGGGCGACGAAGTGCGAAACATCGCCCTTGTCCTCGAACCCCTCCCCTGATCTTCTCTGCCGACATCGGCCTGCCCTTATCGGGCAGGAGCAGGCCAGACAGATCTCGGTCAGATCTGTCTGGGAATTCGGGGATTCCCTCTACTGGTTCATCGAGGAGAGGAACTCGGCGTTGCTCTTGCTCTTGCCGAGCCGATCCAGCACCAACTCCATCTGCTCCACCGGAGAGAGGGGGTTGAGCACCCGCCGCAGGACCCAGATCCGGTCGAGATCCTTCTTGTTGATCAAGAGCTCCTCTTTGCGGGTGCCGGACTTCTGGAGGTCGATCGCCGGAAAGACGCGCTTGTCCGAGAGCTTGCGGTCGAGATGAATCTCCATATTGCCGGTTCCTTTGAACTCTTCGAAGATCACGTCGTCCATGCGGCTGCCCGTCTCGACGAGTGCGGTGGCGATGATCGTCAGACTTCCGCCCTCCTCGATGTTGCGGGCCGCGCCGAAGAACCGTTTCGGGCGTTGCAGCGCGTTGGAATCGACGCCTCCCGAAAGGATCTTGCCGGAAGGGGGAACGACCGCGTTGTGCGCGCGGGCAAGACGTGTGATCGAGTCGAGCAGGATGACGACGTCCCGTTTGTGCTCGACCAGCCGTTTCGCCTTCTCGATGACCATATCGGCGACCTGGACGTGGCGGGAGGCCGGCTCGTCGAAGGTCGAGGAGATGACCTCCCCATTGACAGAGCGCTGCATGTCCGTCACCTCTTCTGGCCGCTCATCGATCAGCAGGACGATCAGTGTCACTTCGGGATGGTTCTCGGTGATCGAGTTGGCGATCGCCTGGAGGAGCATGGTCTTTCCCGTCCGCGGCGGCGCGACGATCAGTCCGCGCTGCCCCTTGCCAATCGGGGTGAAGAGATCGAGGACCCGTCCGGACACATTCTCGGACATCGTCTCGGCTCGCAGCTGGTCGTTCGGGTAGAGCGGCGTCAGGTTGTCGAAGAAGACCTTGTCCCGCGCAATCTCCGGTGGCTCGAAATTGATCGCCTCGACCTTGATCAGGGCAAAGTAGCGCTCTCCCTCCTTGGGAGGACGGATCTGCCCGGAGATGGTATCTCCCGTTCGCAGGTCGAATTTGCGAATTTGAGAGGGGCTGACGTAGATGTCGTCGGGGCCGGGCAGGTAGTTGTACTCTGGTGCGCGCAGAAATCCAAAGCCGTCGGGGAGCGTCTCGAGGACTCCCTCGGAGAAGATCAGTCCGGACTTCTCTGTCTGTGCCTGCAGAATCTTGAAGATGAGCTCCTGCTTCCGCATCCCCGTCGCCCCTGGAACATCCAGTTCCTTGGCGATCTGGGTCAACCGCGAGATATTCATCTCCTTAAGATCGGCAATATCGAGAAAATCTTCGGCATTCTCCTCGTACTCAAGGATCTCATCTTCAATCGACGGTGTGTGGTGTGTGCTTGGAGTGGGACGTTTGCTTGTTCTTTCTGCCATGGCGCGTTCCTCAGAGTCAGCGGGTCGACTGCGAGTTGGCAACGGGTGGGGTTGCGTCAGTCGGTACCGGGGGGATGGACCTCTCTCCTTGCGCGATCCAGGCGGAAGAATGCGCTCCTCTCCCCCGGCGGACAAGGGCGCAAGAATGGTTAGGCGGTCTGCGTGAAAAAGAATCAGCTCGATCTGGCAACGCTGGAACGAATCACTTCCCAGACTTGACCCGATCCCTCACGGGTGATCGACGAGTAGGGGATCACCCGATCTGTCCCCAGGGTGGCCATGGCCTGTTGCTGCGCCTTGCGTCGTTCGTTGGCAGACAACTTATCGACCTTGGTACAGACTACCCAGAAAGGAAGCCCGTGGTGCTGTAGCCAGGATTTCATCTGAAGATCGGATAGGGTGGGCTCGTGCCGCGCATCGACAAGCAAAATAGATAGCACAAGCTGCGGCCGTTCCGCAAGGTATCTTTCGATGAGTTGGCCCCAGGCGCGTCGTTTCTCCTTCGACGTCTTGGCGTAGCCATAGCCGGGGAGGTCGACGAAATAGTAGGACTGCTCGATGAGAAAGAAGTTGATCGATTGCGTTCTTCCGGGAGTCGAGCTGGTTCGGGCCAATCCACGAACCCCGAGCAGACTGTTGAGGAGGCTCGATTTGCCGACGTTCGATCGTCCAAGAAAGGCGACTTCCGCGCGTTGATCGCGCGGAAAAGAGGACGGATCGGTCGCGGCGAGGACAAATTGGGCTTTGGTCTCTTTCATTATCTCCGGTCCCTATCCGGAGACCGAGCCCTCCGCGGGAAGGTGGCCCCCCGGGACTCCCTTGCCGGCCGTCTTCTCGCCCGTCTCCCAGAAGGGGGGGGGAATCTCCTGCGCGAGGTCTGGACGTGGGGTTGGAAGCCGTTCGAGGGCCACTTCGAGAACTTCGTCCATCGAATCGACGAGGTTGATCTGGAGGTGATCCCGGACATCCGCCGGCACTTCGGAGAGGTCCTTGCCGTTGGCTTTGGGCAGGATGATCGTCGTCAGTCCGGCGCGGTGCGCCGCGAGCAGTTTGTCCTTGACCCCGCCGATTGGCAGCACTTTTCCGCGCAGCGTGATCTCTCCGGTCAGGGCCACTTCGCGATGGACCGGGATCTGGGTGAGAGCCGAGGCCATGGCGGTCGCCATGGAGATGCCCGCCGACGGGCCATCCTTGGGGATCGCCCCTTCCGGGACGTGCACGTGCAGGTCATAGCTCTTATGGAGGTCGGCGGGGATTCCCAGCGCGGCCCCGCGCGAGCGGAGATAGGTGATGGCGGCCTGGGCAGACTCCTGCATGACGTCCCCGAGCTTGCCGGTGAGCGTGAGACGTCCGGATCCTTCGACGAGGGTCGCCTCGATCTGGAGGACGTCGCCTCCGACTTCCGTGACCGCCAATCCGTTGGCGAGTCCAATCTCGTTGACCTCCCCGACGCGGAGGTGGTGATACCTGGCCGGGCCGAGCATCGTTTCGACGGTCGGCCCGTCGAGCACCCGGTGAAAGGGAGGGGCCCCTTCGCCGGACGGCTGGCTGCTCTGGGCCTCGACCACCTGCCGCGCGACTTTGCGGCAGAGCGAGCCGATCTCCCGTTCGAGGTTGCGGACACCGGCTTCCCGCGTGTACTGCTCGATGACCATCGCCAGTCCTTCCTCGGTCAGTTCGAGCTGCTCGGGTCGCAGTCCATTGGCTTCCGCCTGTTTGGGGAGGAGGTGGCGCCTGGCAATCTCCCTCTTCTCCCGTTCGGTGTACCCAGCCAGCCGGATGATCTCCAGCCGATCCTGCAGCGGCGCAGGGATGGTGTGAAGGACGTTGGCGGTGGCGATGAACATCACTTGCGAGAGGTCGTACTCGACATCGAGGTAATGGTCGTGGAAGGTGTGGTTCTGCTCCGGATCGAGCACTTCCAGGAGGGCCGCCGACGGATCTCCCCGGAAGTCCGAGCCGATCTTGTCGACTTCGTCGAGCAGGATGAGCGGGTTGACCGTTCCCGCCTTCTTCATCAATTGAATGATCTGGCCGGGCAGCGCGCCGATGTAGGTGCGCCGATGGCCGCGGATCTCGGCCTCATCCCGGATCCCTCCCAGGGAGAGCCGCACAAACTTGCGCCCGGTCGCGCGCGCGATCGAGCGTCCCAGCGAGGTCTTCCCGACGCCGGGAGGGCCGACGAAGCAGAGGATCGAGCCTCGTGGTTGCTCCATCAGTTGCCGTACGGCCAGGTACTCGAGGATCCGCTCCTTGATCTTCTCCAGTCCATAGTGATCGGCGTCGAGGACCTCGTGGGCGTGTTGGATGTCGCGGATCTCTTCGCTGCGCTCTTTCCACGGGACGGTCAACAGCCAGTCGAGATAGTTGCGCGAGACGGTCGATTCGGCGGACATCGGGGGCATCTGCTCCAGCCGCTTGAGTTCGGCCATCGCCTTCTCGTGGGCCTCGGGACTCATCCCAGCCTCTTCGATCTTCTGCTTCAGCTCCTCGATCTCGGCCCGCTCGTCCTTCCGTCCGAGCTCCTTGTGGATCGCCTTGATCTTTTCGTTGAGGTAATACTCGCGCTGCTGCTTCTCCATCTGCCGCTTGACCCGGGTCTGGATGGTCCGGTCGATGTTCAGCTTGTCGATCTCGATCTCGAGAATCTCGATCATGCGGAGGAGTCGGTCGTGCGCGCTGTAGATTTCGAGCAGGCCCTGCTTGTCGACCACTTCCAGCCGCATCTTGTCGGCGAGTTGGTCGACGAGCTGCCCCGGGTCTGGCAGGCGGAGCACCGCCTGAATCTGATCCAGGTTGACGTCCTGGGCCAGCTTGAGATACTGCTCGGTGAGACTGGTCAGCCGCCCAATGAGGGGCGCGCTCCGCTTGGGATCTTCGATCGGGAGGGGGGCTCGGCGCAGCGTGGCGATCGCCACTCCATCCCGCTCCTCGACCCGAACGATCCGAGCCCGCTCCTGCCCCTCGACCCGAACCTTGATCGTCGTCTCGTCCGGCTTGCGCATCGAGTTGGCGATGTAGGCGAGCGTCCCCACCTGGTAGATCTGGTCCGCCTTGGGATCCTCGATGGTCGCGTCGTGCTGGGTGGCCAGAAAGATGATCCGCTCCCCGGCCAGCGCCTCTTCGAGCGCCCGCACGGAGGCAGGTCGCCCAATCACGAAAGCGGCTTTCGTCTGTGGGAAGACGACCACGTCCCGGATCGGGACCATGGGGTATTCGACGACATCACTCGGGGTTCGATCGTGAAATTCTTGCATCATTGCGTCTCTTCCTGTCCGGTGGCGAGGGGCGACTAGCCCGCCTTCTCCAACGGAAACACCACTCGACGATTGGCCACCATCTCGGCCGTGACCTGAAACTCCTTGATCTTCTTCTGGCCGGGCAGGGTGTACATCGCTTCGAGCATCAACTCCTCGAGGATCATGCGCAGTCCACGAGCCCCTACCTTACGCTCACAGGCCTGCCGGGCGATCGCCTGGAGCGCGTCCTCCGTGAATCGCAGCTTGATTCCGTCCCACTCGAAGGTTCGTTGATACTGTTTGGTCAGCGCATTCTTCGGCTGGGTCAGAATTTCGATCATCGCCGTCTCGTCCAGTTCGTGCAGGGTCCCCATCACGGGAAGACGGCCGACAAATTCAGGAATGAGACCGTAGCGGATCAGATCTTCCGGCTGCGTCTGTTCCAGCAGAGAAGGGCTTCGCGAAGTGCCCATCGAGTGGAGATTGGCGTGAAATCCCATTCCCTGCTGCCGGACACGCTTCTGGATCACCTTGTCGAGTCCGACGAACGCTCCGCCGCAGATGAAGAGGATATTGGTCGTGTCGACGAGAAAGAACTCTTGATGGGGATGTTTGCGGCCGCCTTGCGGAGGCACGTTGGCGACGGTGCCCTCCAGAATCTTGAGCAGCGCCTGTTGCACGCCTTCCCCGGAGACGTCTCGTGTAATCGAGGGGTTCTCGTCCTTGCGGCAGATCTTGTCGATCTCGTCGATGTAGATGATGCCCTGCTGGGCTCGTTCGACATCTCCATTGGCGGCCTGGAGGAGCTTGAGGATGATGTTCTCCACATCCTCGCCGACGTAGCCGGCCTCGGTCAGCGTGGTCGCGTCGACGATCGTGAAGGGAACCTTGAGCATCTTCGCGAGCGTCTGGGCGAGGAGGGTTTTGCCCGTTCCGGTGGGACCGACCAGCAGGATGTTCGACTTTTGGATCTCAACTTCGCCCGATCGCTTGAGCATCTCGATCCGTTTGTAGTGCTGATAGACCGCGACGGCCAGCTTCTTCTTCGTCTCTTCCTGGCCAATGACGTATTCGTCGAGAAAGGTTTTGATCTCGGTAGGCCGGGGGAGAGGCGCGCGGTTGGTTGTCGATTCCTGCTGGGCGTCATCACTGATGATCTCGATGCAGATGTCGATGCACTCGTTGCAGATATAGACAGTGGGTCCGGCGATCAGTTTTTTGACTTCGTTCTGGCTTTTGCCGCAAAAGCTGCAGCGTAAAGTGTCATCCCCTCTTCTCATTTCGCGGAGTCCTCCACCTCAATAAAAAAGAAAATTCCTCTTCCCACGATTCGGGGGGGGCCTGGATTCCGGGCGTGAATCCGTCAAGTGGCGTCACATCGACGAGCGTGAGCTGGGCCAGGTCGTTGCGGAGTGCCGTTGAGGGGGGAGTGCGCCTCCTTCCCGGCTTGTCGCAGCGCAATCACGAATGGGTATCATAAACAAGCGGCAGGGGCTCTGCAAGATAGGGAAGCGATCGACCTGCCTGCATTGCAGGGACCTCACCCCCCGAGGACGAGGGTCGACTTGAGCACTTCGCAGGCACGGAGACATTTGTCGCAGATTCGCGCGTCGTCTCCAGGGAAGAGTCGCTCTCCCTGCGGGTTGTGCCGGTCGTGGAGATTGAAGCTGCAATTGCCCGATCCCTCTCCGCCTGCTCCGAGGAGGCGCTTGTACCAGGGGCGCTCCAGCTTCCGCGGAGGGACGCCCATCTGCTCGTAATCGGCAAGGAGTTGCACGCAGACATCGACACACTCGTCGCAGATGTAGCCCGCGTATCCCTCGAAGAGCCGCGCCACCTCTCCCTCCCCCAACTGGCAGAAGGAACAGCGGAGCGCGGGCGCGGCGCCCGCAGACCTTCTTCGGCGGCGTGACGGGGGCAAGGTCTCCTCTGGTGGGGGATAGTCGCTCATAAGAGGGGGGCAACGGCGCGGGGCCACCTCAGATGGCGCCCGCGCTCCCGTGTCGAAGCAGCTGCGGGGTCGTTCCAGACCACAGAGAGGGAGGAGGCCCTGCCCAGTTACTCACGGTGTTTGATGACCTGGTCGATCAGTCCGTACTCACGGGCCTGACTCGCGCTCATGATCCGATCTCGCTCGACATCCCGTTCGATCGTCTCGATGGATTGACCCGTGTGGTGGGCGAGGATCTCGTTGAGCCTCTCCCGCAGGCGCAGAATCTCCTCGGCGGCAATCTTGATATCGGTCGCCTGACCGGAGAT
>Ga0169931_10011713_pt1 | contig 12294 bp, 10 predicted proteins | sample Kivu_15m_20L_FD_129675 | JGI IMG/M metagenome (GOLD analysis project Ga0169931, IMG submission 129675) | Freshwater microbial communities from Lake Kivu, Western Province, Rwanda to study Microbial Dark Matter (Phase II) - Kivu_15m_20L... | ecosystem: Environmental > Aquatic > Freshwater > Lake...
TAGCGTCTCTCTTGATGAATAGTAAAGGCGCCATGTCTGACGACGTGGCGCCTTATTTTTTGTAACTTCGACCATAGCCACGCCGTAACTGTAGGGTTCCGACCGGGTCGGCGGCGTGTGCATCCACACAACTGAAACCATCCATGAGTCAATTCAACATCACATCCGATGACCGTCACGGAATCGATGTGTTGCATCTGGTAGGAGAGTTGGACGCCCACACGGCAGGCACGCTGGAGGAGGCGTTCAAGTCGCTCATCCATCGGAACCGGACACGGATCGTCGTGAATTGCCAGAATCTTCTCTATATATCCAGTGCGGGATTGGGCGTGTTCATGGCCTACATCGAGGATGTGCGGGAACGGGAAGGTGACATCAAGTTGACCAACATGTCGCCCAAAGTGTACCATGTTTTCGACCTGCTCGGTTTTCCGGCCTTGTACGACATCCTGGACGACGAAACCGACGCCATCCATTCGTTCACCAACCCCTGACGGGCTTGTCATCGACCGCTCAACATCGTCTCTTGGTACGCGCCACTACGGAGAACATCTTCCATGTGCGCAATTTCGTGGCCCAATGCGCGGAGGCATGCGGGTGCGGGCCGGAGGTGACCGATCAGATCCGGTTGGCGGTGGACGAAGCGTTCACGAACGTGGTCAAGCATGCGTATCAGTTCAATGACGCCAAGGAGGTCGACATCCGTGTCGAGTTCGATGCGACCTCGTTCAAAGTGATCCTCAGCGACCAGGGCATCCGGTTCCATCCGGGGGTGGTGCGTGAACCCAATGTGGAGGAGCGCATCCGCCAACGCAAACGGGGTGGTGTCGGCGTGTATCTGATCCACAAGCTGATGGACGATGTGCAGTATCTCCGGCAGGGAAATCACAACGAAATCGTGATGACGAAGCGGATCTGATGGCGGCCCAACCTGATCCGGCGCATCTTGACGGGCGTCAGGCCCGTTTTGAGCTCAAGACCTTGCTCGATACCAGCCGTCTGCTCATCGAGAGCACCGATCCGGATTTTGTGATGAACAACCTGCTGCTCATCGCCATGGGAAAGGTGTTGTGCGGTCGTGCCGCCATCGTCCTGTTTGATCCGGAGCAGGGCCGATATGTGGTCCGGAAAGCCAAGGGCCGTACGGGTTATGACGAGCGGCAGGTGGTCGGCGCTCCGGTCACCGATCGGCCGGAATCCTTGCCGGGCTTGTTTGAAATCCGAACACAATCCCGCCACATGGGGTATCTCCTGCTCGGTCCCAAAGCCGATGGCCAGCCCTATGATGCGACGGAGACGGATTTCCTGGAGAATCTGGTCAATCTGTCGGCGGTCGCGATCGCCAACTCCCTGCTGGTTCGCGAGCTGAAGCAGACCAATATGAAATTGGATCGGAAGGTGCAGGAGCTGCATACGCTGTTCGATCTGAGCAAGGAGTTCAATGCGACGGTTGACCGTGACCCCATCCTGCGCATCTTCACATTCGCCTTGTTGGGTCAGATGCTGATCCGGCGCTTCGTGTTCATCCATGAGGTCGATGCGGGGCGGCCGGAGCTTCTGGCCATGAACGGGTTGGCGCACGTGCCGGACACATCGGTCATGGAGACGCTGATGTCGGTCACGGGCACGACCCGTCTTGTCGATGACTCCTTGAGACGCGAGATCCCCTTCCTGGAGGCCAATCGGATCGAAGCCTTGGTTCGGCTCACATTGCAGGAGGAGTCGGCCCTGCTTGCGGTCGGGAAACGGGCCACGGGAGAGACATACACGGAATCGGACATCACCTTCCTGAGCAGCCTTGGCAATCTGGCGCTCCTCTCGATTCAGAAAACCGAGTTGCTGCGGGAGCGCATCGCCAAAGAAAAGCTCGAGGAGGAGCTGGGCCTCGCCCGCACCATCCAGGAGCGTCTTCTTCCAAACCCGTTGCCCTTTGTGGCGGATCTGGATATGGTGGGGATGAATGTGCCCTCGCAGCAGGTCGGTGGCGACTATTATGATGCGATTCGGCGTGATGACGACCTGTATCTGGCCATAGCCGACGTGACGGGCAAGGGCATCCCCGCTTCCCTCCTCATGGCGAACCTGCAGGCCATGTTGCATGTCCTGACCCCGGTTTCGGGAGGGCTCGGAGAAGTGACCGGCCGCATCAACGACATCATCTGTCAGAACACCCCGAGCGACAAGTTCATCAGTTTTTTCTGGGCCCGGTACGCCATCGGAACGGGCCAGCTGGAATATGTCAATGCCGGGCACAATCCGCCGGTTGTCTTCCGATCGGATGGAGACGTCGTGCGGCTGTCGGATGGTGGCATGCTGCTGGGTGCCCTACCCACATTCGCCCCCTATTCGCATGGATCATACCGGATGCGGGAGGGAGATGTGGTGGTGATGTATACCGATGGCGTCACGGAAGCCATGAACGCCAACGAGGAGGAGTACGGAGAAGAGCGCTTGATGTCGGCGATCCGGGAGCATCTGGACTCGGATGCCGCAGGAATACGGGATGCGATTGTCGGGGATGTGCGCCGATTCACGGACGACACCTACTCCGACGACATCACCATGCTGGTGGTCAAGGCGCGGAAGCCCTCAGGGTAAGTTGTTCGTACGTGCGGTATCGGTTCACGACCGTATTCACGTAATGGACCGTTTCCGTGCCTCGAACGAACCCGAACCGCGCGTGTTGGTGGTAGTCGCGGTTCATCAGCAGGAAAAACGATTCCTGGACGTGATCCCACTCGTTTGGATTTCGATTTCGATCGATGGTGAGACGGCGGGCGTCGGCCACGTGGCCGATGCCGGCGTTATAGGCCGCCAGGGCGAACCGGAGCTGGTTCACCGAATCGAGATGCGCGAAATGGCGCATGTTTTCACGCAGAATGCGGACGCCCTCGCGGATGTTGGTCTCCACATCGAACAGCATCGTATCGGATTCGATGACCGAGAATCGGGGAACCACCTGCATGAGGCCGACCGCCCCTTTATGGCTCACCGCTTCCGGATCGAACCGGGATTCCTGCGCGATCACCGCCACGACGAGCTTCCAATCCAAACCGGCTTGATCGGCGATCGGCCGCACATGGGCATCGAACGGCGAGAGGAGTCCGCCCTCCCGTTTTTGGCGGACCTGCCAGCGGTTGTGCAGCACGGCCCGGGGGTTGTCATAATACCGTTGGCGAAGCACATTCAACAGTTCGGAGCGGCGGTATTCGCCGGTAAGCGCATTTTTTCGGAAATGGCGGACGAGGAAGGTGTCCATGACCGCTTTCAAAGCGGGTGCGTTGCTCCTCAAACCCCATGCGACCGGCCGGGCGTCGGTCACAACCGGTCCGGCCACGATGTCGGGCAGGTACATGGAGGCCGTGGCGATCAGGTTGTCATCCGCGACGGTGGCGGCGATTTCGCCGGTCTGGACCCAAGCAAGCAGCGTCTGGGTTTCCGTGGCTTCCGGCACGGTTTCGATCTGCACCGCCACACCACGCTCCTGCAATCGATGGAGGCTGGCGTAATAGGAGCTGTTCCGACGCACATGCACCGTCATGCCGGCCACTTCATCGATCGAGCGGACATGCGACGCCAGGTCCCGATGGATCACCAGATGCTCGCGGACCAGATTGTACGGTTCCGTGAAGGCGATCCACCGAGCCCGTTCGGGGGTGGCCGCGTAGTTGGCCGCGATCACGTCGCCATCTCCCCGGTTCAACAGATCGATGGGGTGTTCGGACTCCTTCGGAAGGACCACTTCCACCCGCAGACCTCGCTCATTGGCGAATGCGGACACCCACTCGAATTCAAACCCCCGCTCCGCGCCGTTTTGCACGAAGTAGGTCATGCTGTTGTACCGGGTGATCACGCGGATGCTTCCGCGTTCCATGATCCGGTCCAGATCGAACACCACCGGCGCGGTTTCGGTGATCCCGGACTCCGTCAGATCCCGTCGGAAGGCCTGGAACAGGAGGACGCCCGACAGGAGGAGCGCGCCTGCCAACAACAGGACTTGCTTCAGAAACGTCATCGATTGCGGATTGGTGAACGGAAATGCGCTTTCAGGTGCGCTAACTCTCTCTTGATGATTCAAATAATTCCTCTAAGATACGAAAAATCAAGCGGAATCATTCCGTCGCCCCCACCAACTGGTCAGTATGCCGGCCATGATGACCACCATCGCGACCATGGACAGCAAGGCCGGAACCTCGCTGAACACGAGTACGGCGAGGATCGTGGCGAACACCGGTTCGGCCAGAATGAGGGTGGACAGCAGGGTGGGTCGGATGAACTTCACGGCATAATTGAGCACGCCATGACCGATGAGTTGGGCACCGACCGCAAGGGCAAGGCCGCTTCCGATCACACCGGGTTTGAACGCGGCCGAAGATCCGCCTCCGATCCAGAAAAACAGGGCGGTGAATACCGCTGTGGTCACGTAGACGCGGCCGACATAATCCAACCAGGTATGGTGGCGTCGGATGTTCTGGCTGATGAGGATGTAGCCAACGAACATCATGGCCGCGGTGATGGCCAGCAGGTTGCCGAGAGCCGGGTCGCTGTAGGTGGTCGCGGGGGTCTGGTCGGTGAGCGCCAGCATCGCACTTCCGCAAAACGCGATGAGCACGCCGACCCAGGTCAGACGCTGGAACCGCATACGCAGCAAGACCGACTCGATGAGGATGAGCAGCACTGGATGGCTGGTGACCAGCACGGACGCCGAAGCGACGGAGGTCAACCCCAATGATGCGACCCACAGGGTGAAATGGGCCGCCAGGAACAGACCGGCCAACCAACTCCAGGCCCAGGTGTTCGTCGCTTCGGGCGGTGTGCTTCGGCGGCCGGACCGATGGAACCACCAGAAAGGCAACAGGGCCAAAGCCGCCGCGAGGGTTCGCACGGTGGTGATGGCGACGGGATCGGCATCGGTACCGGCCAGCCTCACCACGATCGGTGCGGAGGCGAAGGTGGCAAGACCGAGCACGAGGAGGCCGGCGATGCGGGCGTTCACGGCTTAGCGGATGCGGTCCATGGAGCGGACCTTCGCCTCATCGGCCAGCACGCCACGCCGAGCCGCCCAAAGGGCGAGGCTGACACCGGATGCCACGGCCGCACCGATCCATTCGCCCTCCACGGGTGCCGTTGACAACACCATGGACAGTGTGAGTCCGGCCGCCATCCCCGATGCCGGCAGCGAGAACAGGAATGCCCGGTGGAACCAGGCCGCCTGCCGCACCCGGTCTTTGAACAGGACCGTGGCGTAGCCCCCGGATGCCGCCGCCGTCAGCAGGCTGGCCCACCAGACGGGAAGCCACCATGCCTGGGGGTCGCTGGCGAACCGGTCGGCAACCGTCGTGAAGGGTGCGATCGCCGCAAGGATCACGGCCGTGAGGGCATAAGCGGTTTGTGGGCGTTGGATCATCCGGTTGCGGATCAGTTGAGGCTTGGTTCGAAGATAACGGGATCTTTCGTGGGTTGGGACAATGTGACTTCGGCTTTGTCGTGGGCGGAATTCAATCCTCTGTCGACTCCGTAGAAATGCCGGTTCAAACGGATCAGGATGCGGTCGGACTGATAATACAGGACCGGAATGAACACCAAGGTGAGCAAGGTGGAGAATGCCAAGCCCGCGATCACCGCAATGGCCATGGGTGCCCACCATTCGGCCTGCTCGCCACCCCAATAGATGTATTCGCTCAGATTGCCGAAGAACTCGACCGGATCGCTGAAGATTGTGATGAAATCCAGGTTGAATCCGATCGCCAGAGGCACCAGTCCGAGGATCGTGGTCAGCGCGGTCAGCAGGACCGGCCGCAGTCGGGTCTGACCGGCCTTCACCAAGGCATCATACACGCTGAGTCCGTCGCGGGAGCGAAGCAGATCCACGTAATCGATCAGCACGATGGCGTTGTTGACCACCACACCGGCCAGGGAGATGATGCCCAACCCGGTCATGATGATGCCGAAAGGCATCTGGAAGATCATGAGACCGTACAGGACACCGGAAATGGACATCACGACGGAGGTCATCACCATCAATGCCTTGGCCAGCGAATTGAACTGGGCCACGAGGGTGAACACGATGAGTGCGACGGCGGTCAGAAAGGCACCGGTCAGAAAGGCTTGCGCCTCGTTCTGTTCCTGCTGCTGACCGGTCCAGCGCATGAGGTAGCCACGGGGCAGTTCACCGGTCAACGGGGCCACGACCTCCTGCACTTCCGCGAGGACGGCGAAGTCCTGGTAACCGGCGCGCACGTCGGCCGATATGGTCACCACGCGGTCCATGTCTTTGCGGTTGATGCCGCCGAGCCCGTCGGCCACATACCAGGTGGCGACCTCCGAAATCGGCACTTGTCGGCCGTTCTCACCCATCACGAACAGGTCGCCGATGGCGTCGAGGGTGGAGCGGTAGGGTTTGTCGAGGCGCACGATGATGTCGTATTCGTCGTTGCCGTCGCGGTATTTGGAGACCTCCACACCGTTGATCGCATTCCGGACGGCCGATCCCACCTTGTTGGTGTTCAAGCCGAAGGTGGCGGCCTTCTCGCGGTCCACATTCACCACGAGCTCGGGGCGCTTATCCGGCATGTCGTGGTCCAAACCTTCCAACTTGGCCGAGACCGGATGGTTGCGGATGGTCGCCAGGGTTCGTTCCGTGATGGCTTCGAGCACGTCGAGATCCTTCCCGACGATCTCCAAGGTCACGACCTTGCCTGTCGGTGGACCTTCCTGAGGCACTTCCACCTTCACATTCGCACCGACGGCCAGTTTTTCAAAGCCGCGTTGCATGAACTCCAATGACTCGAACGTGTCGGTTTCGCGGAAGCGGTAGTCCTGGAAGTTCACGACCACGGTACCGAGATGGGTGGAGGAGCTGCCGCCGGAGAAATCGCCGCCGGAGATCTTGGATCCGGCGGTGGAGACCACGGATTGGATGTCGACCGCGCCCGGTATGTCCGGAATGCGGGATTCGTACATCGCCACGACGTCGTTTGTGACCGGGGCCAAGGTACCGACCGGGGTTTCCACCTGGATGTAGGCCGAGCGGGGCGGGATGCCCTCCGGGAAGAATTCCACGCCGTTGTTGAACCGTCCGAACAGGATGAAGCTGAGAAGGAGCACACCGATGGCGGATCCGAGAATGCTCCAGGGGCGACCCAATGCGAAGACCAGCGTTCTCCGGTAGCTCTCGATCATCCATGGCATGCCGACCTGCTGCCACCAATACCCGGCCCGCCGCATATAGCGGATGTGGATGAAGGCGATGATGGTGCCGGCAAGCACCAGCATGCCCCAGACCAACCAGTTGATGCTGAGCAGGAACAACAGGATCACACCGGCCAGGACGGACGCCGTCAGACGGCCGGGGCGGGTCAAGGGTTGTTCGGGGGGCGTGCCGTCCAACCGCATGTACAAGGCGCACAGCACGGGATTGATGACCAGGCCGACGAAGAGGGAGCTGCTCAGGGTGATGATGAGCGTCAAGGGCAGGTATTTCATGAACTCGCCGACGATGCCGGGCCAGAACATGAGGGGCGTGAAGGCGGCCAAGGTCGTCACCGTACCGGAGATGATGGGGTAGGCGACTTCGCCGGTTCCCTTTTTCGCGGCTTCGACCCGGCTGTAGCCGTCTTCCAGATAGCGGTAGATGTTCTCGACCACCACGATGGCATTGTCCACCAGCATGCCCAAGGCCAGGATCAGGGAGAAGAGCACGATCATGTTCATGGTGATGCCCAGGGCCTGCAGCACGATGAAGGAGAGCAGCATGGACATCGGTATGGCGATGCCAACGAAGAAGGAGTTGCGCGCGCCCAGGAAAAAGAGGATCACACCCACCACCAGGATCAGACCCGACACGATGTTGTTCTCCAAGGAACTCACGGTCTCGCGGATCATGGTGGCCGTCTCGTTGGTCACCTTCACCGTGGTTCCGGGCGGAAAGTTCTCCGACTCCCGGTCGATGACCGCCTTGACGGCATCGGTCGTCCGGATGATGTTCTCGCCGGTGCGCTTCACGATGGACAAGGTGATGACCTGGCTGCCATCCATCCGCGCATAGCTCTCGCGCTCCTTGTAGCCGAAATCGACGCTGGCCAGGTCGCGGAGGTAGATCGGGTTGTCTCCCGGCGCCTTCACCACGATGTCCGCCAAGGCGGCGGGATCGCGGTATTCGCCTGGCACGCGAACGAGGAATTTTTTCGATCCCACGTCCACGTTTCCGCCGGGGATGGTCACGTTTTCGAACTGGATGGCCTCGATGATGTCCTGGAAGGCGATGTTGTAATACTTCATCTTCGGCAGATCCACATCCACATAGACCTCGCGGTCGAGGCCGCCGGCCAGATCGGCCTCCAGCACTCCGGGGATGCTTTCGAACTTGTCCTGCAGGTCTTCAGCGACTTTTTTGAGGCGTTCGAGGCTGTAATCGCCGGCCACGTTCACCTGCATGATGGGAAATTGGGCGATGTTGATCTCCGATATGGTCGGATTCTCGACATCCGACGGCAGGTCGGGCTTGGCCAGGTCCACCTTCTCGCGGACCTTCTGCAAGGCTTCCTCCAGATCGACGCTGGTGTCGAACTCGAGGATGACGTTCGAATAGCCCTCCACGGATGTGGATGTCATCACCTTCACATCCTGGATCTCGTTGAGCTTGTTCTCCAACTTCTGGGTTACCAGGTTCTCCACATCGGCCGGCGACACGCCCGGGTACACCGTCGACACGACGATGAAGGGAATGGGGATGTCGGGTTGCGCCTCTTTCGGGAGTGTGACGTAACTGTACAGGCCCAGGATGAACACCAGGAACACCATCACCATGACCATGGTGCTCTGGTCGACCGATAGGCTGGACAGGCCGAATTCCTTGCGCCCGGAAGCGCCGCTGCCGTTGGTGGTGCTCATGAGGGTACCTCGGAATCGTTGAGGATGCTCAGCAGGATGTTGCTTTCGGCGAAGACCGCGCCACGGGTGATGAGTTCATCGCCCGCCTGGAGGCCGCGCAGGATCACGACCTGGTTGTTGGCCATGGGACCGAGCTCGACGCGGACCGGTACCGCGCGTTTGCGGCCATCGACCTCCTTGGCGAGATATACCTTGTAGCCGTTCTCATCACGTTGGATGAATTCCTGGTTCACCACGATCGCGTTTTGGAAGCGTTCGGTCTCGATGCGGATGTTCGCGATCATGTCCACCTTGTACGAGCGGTTGGCGGGCAGGTCCGCTTCGATCCGGAAGGTCCGCACACTCGGGTCGATGGCGGTACCGACACGGGACACACGTGTTCGATACCGGATATCTCCAGCCATCTGGAAGCTGACGTCCATCGCATCGCCGACACTGACCGATCCCGCGTGGCGTGCCGGCACACCCGCTTCGATGAACAGGCGTCCGGATTCGATCAGGCGGACCAAGGGCGCGCCGGGGTTGGCCATCTCACCGGTCTCCGCATACACCTCCTCGACCATGCCATCGAAGGCGGCGGTGAGGGTGGTTTTCTCCATGCGGATTTGTAGGAGTTCCTGACTGGCCTGGGCGGAACGCCAGGCGTTGGCGGCGGAGATCACGGCGAATTCGGACCCGATACGGTCGGACTCCCACAGCTTCCGTGTGCGTTCGTAGTTCTCCAGCGCGGTCTCCGTGGCGGCCTTGGCGATCTCCAGTTCCTGCCGCAAACTGGCGTCATCGATCTTGAGGATCAGGTCGCCCTTGCGGAACGACTGGCCCTTTCCTACGGCCACGCGGGTGACCACGCCAGACACTTCGGCGGAGACACGGATGTCGTTGCCAGCTTTGACGGTACCGACGAGGGAAAGGGTGTTCACGAAGACGGCGGGGCGGAGGATGGTGGTGCTCACGTTCAGGGAACGTTCGAAGACCTCGGTGGCCGGCGAGTCGGTTTCCGTTGCGCAGCCATGGAACGCGAGGGTGGAGAGCAGGAGGATGAGGGTGTGTCGGGATGTCATGGTTGGGGAGGGTTATCGGGTGGCGTCGACGAAGGGCACATCGCCGCGGGACAGGTCGTATTGGGCTTTCGCGCTCAGGTACTCGAACACGAGCACGGCGTAGTTGAGTTCGGCGATCTGGAACTGGTATTCGGCGTCGTTCACATCGAGCTGCGAACCCACACCGTTCCGGTATCGGGCCAAGGCGATCTCGTAACCCCGGCGGGCCTGGTCGACGGCGCGTTTGCGGGAGCTGGCGGTCTCGAAGACGCGCTCCAGACGCTGCCATGCGGTGGTCAGTTCGTTACGGGCGTTCTGTTCGGCGAAGCGGACGCGCTCGTCGATGCCTCTGCGTTCGATCTGTGCCCGTTTCAGATTGGTCATGCGCCGCCATCCGTTGAAGAGAGGCAGGTTCACATTCACCGACACAGTCTGGAACCGGTTCCAGTTATCGGCCAGAGCCACATCGCCGTTGAACGCGTCGGTCCATTGCCGATTGTAGGTGGCCGTGATCTCGGGGACGAATTCGGTCCGGATGGCGAAGATCTCGCGGTCCTTCAACCGGCGTTGCACATCCAGGGTGCGGAGGTCGCCGCGATTGGCGGACGCGTTGACCTGGTCCACCGGCATCAGCGGCACCATCCGGTCCACACGCATCAGCTCGGCATTGACAGCCTCGGTCTCGGTCGCGAATACATCCAATGAGACGAGGTCGCCTTTGACGGCGGTCGGCGCATCCACCGGGAGACCCATGGCCAGGTTGAGATCCCGCAGGGCCTTGCCGTACGCGTCGAGGGCCTCCATGCGTCGTGGTTCCTCATTGGCCAGTTGGACATCCAGGCGCAAGACATCATAATCGTCGAGCAATCCGGCGGCGGCGCGTGCCCGGTTTTCGACCAGGTTGGCGCGAAGGCGGGTGAGCGAGGCGTCGGCCAGACGAAGCTGGGCTTCGGCGATCAACACGCCGTAATAGGCCAGGCGTGCGGCCGTCACAACCTGCTGGGCGGTAGCACGGCTGCTCTCCTTGGCGGCAAGTCGGTACACGTCGCGGCTGGAGATCGCCACGATGGCATCGCCCCGGAAGAGGGTCTGGTTGACCGTGAAGCCACCTTGCCAGGAGTTGTCGGCCCCGAATGTGATCGGCACCAATGTGCCAGGCGCGCCGCCGAAGAATTCACCTGGCAGGAACTGGACCGGCAATTCGATGCTGCGGGTGTAATTCAGACTGGATGTGACCGTGGGCATGACTTCCGCCCAAGCCAGCATCACCTGCTGCTCGGAATCGTCGATGGCCAGTCGGGCGATGCGTAGGTCGGAATTGTTCGCCAAGGCGGTCGCAATGGCTTGCTCGAGCCCGAGTGCCGATTGGGCGGCGCCGCAGACGGGCATGAAGACAATGGCGAGAAGCGCCATCGCCGAACGACAGTTCAACATAGGGGAGGGGTGTTGGGGTAAGGGAGCCGAGGCGGGGGTGGTGGGTTCAGATGAGAGAAGTCTCGACCACCGACTGACCCACGGTCAGGATTTCCGGATGCAGGCCGTCGGTGAGAATGCGGATGAAATCGTGGACGACGTGGTCAAGAGGCACGTCCACCTCCGGAAAGAGGTCGCTTTTCCCGGCGTTTTTCCGGAGCTGGTAGACCTGGATCATGCCGTTGATGCTGGCATAGAGCATCAGGGAGAGTGCGGCGGGGTTCACATCCCGGCGGATGGAGCCATCCTGGATGCCGATGTGGATGGCGCGGAGCAGGTACGCGACCAACTCCACCCGTTTTTCGCGGGTGGCTTGGAACTGGTCGCTTTTGAGGACCTCCTCCACGAACTCCTGCGAGCGGCAATACATCTCCGCACTGAAATAATTCGGGTATTCGTTGGCATAGTCGAAATAGACCTCGCCGAAGCGCCGCAGCAGGTCGATGCCCTTGCGGTTTTCAGAGATGACGCGTGCGAACTTGTCGGACAGGATGCCCATGCCCCGCTCCTGTATGGCCAGATACAAGTCGATCTTGCTCTTGAAATAGAGATAGAGCGTGCCCTTGGACAGTTCCGCCTCATCGGCGATCTGGTCCATGGTGGAGGTGTCGATACGGTTGGCGAAAATGACGCGCTCCGCGGCATCGATGATCATGCTGCGTCGCTGTTCCTTCTCCCGTTCCTTACGTTCGGCTATTCCCATGTATGGAAAATATGACCATTAGTCACAATTTACGCTGAATTTTAACGGATTGGAAGCCCGAATCGTTTCAGGGTATCTTGATTTTTTTATGCCAACATCGCGATTCACCCTCATCGAGGGATTGCTCTTGGGCGTCGCCCTGATCTGGGCTGCCAATTTCTCCGTGGTGAAGGTGAGTCTGCCCCA
>Ga0169931_10011714_pt1 | contig 12294 bp, 15 predicted proteins | sample Kivu_15m_20L_FD_129675 | JGI IMG/M metagenome (GOLD analysis project Ga0169931, IMG submission 129675) | Freshwater microbial communities from Lake Kivu, Western Province, Rwanda to study Microbial Dark Matter (Phase II) - Kivu_15m_20L... | ecosystem: Environmental > Aquatic > Freshwater > Lake...
TAGGTTTTAAGAATATAAATTTAAGAAGATTATTGAGATGCGTGTTTTAAAGTCCATTCTCTAGCTGTCTTAATAGCGTCATTTTTGTCTCTGAGCCAATGCTCGTTAACTTTTTCATTAAGAGGATCAGAAGTGTTGGGTTCAGACAAAAGGCATTGAATAGACAATAGAACAGATCTAATCTGAAGAGCAGGGCTCCAGTTTGTTTTAAGAATATCTAGACAAATTCTTCCCAGGAAATCGATATTAGGGTGATAAATTTTAGTCATAAAAAGAACTTTAGGAGGTACCATAGGATATTCTTCAGGAAGGTATAATTGTAATTTAAAAAGTCCACCCTCGTAAGGACTGTCTTTAGGACCGGCGATCATAACATTAAAATATCTTGGGTTGTTAAGTTCTGGTTCTGCGTAGATACCAACAATAGGGTCAGTTTGTAATTTTTGAGTTTCTTTTAAAATTCTCTGATTGATTCCGGAATTGCTCATTTATATGATAATAAATTATTATAAATTAATTATATTTAAATTATATAAAGAAATATTTATGATTTTTAGTAACTAATAAATTAAATATACAAATGCTGTAAGTGTTATGTATATTACTGAACACAAAAATATTTTATTTATCTACAGATATACCACATATATTACCTACTTATATAATTTTAAAATACATTTCTATTTAAAGCGCTAATTTTCGATTACTGTTAATTTATGCATTATTAAATTATTAATTTATTTTTTCTCTTATTTTAATTGAATACTCTCAGAATTCAAAATAGCTCTAAAGATTTCTCCATCCTTAATACATTTAAAGCTATCTCCATATAGATATACAGTCTGTTTGTTTCTCAAAGAATATTCACCGTAGATGTCTGTATAATCTATAGTAATAGGAAACAGGAAAGGTTCAGCATAGCATTCATTGAAAAATGTTTCTTGTTTGCCTTTCTGAATTCTCCAAATTTCAACTTCCAAATTTTTTCTGAAATTTTTAAATTCTAATACCACTTTAAGTCCATCTTCCTTTAATCTAATAGCAGTAACAGCGTTAGACATATAACATAGTGTGCTTAAATATTGGTAAGAAAAAACACCTAAAGGTATGAGAGGATAAACATGTGTCAAAGTAGTTGAAAAAGGTAAGGTAAAATTTGAAAGTACTCTACCAACCCACACAAGGAAGAAAGTGTAGTAAAATCCCTTCAAAGCGTGTTCTTTTATCTCGTAGGGTACTTGAGGCAATCTTTGATAGTTTCCATCTTCATCTGATTTCACCGATTCTGGGGCGTACTCAAAAATAGTGTAGGAACCATTTGTAAATTGTGGAATTCCTTTGATGGGAAAGAAATATTTTAATTCTCTTTTATTAATTTTAATTTCGTTGATTGATTCTGTTTTGTGTGTGCTAGCCGTTGAAAAGAAATTCTTAGGAATTTTATTTATTAAAATTGAAACCTGTTTGAATGATATTTTCCCTTTGGTAAAAATTAGGTTCTTATTCATATAAGGAATTGATAAAACATGTTTAAACATTTTGATTAAAATAAAATAATTTAATAATAAATTTATAATGAATGAAATCAATTAATTTAGGAAATGAATATGAATTTTTTCGATATTATATAAAATTAATTTAATTTTTTTAAAAAGTAAATAATAGAAAAATGTTGAGTGATAGTTCAAAAATAATCCAAACCGGAAATGAATCCATGAGTGAACAATACTACAACACAAACATGAATATCCTAAACGAAAGCAACAAATCATTTTTACCAGCAGATATACTTAAACAGTTATGCGACAAGTAACAATTTTTATGAACTATTTATGTTAGAAATCATGACAAACGAAAATATGGAATGAAAGAGCTAGAAAATTTTATAAAGTCAACAGTAAACTTCCGATCTGAAGAGTCAGTGCTGCAAATCATTTCCAATTTTATAACATTGAGCGATATTTCACAACCTCAATATGTTAGAAAAGCCGCTTTTTTAGGATATACCACCCTGGCAAATGTTTTATTACGAGGAATGGAAACAGAAGATAAGCATAGAGATGGTTATTTTAGTAAGGAGAATAATTCTAATAACTACAACAACATGGTAAATACAATGAATAGCACATTTGGGCAGGGATTTAGCAAGCAAAATTTAAATAATATAACACCAAATGTGACATATTCTTGGAGTTTTAATCCCAACACACATTTAGTCAATTCAAATCAAGCTTTAGACTTATTCAAAATTATTTCTGTCATTACTGGAAATATTTTATCAAATTTTAAAGATAATGATCCCAAAGTTGTTTGTTCAGCTGCTGAATCATTATACAATATAATGAAATATTTCCCGGACTTTATAATGAACTCTTTTAATGACATTTTTAAGGGCTTGTTATTGATCACAGTAAATCCCGATCAAGAAGTGAGGACCCTAGCAAATAATTTAGACAGCCTGCTTAAAGAAATCGTCAATTTTAGCTTTCAGGATAATCAATTGTATGTTTTTATTGAATCTAACACTTTATAATTAACTTCTTAATTTTAGGCCGATTGATTTCAACATTAAAAATTTTTTTGAGAAAATATATGAGAAAATTACTACAAAGCACCCATCCATTAAAATTATGATCGTATCATGGATAATTTTTATAAATTCAATTCCAGAAATTAAGATCATCAACGTACTCCATGAAATAATTCCGTATTTATTTAATATGCTATCAGAAAGAAACAAAGAGGTGGCCCAAAATGCGATGGACTGTTTAAAAGATCTTTTAAAAGAAATAGAAATATTTTTCGAAACTTTGTTTTATGATGTTGAAGTTAAAATTTTAGAAATTCTGATCGAACAATGCAAATCTAATCACGATCAAACACGTCTAACAGCTTTTGAATGGATAAACTCATTTTTGTCAAAATATAAATACTTTCTAATTCAATCAAAGAGGACGCGCAGCCCCTACACAAAGTCTATAATCATTCCCAAAAGTTCTAATACAATTGCAAAAAGCGGAGGGGGGTTACAAGCATTTACAGAAATAACCGTTTCAAATTGTGAAATTTTCGAAAATTTCTCTAGAACAGATGAATCTAATTTCGGCACATCTGTGACAGAAACCGGAGATAAAAAAATTCCTTTTAATCTTTTCCCAAAAATTTTGGAAGTTGTTATAGCATCAGTAAATCATCAGGACAATGATATAAAAAAGATTTCGAATTTTTCCAATTCTGATCTGCTAGCAATCATCGATTTCTATTCTGATTCAAATAATGCTAACATAAAGCTATATGAAGAAGTGCTAAGAAATTTTTTAAATATGGAAGAAAAAGACAGCACAATTGAGCTAGTTTTATTGTGGATTAACAAATTATTCAGAAAGTTTCATGAAGACATGTTCTCTAGATTAGAGACTTTTATTGACAAGATTTGCTCTGTTCTATTGCATCCCAACGAAAATCTATTTAATATGATTCTCGACACTATATGTGAAATTGCAAGATATAAGGATGATAACGTCGGAGTAGATATAATTATTACAAACATACTTGACAAGTTGTCTCAGAACACAATCAGTTTAAACGACAAAGGACTTTTGATTATAAAGAAATTTTGTCAATTTCTAAACGTCGAAAGAGTATATTCCACATTTGCTGATGTCTTATTAAGAATGAAGCAAAATGACTTTGTGGAAAAGATGATAAACATCCTCGGAGTGTTTTTGGTTACAAGTAAGGTAATAATATACTGTGATATAAATTCATTTTAACTCTAAATAGGAAACCGAACAATTTTGTAAATTCTTAAGAAATATCAAGGTTAATAATAATCCTGCCGAAAAACAATTTTTTGAAAAGCTTTTTACTGCTTGGTGTTACAATCCGGTATCAAGTATAATTTTGTGTTTCACAGCCGAGTATTTTGAATTGTCATATTTCATCCTATTAAAATTGTAAATTTTTTATTTAATTTTTACTTCACTCTAGCAAAGAATTAAATTTGAAACAAGAGACTTATGTCGAATTATCGCAGTTAGTCCAGTTATTAGAATCATCTGTGTTTATGAGTAATATCTAAATTTATTTAATGTTTGTTAATGTTTCTAGACCTACGTCTGTACTTGCTTGAGCCAAGAAAAAATAATTTCTTAGTAAAAAGCCTGTTTGGAGTTTTACTACTTTTGCCTCAGGGTAAGGCGTATCAAGCATTATACAAAAGAATAAAACACATAGAGGTGATTTATAAATTAGAAAATGTAAATGCGAAGAAAAATAGTAAAAATGGTAAAATAGTAACGATCCCAGCAAGGTAAAATAATCTTTAGTTATATATATGAAAAAGTAAAAGCTATGACATTCAAGAAATAACAAATTTTCTTATTATATTTGAAAATTCACATTTTAAACGAAACACTCAATCGGATACGGAAATTGAAAAAAAAGAAGAAGTTGATAATTTTGATGAAGATATTGAGGGAGAAAACGAAGGTTTATATAAATACTCTAAAATCGAGGAAAATTATTTTAATAAGACAGTTTAAAATAAAATACAAAAATTTTAAGATAAGTATAAGTAATTAAATTAAAATTCTACTATTAGAAATACTATTGACTATTGAATATGAGCACTTAGTATGTAATATGATTATTTTAATTTTAAGAATCATTAAAATAAAATTATTCTAATGGAAGTAATTTTCCTATATACTCATTTCTTTTAACGAATTAATCAACATTTCTTCATACTCATTTAACACTTCCTTATAATCGATTTTTAAATTTTGTTTGTCAATTAAATTAAACTTTTCCATGTATATAAAGTTAGCCTGGATAATATCTTTATCATTTACATCGAATTTTTTAACTGTGTTAGCAGCAAGTATTTTTCCGACAATCCATCCATTACTCTTAGAGACATCTAAGATCTTTTTACGCCATTTTATAATCTTCAGTATATAATTTTTATCTGGCATTTCACAATTCAGATGCTTCTCTATCACATTCAATATCGCAAATTCATCAAATGGGTCTGAAATAGCGATATAAGAATTGACTGGATTCATAATTACATTGTCAATATTTGTATCAAATTCGAATTCTTGACTTTTTTTTCTTTCTGATTTTAGAACTGATTTTGATGGAGACACAATAAAAAACTCAGTCGTGGTTGTTTTCTGATAATCTTGATTATTATTCTTCAAATTTCTAGTTGAATTTCTTTTTGTGGGAGAATTCGTAGAAATTATCCTTGTCTCCAATATTGATAATTTATTGTCAATCTCATTGAGCTTATTTAAAAAGTTTTCGTTATTTGTAATTGTGGATGGGATGTGAGCAAGATTCTTACTTGAAATTCCTTGCAAGAATTGATAATTACCGTAATGCTTTTCACTCGACATTCTACGATCATTGTCTCTAAAAACGACATCGAATTTGTTTATGTTATGAAGAAAGATTTCGAAACGTTGAGATTCCCTTACGAATTTTTTATTCATCTTCGAAAATTGTACAATAGAATCAACAAACTGTATGACATCTGGGTCTTCTATATTTTTATTTATCATCGCGATAAAATTTTCTCGATATAAAAAATCGACTATTTCTGTGATGTATTTAAATTGATTTGTTTTATTCAATTTATTGTGATTTGAGGTGTTAATAATGAGGAGGTTGAGATTGAGAATATTTGCCATGATGTAGAATTTTTCTTCAAATCTAAATAAGAAATATTAAAAGAAAATTTTATACAATTTATTCGTTTTGTATTCCCTAAAAAATCTGGAGAAGAGGTTCATACATCCTATGTCTATAAAATAATTCAAAAAATTTGATTTTATTAATCCTGAATATTCTGAGAAAAAATTTTGGGTTCTTTCTGAAAATCCGAATATATTTTTCAAGATCTTAAACAATTCATAAGATGCCTCTAAATAACTCACAGGTAGGGACTGTAGATAAGAATTTCTTTCGTAGTTCAAATCATAAATTTCTGAGATGAATTTTGGCATGTTTTCTAAATATAAAACAGAGAACTGAACTATATTGTTAAAAAACGCTTCGATTTTTTTAAAATTTTCATCTATTGACTATATAGCGGATTTTTATCTATAAATATTTATACTACCTCGTTGAAGTAATCCCATTGCAAAAATAATATTGAGTCTACTAAAATAAACATTTGACATCTGAAGAGATTTGTAATGTCCAAAATTGGAAATTTCTGAAAATCGAATTTATAAAATAACTTTAACCAGTTTTCGATGTAGCTTATCTGCATCATGTCGATGTTAAAATTTCTTAGTGGGTACGATGCTTGTCCCGTGTATTCCCTCGAGTAGAATCGCGGGGGCTGAATTCGATTTGAATGTAGGCAGATTTTCTAAAAGAATTTATTTATTATTATTAATTTTCAATTGTTATTGTACATTATTTTTATTACTGCTCCACCCATCCAAGGAAACTTCTATGACATTTTTCTCAATTTTGCTCAGTTTATCCCCTTCGATTATTCCTAAACGCCAGATTCCGTCTTTTGTTTGAATATCGCAGTATTTATTTAAATATTGTCGTTTGTCAAACATTTTTTATTTATAAAACTTTGTATAAAGTTTCTATAATTAAATGTATAAAAAATTAATTTCCGAAAATTTAATTATTATGTACTCAAAGGATTCTGAATAAGGAATAAGGAAAACTTGGTTTATGATTTAATAATTATTAATACAATTTAAATTCAAATTAATAATATTGCTCTACTTTAAAAACAGATCAATATCTTTATTCCTAGAAACAGTACTAATTCTTACAAAACTTTCATGAGAAAAGTAATTTGCTGATGACCGTTTTGATTTATAATCCACCTCGTAATAGGAACTTCTTACAATAAAGAAAAACGCAAAGAAATTAAGGATGATAGTTGCGGTAGAGCATAGAATGTAAATTAAATGCATAATATATGTGAGGGTTGTTTTAGGAATTGACTTAAAGCCTGTGTTGTCGAATTGGTCAAATATCAAAGTATTTTTTAGAGAAAGGTAGGTTGCTTGATAAATTCCTGAAAGTAAGGAGATATATATAATTAAATCAATCTGCAGTCTAAATTATTATGCAAAAAATTAATTAATATTCGTTACTTCCTCACTTTGAAATATGTTTCCTTTACTTCTTCTGGGTGTTTCATATCTTGAATTATGATAGATTTAGTAAGTGTGTCATCTTTTATAACATTTTCTGCTATGTACTTATTGAATGAATTGTTATCAGATTCCCTGACTGATTGAATCAAAATCCTAAAATTGAATGGAATGATTACAACACATTCTATAATATATTTTACCTTTTTACATTAAAACCGAAATAGAACAAAAGAAGGCTTATAGCAAAACTATGTAGGCTTTGTAAGGATTGGATTATAACACCTGGCTTCTCATCTGGGGTAATCAATACTAATATGTAACAGCCTATTGTCAAACCGATATTTATTAAGGAATTCACATAAAAAAATCTATTATAATTATCAAAATGGATTTACTATACAAGTTATAATAATTTGTTTTAGGCTCGTAATTTTTCCTTCTCATTCTGAAAAATATTCTTAAAAATCTTCTTAAAACAAATAGATATATCATAACTTGACCGAATAAAATTAACAAAATAAGAAGCTCCCAGTTTGTGAGAATTACTAATATTAATATTATTGATTGGAAAATGCCACAAATTATGACTATATTCTCGAATTTGAGTGTTTTTAGCATTTTGCACATTATTATTAGAGCATAGAAATTTAATAAAAATATAATGGAGCATAAAACTAAGATTGCGATATCACTAAATATTGAGTTATTAATTAATTTTATAGTAGAAATCTCTTACATTCCGCATATTCTCCCGTCCCCATTCTTATCTTCACACAAAGTTATCTCCATATAATGAATAATTTTTTAAATATATTTTTAATTTATTATAATATAAATTTAAATATGATAGCAAGGTTGATTGGACTGGCAGCAGCCAAAAAGAGTAAAAAAAGGTGGGATCCGACAGAAGAACCTGAAATTTTGAAAATTTTAAAAGACCATGCGAATTTTTATTGGTTCTCTACATACCCGTGGAATTTGTGGATAATTGGGATGATTACAATTTCAATAGCTTTATATTTGACCTATGCTGTCTATTATTTTTATAAAATGAAAAAGTAACCAAATAATTAAATTAAAACTTACTTAGCCGGGTTTTCTTTCTGTTGGCGCTAGCTATAATTTTGTACTATTCATCCTTTTTTATATTTTATGCGGGTAAAATAGAATATTTGCTGATTGATAAAAAAGTAAAATATTATAGAATATTTAAAGTAATATAGAAAGGAATAATTAAACACCAATTAATCAACATATTTCTTTCAAAAGTGGAAAAGATTTATAAAATTGACGAATTAGTGGACATTGAAATTCTACTTAAAGGGATAGTCAGACGAGATGGAGACTATACAAAATATTTTATCCGATTATCCTTTCGGGAGGGAGAGAAACTTATCTTCGGCGAATGTATGAGTTTAAGAAAAGCTTCCGATAAATATAGAAAATGCTGTGCGCTTTTGAAGGGAATTATCATACCTGACATAATTGATAGGGGGATGATAACTGATGAAAGTGTGGATGAATCGAGTCCCTTAAATGAAATAGAATAAGTGATGATAAGAATAATAAAATAAGTAGATAATAAATAATTTTCACATGGGGATATGAAAGACATGTTTTTAAATACAATTTGTAAAAATCTAATTTTGACTTAAATTAATTCTAAATTTAATTCATTTAATTAAACATTTTACATTTTAAAATTTGAAATAAATAAATAAATAAATTACCCCCTATGGATGTTAAAAATTTAACTATTTTAAATAAAATTTCAACAAATCCATCACAGCTATACTATTTTAATAAATGAAAAGTCATGTTTATAAATTTATCATTTTAAATTATTTTATTTCATTGTTTATTATTGTTTCAATGCGGTATTTAATAAAACTCTTCTTTTTTGTTTTAAGACTTTTACTTTGAATCTATCAAAATCGGTTAATTGTGCTCTTCTTGTTGCTCTTTGAATTTTTCTTGCCCAGGATGATTCTCCCCATTGCTTTTCTAATCCGAAAGATTCGATAGCAGATTTCAATTGAGCTTCTTTAACTCCTCTAACAACATCGAGTTTAAAATCAGTCAATGAGACTCTATTCAATGAGATTTCTTGTCTTCTTACTCCAGAAGTGGGTCCGGAGATTAAAAGTTTTGAAGTGTTAAGAATATCAACAATGACTGCAAGTCTTCCAGCTAAGGGACCATAGTTAACGAAGACGACTCTGCCAATTTCGACGTATTTTCTGAATACCATTAGATATCTATATAAATAATTTTAATTAATTAATTAATATATATTAAAATTAATTTATTATTTAAAATTAAATTTAACTCAAATTTGAGTTAGAAAAAGTAAAGAAATAATTACATTTATACACTTATAAATTCTGGATGGTAGGGTGTAGTGGTATGGGCTCCTCCTCCCATCAAGTATGAATAAAAATTTTTCATAATTTGGTACCGGAATTTATTTTATTTAATTTTTCATATGATAGAATTTAAATCATTCAATTAAGTATATGAAATATGTAATTAAAGAATTTTTAATACAACATCATGAATTAAATTATACTTATAAATTATTTTTATTCTATTAATTATACGGAATAAATATCTCCTAATTTTAATTATTACTTCACATTCACTTTATTAACCAAAAATTTGAGATTTCTATTTATTATCATCATATTTTTCCATTTCTTTATCCTCATTTTTTAATTTATACTCCTTTTTATAATGACCCATCAATTTATCTTTCATAATCTCAATATATGCTTTCATGTTCAAAAGTTTTATATCGGATATTTTTATTTTTTCTTCTGTGTTAACTGCAAGTTTTTTAAGGAATTTAGGCTTGATCATATAAGCTCGGTTCAAAGGATCAAAAATGACTTTCTTATCTTTAACTTTTTTAATCTTGAAGACAATTATACAATAGTGGTCTTTATGATCCTTTTCGGTGATTAGGTTATATTTAATATTAGGGTCATTCAATCCATAAAACTTGTATTTAATGGAATTTTCGTATTCAATTAAAATCGATTTATAATCAGAATTAAAAGATTGCCTGAATAAATCTCTTGATTTAGAATTCATTTTGATTCCTGTCACCTTGTTTGTATTTACATCTACTCCATAAATAATGACTCCATTATGTGAATTAAGCATGGCAATTATTAATTGGTTCAATTCTTCTTTCTTGGGGATGGAATTCGATAAAAAAACTATTTGATCATCCGTGTTGATAATAGAAGAATAAATTGTTTCTTTTGTAAGAATGGGAATGTTTTTTAATTCGTCGTAAATGTTTGTCTTAATACATTTATTAACCAAAGTATTGGTGCTTAATTTAACTAGATCATATTCAATATTGGTAGAATTCGCGATATCATTACTTTTATTTATGCTGTTATCGTCTTGAAGATTTTGTGGTTTTTTTAAAGAAGGAATGATTGATAATGGAATTTCAGTTTCTCCATTGGCTGATTGTATGTGATTCTCATAATTTATTACACTGCCTAATTTTTTCCGATGATTTAATTTGCAAATGAATCCCAAGATCGTAACCGAATCAACGTAAGAATTACTCAATCTAGTAATAATATTTATCAACCCGCTTATTTCTCTGTGAGTGATATCGGCGTTTGATTTAATTAGTTTCTCATAGATCTCTTTAAATTTTTGAATATTTTCTGGTTCTTTCTCGTCTTTGTGAGTCCCTACACAGTGTTTATTGTCGCAGTTTATGTTGAATTTATCTAGAACACATCGAGTTGTTTTGTAGTTTAGGATATGAAATTTATGTTCGTAAAGATTGAAGCAGGGACTGATACTATGTCTATAAATTCCATCAAGCATTTTTGATTTATTTATACATCCTAATTCAAATCCTATATGGTTTGTGTAAACTTTCAAATCTTTTATGTCTACTGACTCTTCTCCGTTTGTGTTTTTGTATTTAGCTAGAACCTCTGCTATGTCTAAAAGATGCCTTCTTTTATCGAATGTATCGTTATGGTAAAAATAGCATTTTGAAACATCATGTGCCTCTTTTTTTCCGCATTGAATTGTTTTAAAGAAAAATAATTCGTTGATGTTCATAAAATTCATCGAATTCATAAATTAATTTATAATTTTAAATTTTTACTAAATTTCGATAATAACTTATTATACCTATTGTATATAGGAAAGAAAATGCGAAAAATAAAATTTTTAGAAAAATTACAAAAAGAAATTTATTGATAGAGTTATAATATAGGTAAAGATATCCCTAACGCAAATTATAATTATTAGAATATAAAACTTTTCATGTCTGCGAAATTAATTATTTATAAATTTACTAATTATGATTAATTAAAATTATTAACATACAAAATAAAATGGAAAGCAAAGAAAACAACATTGCTAACGAATATCCACAGATCGAAGAAAGGCGTGAAACATATTTAAATCCAAGACACACTGACGCCATTTCACCTGAAGAAAAAAAGCAACTAGAAGAAGATTTAAAGAAATTCAAAATAGACCAAAACACAAATCTATCTGAGGTAATCAAATAAATGTAAAAAATTTTTTAGCAACTAGTAGTCACAGCACCAATTATCAAAGACGCTATTAAGTCATACGTCATTTACACCCTGATATACAAATTTCAGAAGGACAACCCGATATATAGAAGATATTCTGATTTTTATTCATTAAGATCAAAATTAGTTGAGAGATGGCCAGGAGTCTTTATCCCAAATATCCCACCAAAAAAAGCAGTGGTAATTAATTATCATTTATGTAATAATAAAGGGTAATTTAGAAAGAAAAATTGTGGAAATGAGAATGAAACTTTTGAATACATTCTGCCAGAAACTCTCGAAATTTCCTCATCTTTTCTATTCAGATGAAATGCGAGTTTTTTTGGCGAATACAGAGGGTTTGTCAAAAGGGTTGAATTCGCTCCCAGTTCAAAGTTATGAAGATTTATATCTTAAATACAAAACATCTTTTACTGATTTTTATGAAGTATGTTTAAAAATTAACAAATATTTTTATTATTCTCACGGTAGAATTATGATATAACTCCTGCAAAAACGAAGATTAACGACTTTTCTCTTTTTTTGAAGAAAGCATTGGCTAATCTTAAAGTAAGTATTTAAATTAAAAATAA
>Ga0169931_10011716_pt1 | contig 12293 bp, 10 predicted proteins | sample Kivu_15m_20L_FD_129675 | JGI IMG/M metagenome (GOLD analysis project Ga0169931, IMG submission 129675) | Freshwater microbial communities from Lake Kivu, Western Province, Rwanda to study Microbial Dark Matter (Phase II) - Kivu_15m_20L... | ecosystem: Environmental > Aquatic > Freshwater > Lake...
ATAGGCTAATGGATACAGTGCCGTACATGCATTTAGTCTAATAGGCTGATGGATACAGTGCCATATATGCATTTAGTCATTTATTTCGGTTCTGTATTTACCTTTCCATTATTGTGATAATAATAATCGCCGACTGTGAGTCGTGATTGACATTATTTTCCAACGTTTTTACACTTTTACACGCCATCACACTTTTACACGCCATCATTTTGCGACGATCGACGTCAAGAAGCGCGAAACATTTTTTTTTCTCTTATAATAGTTGCACATTTGGCGAGGAAGGTAGAAAGATACTTCAGTTGTCATTACGTCATGAACAAAGAGGAGGAGAGAGAGATAATTTCCGTCATTCGGCAATCATCAAGGGTGATCTGTGTGAAGAAAAATGAGAATCAAATTAAGGACCAGGAGGAATCACTTGTCACTAACAAAAAACGCGAGAGAAAGAAGGATGCTGCAGCCCAAGTCAAGATTTTGAAAAAGGAACCAGTTCCTGAATATGATGCATCAAATCTCTCTTTTTCCGTGGTTACCTTAAGCCTAGCTGATTTAAGAAAGGCTCTTAAAGCAAAGTCAGTGTCCGAAAATAGTAAACGACAGCTTGTGTTGATTCCCAATCTCATTGAACGTTCCAAAATTTATGTTGAAACTGCGATAGCAATCGCAGATAGAGAAGCTGCAGCATTGCCATCCCATGGAGGAAGAAATTGGACATGCAATATCGTTATTTCAGATACAGGTGGGGCAACTGGAGAGGGAGTAAACTCCAATAATGGATCCTTGGAACAAGGTCGACGATCTTCCTCTGCGTCTACTGCGTTTGAATCGGGTGGGCAGCGATCGAAAGGAGGAGGAGGCCAAAAAAGAAAGAAAAAAGACTTTGGTCCTCTGTTTCGTTGGTATCGGGGAAAATTAGAATTGGCTTGTCTGCCACATTTACTCGAAAAAATTGACGTATTAGATGATGGAACGCCATCGTCTATCAAGAAATCTATGGATCCTCTTATATCCTATAAAAAATCGGATATGCAAGAAAGACAAATTACTTCAATGTCCACATGGGCATGGGAAAATGCTTCCTATCCTGCGCCTATCCTTAAGAGAAGATGGTTAAGTCCTGATCACGTTATTTTTAATTCAAGGACATCAGCTTTACAACATGCAGCTGAACTACTCCGTAGGGATAAACTTATTGATCGTGTGCTTTTTGGATTCGGCAGTAGAGGAATAGAATTGCGCCCATCAAAACCGACTAAGAAGGAATCTTTACAAGCTGGATATTATAGATTTCTTCGAGATGGTCTCTGGGTGGTTGGGCAAGAAGAAGATTGGCTGGAAGATCGCTTGCAAAAATGGAATAGTATGGTGACAAAAAATATGGAAGCCAGCACTGAAATTGATAGAAATACCACTAGCATTAACGTCCCTCGTTCCTATATGAGGAATATCAACGTAGATGCATCCGATGAAAAGATTGGAACCAATGATATGCTAGATGATTTTTGCGATTCGAATGAAGACACTGGAAAGTCTGGATCAGGTGGAATAAAGTCGTCCTCCTTTTCTTCACGGCATAATGAGGCCCTTGATTGTAATAATCTACCACAATTTTCACCAGTCTTAAACTTTGTCAACAATGAGAATACAAGCTCTATCAACTCCAGTATTCCTGATGACTGCTTATTTGAAATAAAAAATCAATTGAATGTCAGCCTTCAAAATGCAGTACCCAATCAGGTCAATGGTATCGAAACGAAAGACGAAAGTCGTCTTGGAAATGTTGACCTTAATGCCTTGACGGTGATTCCTCTTGATTCCGGTTCCGAAAATTCTTTATCGAGCGATCTTCCTTTGCCTTCAATAGAAGATAAAAAAGCGGAATACGTGGACTTGAGGGATGAATTTCTGTTTCCTAAAGAAAAAGATTGTAACGATGAAATACCTGCTTATTTCATGTCCGATGTAGCAGTACCGTCTAGAAACAACGATGAAGATACGCGTCGGCGTACTAAAACCAGAACAATGAAATACATAGCTCCTTCAAATCACTGGCGTCTTGCTAAAAACGAAATCGATTCATGCTCTGAAACTATTAACGATGTTTTTCATAAAGTGATGTACACTGTTAAAATGAAGCAGATGAACTCAGAATTAGCAGATGGTTTTGACATTATTCGTGAGCGAGGTCGGGGTCGATATGATTTGCAAATACCCGCTTTTGACGATGGGAAGTTCGACTTTCTAACTAATTTACAATCGGCAAGATGGATGCCAGTCATTCGTCAGATTCTCGGGGATGACGCAACACTTGTTCATAAAGGAAGTTTCCTCTCACTTCCAGGTAGCGATGCTCAAGTTTATCATCAAGATGGTCCTCATTTGACTACAAAGAATCAGCGACCGTGTCACGCTGTAAATGTATTCATTCCACTCGTTGATTTACATGAGAAGAACGGCCCCACTGAATTTTGCCTCGGTACTCATATCCTTGGTTATGAGTATTATTCAAAAGAAATGCTATATACACCAATGGTTAAGGCAGGAACGCCGATTATTTTTGATTATCGGTTAGGGCATCGCGGTTTAGGAAACTCTAGCGATATTTCCCGGCCAATCGTTTATTTGACTTACACTTCTGCTTCCAAAGATTTCCGAGACCAAATCAACTTCTCTACAAAGCGGTATAAGAAGTTTGGTGAAATCCTAGAACTCCCAATATCCCGTGAGGAACGAGCTAGAAAGAGAAGTAAGATTGCAGATGATAATGAAGTAGACTTTTCATAGCTGTTACAGAAAATTAGCTTTGTTTACTGCCTCGTACAAGCTGATCTATTGGAGATTAGACACTTTTATAACAGAATACGTATCGAGTCCAGGTCCAGGCAATTAATCACTTAAGTCACCTTGTCGCTATCATAACTTATATTGATATTTCTCCATTGATCTCGCCATGAAAGTTCTGATTGACTTTACAACCATTTCATACTAAGAAGCGCTATGCTCAGCTGCCATACAAATTGAACCAGCATTACAATAGTACACAGTGATGATATCCATCGCCCCCATGTCAGAAAACAAAACCATTAAAGGCCAACTTGCTCGAGGTTTCCCCGCATAATGATATCTTTGCAAGCGTTGAATACAACCTGCACATTCTTTGTATCCGTAGCACATGTTACGTGGTTGTAAATATGACGATTGCTGTTACTATTTTTTGAAACAAATTTTCCAAGAATATATGTCACTCCCTGCTGGTAGTAGTCAGGGGCACCAAAAGATGCAGGAAAATCTTTGAAAGCATCTTGAGCACCTATGTGTGCAGATCTTATCTTCTCCTCAAACAAATCTTTCTTGTTTAAGAAAAGGATCATGTTTGATTTAGTGAAATATCGGTTATTGCAAATTTCGTCAAAGAGTTGCACAGCCTCGACAAGCCGATTTGTATTAGAGTCTTCAAACAGCACTTGGTCGTATTCACTCAAGGCAGCAACAAATATTACAGCTGTCACGTCATCGAAACAATGAATCCATTTCTTTCGCTCATTTCGTTGTCCACCAACATCATACATTTCAAAACTTTTCCCGTCAATTAAATACTTTTCTGTGACGACTCCAGATGTGCGAACACGAGCTAGAAGCATGTCTTGCTGTGAGGCGACGTAGTTATCTTGCATAATGCGATCAATTTCATTGAAGTAATATTTGACAGAGTCAACTATTTGAAACTCAGCCCGTCTATTCCATGCTAATTGAATTCCAGGATCTTGCCATAAGGCTTTGATGGCAGTTCCTACAGTTTTGTCCACGGTTGAGTTTTCATCAATATTGCTGATTAAGTCGATATAGCCTAGATTATCATTCAAAACCTTTCCCAATGCCATCAAGAAATGAAATTGGTATGGAATGAGATGATGGTCCTATAATGAGTGGGCCTAGGAACGAGACTAAAAAACTTACATTCTCGAGGTATCCCATATTTTCTGTGGCTTGGATTAAAATCTTCATGGATGAAATAATGTTTGTGTAAACGATCGGAGTTATTTGCATCCTCTCTTCGTCGGACAAAGGAGCACCAAACAATAATCGCATCTGTTTGAAGACTGTTGATTTTCCCGATTCTCCTGCACCCAAAAGTAGAAGCTTAATTTTTTCAGACTCGAGAGCTGACGATTGGTTCATAAATTTGTCGATTTCTTTAGACGCTTGAAAGGCTTTCTTATCCACTGTAGACGAGTCAATGCTCATGCACTTGCCCATGATGAATCGCGAAATTTGTTCTTTGAAGCTGATTGTGATTGAATGAGTGAAAACGACTTTGAGATATCTTACTTATGGTATATAAATACTCGTTGCACAGCTGATCATGGCTAGATATATGAATTTTTGAAATTTTTCGTCAGCAGCAATATTTATGGGATTTCGAAAGAAGTGAACAAACAGTGGAGATGAAACCCGTTGACATTGAACAATTGAATGAATTATTGAAAAATGCCAGGGAAGCGGCAAAGCTAGAGACCGTTAACACAAACCAAATACATTCAGCGACTCAAGTAAGATCCGACTCATCATCCATTCGACCTCCTATAATTCCGACGTTGCATGATAGCCTAAAGGATAATGAGATACAGGAGAGCACCAACAAAAATGCTGTATCTGATACCCGACCGGAGCCAAAATATCAAATTTACTATAAGAAATTGCTTGGCACTGAAGATATCTTCTTGGGTGATGAAAGGAATAATTTAGCCTCATATGATTGTTCTCATATGGTTGTAAAAGTTCACTTTGGACTACATACGACATTGAATGATTTGATTTTGTCTGTGAAATCGGATAGTATCAAAGTCGAATCCAGAGAAAAGTACGAATCCTTTGAATACTAAACTATCGACATAGTCGTGTCATCTTGTTCCATATACTCATTGAGCATTGTTTTGTCTTGAATAGAAAACTCTGCCTTTACCTTCCAAATGCTGTTGATGATGAGCATGGTAATGCGGAGTGGGATGGATCCACGGGAATGCTGATTGTAACACTTCCACTGAAGCCTAATATTTTCAGCGCTTAAGATATAAAAGAAAAAATGAAACAACTACTTCTACGAATGCTAATTCTAGATGCGATGAAAATAAATTTTCAAGCGCAATATTAATTAATGTTAATGCCTTACGAGACCCTAAAGTAACGCGTTTCCACAAAAGGTAATTTTGCAACTTGCGCCTTTTGTAGCTTATTGCGGATCTTCACCATAACTTCTGTACCAACTTTTGAACTGTCCGTTTGAACATAACCCATGGCAATAGGAGCCTTTAGACAGGGAGAGAAGGTTCCACTTGTGATTTCGCCAATCAGTTTCTCCCCTGTGACATCGAAAATTTCTGTGTGTTCTCTTGCTGGTGCCTTCATTCCAATAAGACCTACTCTCTTCTTCTCGACATTGACAAATTTACCATCTGGCTGCAATATATCCTTAGCCCCAAGAAATCCACCTTCTAAACGACGACGGGCCTTGGGTCCACCCATAGTCCAACCGAGCGCACCTTCAATAGGATTAATAGACTCATTCAGATCATGCCCATATAAACAAAGACCTGCTTCTAAACGTAGGGAGTCTCTAGCGCCAAGACCAGTAGGATTAACCGAAGGGTCTTCTAGTAATTTGGAGGCGATAGATACAGCATACTCTGCAGGCATGGCGATTTCAAACCCATCTTCTCCAGTGTATCCACAACGAGTGATTCTACATCCAGAAATACCTAAAATGGGAGTATCAACACCGGTCATGAATGCCATTTTACTCAAATTAAATCCAGGGGGAAGGATTTTTGCTACAGCTGTCGCAGCTCCAGGTCCTTGCAATGCAAGTAATTGCATGGAGTCTTCAAGGTATTCCATAGAAACATCACCCTTGAAGTGTTGCATTTGTTCCTTGAAATGTTTCATATCTCCAAATTTGGTTGCTCCATTGACAACCATGTAAATATAGTTTCCAGCATTAGTAATGACAGTATCATCAATAATACCACCCTTTTCATTGGTCACGAGTGAAAGTAGACCTGACCCTGGAGCTAACCCTTTGATGTCTCCCACAACGATGGACTCAAGGAATGATGCACGATCTTTTCCATGCCAACGAATTTGTCCCATATGCGATACATCAAAGAGAGATGCCTTACCCTCGGACCGGCACCAAAGATGCTCCTTCATAACACCGCCATTTTCACCCTTGTAAAGTACAGGTAGTTCGTATCCTGCAAAGGGTACCAAATCTCCACCCAATTGTTTGTGTAATTCATTGAATGCTGTCTTAACAAGAGGTTCTGTAGGGGCAGCCGCTTCACTTGCAAGGAATCTCTTAGAGACTTGTCTAGGAAGAAGAAGATGTCTTTGATGGGTGAATAGGATTTTCATGGTTTCTACAGTATGACTTACAATGGAATGATATTAAAATGCTTACAGTAGGGGCGTGTCTTTTCCTCAACGTCAACAAAGTAAAGAAGAGGAGAAAATTTCTCGTCATCAAACCAACGTCATCACTCGTAACGTTCATACATATAAGTACATACTGTGTGTGTTACAATTCTACAGCGGATCCTTGAAGGTTCGGCTGACATCGTAGGATACCTCACGTATGTTGTGACGTAAGCATTCCGTCAAAGAGAGACTTTGACTCATCGGCATGCATTGCAAGCGAAGGCGTCATCGAACTGGTTCGGCGGTAAACAGTAAATAGACATCTGCTGCTGGCGGCGAATACCCCACCGCATCGTTCCATTTCGTACGACGAAAAACAAAGGAACAGAAGATCATCTCTACCTTCCATCATTCTCTCTTAACAAACAGTTACCAGTTTAGGTCTGCATTTGGGAAAAGAACAATCATGTCTGCTGCACGAGTTGCTTCATCTTCTGCAGTTAGAACTGCATTCAAAGGAACAAAACACTGGCCTCATCAGAGTCCTGTTCTTACTGTATGTCTTTTGTTTTGTATATTTACATGGGAACTGCATGTGTGTGTAATTATAACCTGACACATCTTTTCTCCATTTGGAACCCCCCTGTAATTGTCCATTCTTCGTAATTCCTACGAAAGAATGTTGTGGATAATAATCCGCCCATCACCTTATCAGAAGATCATGATTTACCCATGGGAGCGTGGACGACAGATATGATTCGTTCATCCATCAAAGATCATGCCATGTTGACCTGGGCTCCAGGAAAGGCTAGACATGGCACACCCATCATTTCACATGCTAGTGGAGTTTATTTGTATGACGATAAGGGTAAAAAGTATTTGGATTGGACCTCTCAGGCAGTTTGTTGCAATTTGGGATATGATTTGCCAAATACAGTCATTGAAGCAACAACACAGCAAATGAAGTCGATTCCAAACTTATATGGTGGATTAGGCATTGTTGAAGTTCGTGCGCGATTATCCAAGCTTATTTCGGATATCATGCCTGGAGATTTACAGGGTATGGTATTCCCATCATCAGGAAGTGAAGCCAATGAAGCCGCAATTACCATGGCACGTCGACATACTGGCAAATACAAAGTTATAAATTGGTACAGAAGTTATCATGGTGGTACGGCCAATTCACAACAAGCCACTGGGGATTACCGACGATGGTTTGGTGGGGACCATATTCCTGGATTTATCAAGAGTTTCAATCCATATCCACTCTTTTGGGATTATGCCGGTGACACGGAAGAAGAACGGACACAAATGGCTCTCAACATGTTGGAAGAACAAATTCTTGCAGAAGGTCCTGATACTGTAGCTTTAATTCAACTCGAATCTGTCGTCGGAGGTGGTGGTACCATCGTCCCTCCCAAGGGGTACATGCAAGGAGTACGAGCAATATGTGATAAATATAATATCCTCCTTCATTGCGATGAAGTTATGGTCGGATTCGGTCGCACCGGTAAACTCTTTGGTTTTCAACATTATGATGGCGTCTTACCAGATATTGTCACTGCCGCTAAGGGACTTACCTCCGGATCCTTACCCCTTTCCATGACAGTATGTCGCAAACACATTATGGATTCTTTTGAGGATAAACCCTTGGGCTGGGGTTCGACCTACCAAGCCCATCCTGTTGCGATGGCATGTGCTTATGAAACAGTCAAATATATCATTAAGAATGATATTCTTGGACATGTCCAAAAATTAGCTCCTAAATTTGAAGAGTCCATGAAGACTTTAGCGGAAAATCATCCCAGTATTAAGCAATATCGTAGTATTGGATTCTTTGGTTGTTTCGATACTCATCTTCCAAATGGTAAAAACCCACAACTTCAACACACAGCTATTGATAAAGCTTTTGTTGAATACAAGAAGGCATACACTGAAAATGGTCTCATTGGAGTTATTCGAGCACCACATTTACATGTTGCCCCAGCTCTCATTATAAAGGAAGACGAACTTATGGATGGATTTGAACGTAATGATCGAGCACTTTACGCGTTGGATACAGCCCTTGGATATTAGGACTAGTAGAACCTTCATGTATAAAAGCACTTGTTAAAGACTAAAAATAAAAAATCATTCTCTATAAGGTTAATTGTGTGTTTGAATCAATGCCGATTACGATGGATGTGTCACTTCATCTGGTTGTTGTCGTTTTCTTTTTAGTTTTTTCGGTTGTTTGGGCAGTGTTGATGAATCCGGCAGCTTTACGAGCAAAATCCTCATACTGTCTTATGGATTTTTCATCGATTCTCGTGCCCTGCAGTATTTTACTGAGTTCATCATAGCGCAGCGGTACATCTTGTCCATACTCCACGATTGTATCTATGCATGCCTTGACAGCCGACGCGGGACAGTATTCCGATTCATTTGCAAGGAAACCAATATTCATGGATAAAAATTCAGGTATTTGGTTAGAAATACTTTCTTCTTGCTCCTGAATGCAACGACTCCAGAGATTACATCTTTGAACATAATTTGGGACTGGGAAGTACAAAGCCCTTTCAAAGAATCCTGTCATGTACAACGAAAAAGAATTCGTATGATCGTCAATTTATGCTCAACTAGGCGATACATGCTAAAATGATTTACATACCTTGTTTCGCAGGCTTTCCAATATTTCCTTTCCACATCAAGCTATTATAATCGGCCAATTCTGGTTTTGACGTACATCCTATTAATATGACTCTATTTTCTCTTGTCAGCCCTTGATTCTTGTACAGGATAAGATCCTTAAGAAATTGAATGAACTCAGATGATTGATCCTTCTTTTTTGCGAAAATGCGCTCGCATTCATCTAGATAAATAATTACAGGAGCGTAGGATGGATCTTTTGCTACCGCGAATATCATATGTACAAGTTTTGTTGCTTCCACTGGGTCTTGGAATTTGTTAGCTAACAGCGTCGGTGACATATTTATAAATAAAGCATTCGCCATGGATGCGGCAGCTTGAGCCATGGAGGCCTTGCCACATCCATCAGGACCGTAGAATAAAATGGATCGAACGATCTCTTCATCAGCAATTTGTTTCCGTACCTCCTCTGAGCATAACGGTAGGACGCAATAAGTCATAATAGCCTTGAAATCCAAGTAATCTATTTAGATTCATACCTTAGACAAAGATATGTTGAATATGAAATATTACTTACATCTCGTAGCTCGGAGAGAGACAGAGAGATTGGCTTTCAACGGGCATATGGATGACATGAATAAGAATACGAAAAGATTAGTAAAAGATAGTATTAGAAAAATAAAATTAATCAAATAAGATTAACGTCATGCGCACACTAGTCCGAAGACTATTGCCGGACCCACCTTTTGAAGGAACGATGCTAGTTGCTCATCCGCATCACACGGCCAATGCCCAGGATCGTCGTCACACAGTATCATAGACGAGTATGAACAAGAGTTGACAAGCTTGTGTTCAATGAGAATCTTAAGCATAGAAGAGGTGTCCATATTTTTTAGTTCCTCCATGGTCTCTCCAGGTAAAGGTCTTTCCTTTTTCCTTTTGCTTTTCTTTCCCTTTTCTTTTTTCATGGAAGCAGCTTTCCTCATCAATTTTTCCAAATTAGTAACGCGTATCTTACTCAGATTGGTATTTACCATTTGATCAACTGCCACTTTTGTCTCTTGAAGGATTTCATCTCGTATTGTATAATTCTTTGCGATATCAATCGAGAACTTTTCATTTTTTGAGTTAGGATCATTCATATTAGTCTCCCAACAGGAATGAAACTTATCTACAAACATCAACATTTGATCAAGAAGCAGTGAGTTGCTTTCAAATGACGATACAAGATTATTGGGTGTACTTTGATTTTTGGAATTCCGACTCTCCTTATTTGAAGCTGTCTTCTCCACATTGGTAGCACCATCATCCTTTGTCACGATCTTGGTATTTCTATCCTCATAAAAAAGATCTAGGGACTCAGGAACCGTTTCGTTCTGAACAATATAATCCGTAATCCATTGTAATCTTTCACTTCGAAGATTTTCAGCGATTGCATAACCTTCTTCCTTCCTTACGATGTCTCGTAACTTGGTGAGCGACTCGTTGTACTCGGCTTTTCTTTTGGAACGCTTCTCACTTTGTCTCACTTCCTGATCATTCCACATTTTTAATATCTTGTCAGTCTTTTCATGATCATACATCATGCCGATGCATTCCATTTCCCCATAATAGTGTTGAGAAAAATGTCCTCTCGCCAAATAACCACGAATGAACTTTTGAATAACAGTGGCCGCATGAAATCCTTGGTTATCATATGTGTCTATAGTATAATCCTTATCAGTTTGATAAGCTGGAGCGGACTCTATAAAAGCATGTCCCTCTTCATCCACAATTCTTGCATTCAATATAGTTTGAATTTTTTCATTATTTGTTCCATTAGCCTTGGTTTTATTCATGTCATGAAAGGATATACATTCCGTTCCATGTTTCAGCATCATACAATGCTTTACAAATGTATCTCTTTGTAGTCTACATTCAGAATCCACTTCTTGTAAGAATATCATATATGGAATGACTATGTCCTTTGAATTTATTCGCGACTGAGCTAAAGGTGTGGTGAGGTTTAGATACTCCCATCGACCTTTATATTCCGCGTTTGATATCGTCGCAGTTGATTTCGACGAAGATGTGGGATCTGCAGATAGTAACCATGTTTTGTTTAATTTGACAAGTTTAAATCGTAAGTCCATGACTCGATTACATAAAAGAGGTAGCAGAGATTGTAAATCTAATCGCTTTTGAGGATGTACGAACCAACGATGACACATATCGAGTTTTGTAAGTACACGAACATATCGAATATAAAAACGAGCATACAAATTATAAAGCTCCTTCGTCGGAAGTTTCCGTTGCTTGGTTTTGGATGGATTTACTTCCATCTGTTCGTCTAGGATCAAAGAACCTAACTCTTGAATAGCCTCCTGCCATTGCTGATTACTGTATCTTCCAATTCGTCACAGGGAGAAGCATGAATCAATCAGTATGCAGACGATGAGTCGAATACAGGAAGACATTGCTGTAAAAATCTTACTCTTCCGACATTCTTTTATTAATCGCAGTCCTAAATAAATGCTTTGTTCATTTATACAGGGAATGAACGAGGAAAGAATACAGGTCACTGAAAGGAACGAGTGATTCACAAGGGACCAGGGTATCAGTGATATGTACTATTTCTTCGTTCATTCTCCGAATAAAGTAAAAAAGCATTTATTAAGGACTGTGATTGATAAAATATCACAATGTCGGAAGAGTAAGATTTTTGCAGCAATGTCTTCTTATATTCGTTTAGACACATCGTCTGCATACTGATTGATTCAATCAATGTCTTGTTTCTCCCTGTGACGAATTGGAAGATACAATAATCAGCAAGAGTTAGATTCTTTGATCCTAGACGAACAGAGGGAAGTAAATCCATCCAGAACCAAGCAACGGAAACTTCCGACGTCTCTTGGTTTGCAACCTCCATTATCATCCATTGTCCGTTTTTGCAATACTTTAACAGAAGCTCAAATTCATAACTCACTCGTTCATCAACATAGGGTTATGAGTAGTGACAACAAACAATTGTAGGGTTGTCTACGTATGTACGAATAATTTTTATTAGGGTTGTCACATGACCCAAAAAAATCCGGAAATGCGCATTTCCGGATTTTTCATCACATGACCGTTCATTTCCGGAAATCGATTTTCCGGAAATGCGCATTTCCGGAAATTGGGCATCTAACTTCCCGGATTCAAAATGGGAAGTTAAAATCAAAAAAATCCGGATTTTTAGGGTTGAAACAAGAAGATCCCTGATTAGGGATCAC
>Ga0169931_10011717_pt1 | contig 12293 bp, 8 predicted proteins | sample Kivu_15m_20L_FD_129675 | JGI IMG/M metagenome (GOLD analysis project Ga0169931, IMG submission 129675) | Freshwater microbial communities from Lake Kivu, Western Province, Rwanda to study Microbial Dark Matter (Phase II) - Kivu_15m_20L... | ecosystem: Environmental > Aquatic > Freshwater > Lake ...
AATTGCCAACTCAATCATGTCGAGTATTCATAGTAGTATCAAAATTACTAATAATCCAGTATTAATAAAAAAAGAAGATAAGATTTTCAAATTAAGAGTATCTTTGACATAAGAAATACAATTAGATTATATAAAATATGCAAACAAACAAGTTTCTAAAATCATTGAATAAATCATGCCTCAATTTACATCATTGTCATATTTCTTTGTATTTGGAGGCATTATAGTATTGCCAAATTAATGTTTAGACAAATTATAGGAATCTTCATAATTTTATGGTTCAGATAATACAATTTTGTTGATTAAAAACTAAAAATTAGCATTTATACAAAGTATGAAATTAAATGGTAAATTTAATTAATAATGGAATTTACTTGAAAATACAATCCAAAATCATCAAAATTCTCAACAATTAATGCAAAATATTGCAAACAATTAAATTAAGTCTAAAATTAACTTAAAATTATCAAAAGAATTTTCAACATTGCTTAATAAAGCATGTGTAAGAATACAAAATGATGTTGATGTTAATATATAACATAAAAAATAGGCTTTCTATATGCCTTTTTTATATTATACAAGTAGAAAATACAAAAAATAAATAACAGGATTGATAAATAATTTTAATAAATACGATGAGGTATCTAATTAAAATAGCCAATTCAGAGAAATTATCAGATAAGTTTATACAAACATGAATCAACTGAAAAACTTTTATGATGAATGTTATTATGGGATCAAAAATTTTAAATTTAGTCATTTTTATAAAGAACAAGACATATTTTATTGGAGAAATTTTACATCAGCCTCAATAAAAAGTCAAAAAATATAAATATAAGTATATAAAAATAAAGGAACATTATTTATTATTCAGTCAATAAATGGTAAAAATATAACTCCATTTTCTCTATATCCTTAGAATTCATAAATCTTATTTGCCCCATATACTTATTTTATGGTGTAAAAAATTGAGATAAAAAATACATATGATGTGGTTTATTTAAGCGAGATGTCTTCTCCTATAACATTTTAAAAGAATATCATTTTATGGGTAGATGATAAACCTAGAAATAATTAAAATGAAATGAATTAACTAATGAAGAGCAATAATATTGAAATATTACAAGTAAATAGTACATTGATCGCTATAAATTGGGTAAAATAATTTGGATGGCTATTAAATTGGAAGGGCTTTAACTTCAAATTAATCTCAAATATGTCAAGATTCGAACATTTTAGTGAATCATTAAACTCTTATGCAGGAGTGGATCTTCTTGAAAAGTTGTATTTAAATTATGGTATAACAGCTGAAACGTTGATATATTGTGGAGATTAGAACAAAGCTAATAATAAAATCAAGTAGAGAAAAGTAAAACATAATAGATTTAAAGTTACTTCCAAGATAAATAAATTTAGAGAATTTTGTAAGCTAAAATGATATAAATATTAATTTTATTGTATTAAATTATATTATTATATTAAATTATATTGATAATATATTCATAGTAATAATTATATATGGATAAGATTATTTAAAAAATAATATTTATGTGATTCATCTATCATTATTTATAAAAATGTCATTTAATTAAATTCAAATAAAAAAATTGATTTTGTTTAATATTTTATATAATAGCAAGTTCTTGGGGCAAAAGATAAACTAATTATCGATTTATATTATTGAGATTATTTATTGACATAATTCTTTGATTATATTTAAAAATCAATTTATTTAAATATTTATTTATATAAATATTAATGGAAGATACGTTTTTGTATTTAAGTATCATCGTTGTTATTATCTTAATCTTTGCGATAAAAATCATTAAGAAAAATCAATCATAAAATAAAGAAAAGGTTGAAAAAGATAATGATTCGAATGTTAATTAAAAATAAAATATCAAAAATGAGAAAAAATAAGTAAAATAAAATATAGGGTAATAAAATAAAACAAATGTTTAAACTAACATGGATAAAAAAAAGAAAAAAAAGAAAAAAGGGTAAGAATAAGTGGATATAATGAATATTAAATAGCTTGAATAAAAATATTCAAATATTTATTATGGCTCATTGAATCTAAGATATACAAATTCCATGACATTGATAGATGCAATAGCTTTCAAAAATTCTAAATTATTATTTTCTACATCGAAAAATTAGTTAGTTCTTTATGATTTAAAAAGATGGAAAAAAGGAGTTGCTTGCTAATAGAGATTTCATGTATCTTTGTAGAACAATAGTGCTAGCGCAATATAAATAGGACTTAAGTATTATTATGTGGCATTAAAATTTGATAAAACAATATGTTATTATTAATTTTTGGGTGGCTAAAATGGGATTTATTTCAGATAAGTAAAAAAGTTCAATAGAAACCTCTACAAAACAGATTTAAATAGCTTATATGTAAATTAACAGTAGACCTTTATAGTGGGGACAGGAAGCTAAAATGATACTCAAGTATATATTTGGTCAATGAATGGTTAAAAATTATCACAAGTAAATACTTGCCAAATTTAACATTATGAAACTCAATATGGTTTCGATAGAATGATCATTAGAGGATGGACAACTTCTGTCAAGAAGTATTCGTTTCAGACAGATAAAGCAAATGGATTCTTAAAGCTAGAAGCTAATAATTCTTTAAATCATGCCTAAAAAGCTCATTGCTCAGATATAGATAATATGGGTCTTTATTCAGTGACTGTAAGTGGAAATGGTGATGATAATTAATTAATAAAAATATGGAAAGTTAATTAAGAAAATAGTTTGAATTAAAAAACAATAGATGCAATAAAATTAGATATATAAAAAATTTTATACTGCTGCATACATACCTTGAAGGATTAAAATAGTAGATTGAAAACTATTGTAGTTTTAGCCAATAATCAAAAAATAATAATTTGTGATAAGAATTTAAAATTTATTGATTAAATTTTGGGAGTTAGTGTCGAAGGATTATATATGACTGGAACAATGAAAAATATAGTTTTAGGAACTCACGTCAAAAATGGTAAATTTATAATTTGGAATATAAAAGCATTATTGAAAAAATAGATGAATATTCATTTTGATTTTGATATATTATTCAGTATCAATCATTATTAGTTATTATTATCATTATTAGTTATTATTATTATTTAACAGCAAACGTTATGGGAAACTGTGACCAGACTGCAGCTCATCAGGGTTTTTAAAGAAAACAACCAACAAATACTCCTTATAACCCTTTTTTCTAAGCAAATGAGAGTTCAAATTAAAACGATATATTGACCAGATATTCCTTTATATCTAATTATTAAGATTTATTTTTAGGTCGTGCTAGTTTACTAAAAGATAAGTCAGATGGTAATCTCTACATACTTAAGTAAGTTTATAGAGATAGTTAATAATAACTTCAAAAGTTATTTGAATCATATGCACAAAAACGAGATAGACATGGTTATAATTAAAATATTTTGAATATAAAACGTAGATATTGATATATTTTAGAAGTATATATATCCCAAAATGACGGATTTTTTACAGACAATCAAAAAATAATTCTGATCTTAGATTACCCTTTGATCAATTTAAAAAAATAATTTAATAATCGACTTTTAAATAAACTAAGCTTTTAAACTGATTAAATATAAAATATTTTGCAATCTACAGTCAGAGGTTACGCAGCTTTATAGAAATAATATACTTCAAATATAAACGATTAAGTATATCGATCTCATCATATAAATGATAAGGTTAGGATGTCTAATATATTTGTTGGAGTAAAATAAAAGAATTCTTTAGTAAAAATTGTAGATTCATAAATACTGCCAAGCTAATCTAATCTAACCAATATAATAGAAGAAGGAAACAGTAGTAATAATCTCGATATTTACCTTTCACCTGAAGAATTTCAAGCTTTTTCTAAAAATAAAAAAGATGGGGCAAGTATTAATTCTGGTGTTTTTTCATTAGGATTGATAATAACTGATCTTTGCTTAATGCATTCATCATCGACTTTATATAACTTAAATAAAAAAACATTTAATGAATCCTAATTGAAAAATTTAATTAAAATAGCAGGAAAACATCATAATCTAAAAATATAAAAAATATTAAATTTAATGCTTTAGTTGAATCCACAAAAAAGACCAAATTTTAATGAGCTTTAAAGATAAATTAAAAATAATTTTAATAAAAGTTATAGTAGTAGTAATCTCCAATTATCAGCAATAAAAAATCAACCAAAATAACATATATATAACGATAATGCCAGTTTAAAAAGTAGAAGTAGAAGTCGATAGAGTAGAAGTAGAAGTAGATCTCTAGGAAGAAAAGGCTCAGTCTATTCATCTCAAAATTTATCTCAAAGTCGTATATTCTCTTCAGGTTTGAAGAAAGAAAAATAAGATGAAGAGCATGATCTATAAAATATTCATGAATAATATACTAATGGGAATCAATATATTGGTCAGAAAAAGAATTCTTTGAAGCATGGAAAAGGAAGATATATTTTCAAAGATAGAAGTTATTATGAAGGCAAATGGAATAATAATATGATGCATGGAAAAGGGATATTGTATTATCCAAACGGAAAGATATAATATAAAGGCGAGTGGAAATCAGATGAGCCTAATGGTTGGGGATAAATGTATCCATATGAAGCATAAGGATAAAAGACTATATGGAAAAAGTATTAAGGATAAATTTTAAAAGGATAAATGCATGGTCAAGGTAAATTATTCTTTTACAATGGTAATATCTTTTAAGGATAATTTTTTGGAAATAAAATTTTAGGAAAAGGTAGATTGGTTGACAGTAATTTTTAAAATGTTGAAAATTAATAATAAAAGGAAACCATTGAATAGTTTAATAGAAATAATAGAAAAACCATTGCTAAACTTAAGTCAAGTCAATAAAATTATAAATGATTATTTTTTATTTTTATATAAGATATTCATAGGATTTATTTAACAACTAATTTATTTAGTATCATTAATTTATATCTATATTATCTTATTAATTTATAATTGATAAAGATATTTGTAATGTAACAAAAAAATGTGGCCTTATTAGGAGATATAGGAGGAACTAACATCAGATTATAGTTAGTATAAATTGATTTAAATACAAAACAACCAGTTCAAATCATTAAAAAAGCTAATCTAAATGTTGCTTAATATGATACATTATAACAATCAATTAGTTTTTTTTTGACTGATGTCCAATCATATCCATAAACAGCCGTTTTAGGTATCGCTGGACCAGTATTTGATAATTCTGTAGAATTAGCAAATGTTCAAAAATGGGGTTTATTAAAAGGTTAATCACTTGGAATAGCTCTTAAAATAAAAAACTTTAGATTCATCAATGATTTTTAAGCTGCTTCATATGGAATTTTATTAGTTTCTAGTAATGATTTTGAAAGTATTAATGGTTTACAAATTGATGAGACTAAAACTCGAGGAATAATCGGTCCTGGAACAGGCTTAGGTAATTCAGTTTTATATAACGCAAAAATAAAGTAAATAAGATAAATTTTTGTTCTACCATGTGAAGCTGGACATACAGATTTTCCTGAGATTGATTCAGAGGTTCATTAATATTTACAATTTTATTCTAATTGCAATAAAAAAAACTTTATCTCATTGTAAAGTTGCTTTTGTGGTCCGTCTTTTCCTATTATATTTAAGTTCTTTTCATAAAAATATCCATAAGATCCTGAATCGAAATTATAAAATTTAACATCATAACAAATCTTATCAAAAAGTCTTGAACCAAATGCACCCAGAATATTTGAATTCACATTGAAAACTATTTTAAAGATATATGGGGCTGCGATCGGAAATTTTATCGCCCATCATTTATGTATGGGAGGACTATATCTTATTGGCAGTATAACAAATAGTTTGATTCCTAAACTAAAATCAATAGATATTTTATAAGGTTTCAAAAATAGACACCCTAATTTACTAAGTTTAATTAACAAAGTTCCAATTTTAGTATGTAAATAAATTGATCTCGGCTTAAAAGGATCTTTCTATGTCGCTCAAAGAATTATCAAAGATCAAGCTTGATTATCTATATTCATATGATATTATTTTGATAAAAATAATTTTAAATTTTTAACTAAAGTAGTTACTATTATCATGTAAGAATATGAACATATTAATGAAAAACAAAATTTTATTTATAATGATTGAGATAAAGATCAATTATAAAAGCCTGGTGGTGGATTTTGAATAGATCCTTGCATTTGAGTAATAAATGGCTTAAACATTTGACCTCCTGGAGTTTAAAGTAAGTCGCGGGCTTGATGAACATATTTGTCTCCAATGCCTTTTCCTGTTAAAAATTAACTAATGTCATTCGTAAACATATTGCAGTTGAAATTAATAACATCATATTTATCAGCAGTATATTTATGATTTATATCTTTTAAGTAATCTTCAAATACTTATTTTGGAAGTTATGTTTAGCCAAGTTCAACTTATGAGAATGGTTTACCATATGGTGTTGATCTTGGTAAATCATTGCATATTCCTCCACCAAAATAATATTATCTACCGAATACTACAATAGCTGTATGATAAAGTGCCTCAACATATTGTCCTATCAGCATTTGTCCCATAGCTTTTGCCATCCCCTGGGAAATATCATAAACAAGTAAGGTTACTTTCTCAGTCATCTTTTATATTTAAAAGTTTTTTAATTTATATACTATAAAAACAATATCAGTTTGATGAGTTGATATTAATAAATATAAAAACTTTGAGTTATTTATACATATCATAATAGTTTTAAATGTCCTGTTATTGGATCTATTTATTAAATGTAAGCTGGCCCGATACCTAAGACAGTTTTAGATCCAGCTTTTATTTGAGTATGTCCAGCATCTTAAACTAAATACATATTCATTCCTATATCTAAATCTTAAAATTTTTTCTTTATTAAAAGCATTTCTGCTTATGTCTAAGCCTTTACCACAACTTTTGGAGTACCTTGCATATTCCAATTTTATAGCCTGGATTTCGATCTTTCATCATATTTGGATTCCTATTACATTTGAAGATATGCTCCTATCACTGCATGCCCAACTTGGGCACATATCTTTCCTTTACCCATTTTTAATTCGCCATTTATTATAAACAACATTTTAGTACGTGATTTTCCCAATTAAAACATTGAATTGAAATTGAATTTTTTTTATTAGATAATTTTTTTTTAATTATTCTGAAAGATGGATAGATCAGCATTAGGCCCTTAGTCTTAAAGTTTTAATATTATTTAGCTCGCCCTTTAAATATCATTGGTGATGGCTAATGCTTTATGAATATATTATTCTTGAAATCCTAACTATCTAAGTTTATCAAAAAGTATCTATTTAGATTAATCTTTCATATTTATTATTTATTATTATGATTTAAAATCAAAATAATTTTAAAGTTTAAATCATCTTTTTATCAAATTTATATATTGTTTAACCTATTTTTTTTACGCTGAATTATATTTCTTATTCATTCAATATATAATCTTCATTATTTATATAATAGTTAATAGATAATGGGTAATTCATCGACAAGAGATAGTGATCTCATTATTTATATCTAAACATAAAAGCCTTTTTATAATTCAGGATCAAATATATAAGGAACTGTTTTTGTAGAAGCAAAAAAAAATTTTGCATTTGATTCTTTGTACATAAGAATTTAAGGTATTTATATTTTATATCAAAGGGGATTAATGGAATCAATGGTTTTAAGGTAGTTCTAAAAACAGACAAAAATTAACTGGTAGCTAAAATTTTTATGGAATTTAACATAAACTTTACGAATATAAATCAAAGACATTACAAGCAGGAAAATATGCATACCCTTTTGTCATATAATTATCATAAAATATTCCTGGATCATTTGATTCGAAGTAACATTAGGCGAAAATTTAATACAAATTAGCGGCCTATATGATTAATTATCAGCAACAAAATAATAAAGAAATCTAATACATTCCTATACATATCAGATAACCTTTTAGACAAGACATGGCCTGTTATAAAGGCTAATCAATTCAATAACCTAAAACATGTGGATTTTTTTCAAAAGGAAAAATTAAAATATAAGCAATTTTCGATAGTATTAATTTATTTACATAGGAAATGTATGTTATTAGGATGATTTTGTACATATTGATGGAACTGTAGATAATAGATAAGGAAGTACTGATATTGATAAAATCAATATATAATTGGTCTAAAATATTTTTGTTTCTTCTAATACTGGAATTCATAGAACTTATAATAACGTTATAAAAGCATAAAACGCATTAAATAATAAAGTAATAAAAAAAGGATAGTCTGGTAAATTTTCATTTGATTTTAAAATTCCTTCCGTTTCTAATCAAACAGCTATAGGCACACTTGTAGCAAATCATTACAGACTTTAAGTATCGACCCAGGTCAGCTTTATTTCATCTGACAATCCATGCGTTTATTCACCTTTGTTTATTATGAAAAAATAATTTGAGCTAAAATAATCTAAAAAGCCTTCTGGACTATCATAAAATTTAAAATAATATAAGATATAGAAGAAGAAATTTTTCAAAGCTCCATAATATTGGTTTAAAAAAAATATGAATTTATAGGTAATGAATTTTAGACTTTAAGATCACTAATGATATTTCTTTATTTTATTTATTTAATAAAAGCTTATTAAAATGAAATATCTTATTAAATAAATGATAATTTCAATAATTTAAATTATAAATTATAATTATCTATCTTAGTGTATTACAATTAGTAATGACTGATAATACAAACAAAAGCAAAATTATACCAAAAATTCCAAAGAAGACGAGTTTAATAAATACATCAATCACATAATCCATTATCATTTAAAATCCTAAGTTTTAATAAATAGAATAAAACAAAAAATGGTAATAAGATTCATCAAAATCAGCTCGTAGCGAGTGGAGTTAAAGGTAAAAATTATTAAAGAAAAAGATGAATATGAATTTTCCAATTACAATAAAATAATCAATAAAAAAGATTGCCAGTATAACTGAAGATGACAAATAAATATCAAAAAAAAGTAGATAGATAATAGGCTTTTTATAAAACGAATACAACCGAATTCAAAAAATAAAGCAAGATAATAAAATGTAATAATAATTTGATAATTAAATATCTCTGCTTGCTATTAGCCATTCTCTCAATATCATAAAAAGTATGTATAGTAATCGTAATCCATAAAAGAACAATCAAAGATTGAACATAGAAAAAGACATAAATAAACTATTAACTATAATTGATAACAATATTGAATAAAATAATTATGTTTTAGTCAAAAGCAATATTCAAACCTTATTTAAAAAGTATGGTAATGACTAAATCGTCAAAGACAAAGTTAATTATCTGAACTATATTGCAAAGATAATTGAAGATTATTAAAAATAGATAAATACTGGTAAAGATATGACATTATTCATGGAAAAATTAAAGACAAGTAGTAGCAATATTGATTAAAATTCACCAGAAAGTAATGAGATTTATTTTAAAAATTTAAAAAAATAGATTACAATATGCATGAATAAATAAAATAAGAAAACTTAACCAAGTAAAATTTACGTCTAATTCCTTGGCTTATTTGATAAAATGACAGTGTTGGCAACTCTTAATGATTAAAAAGGGGATAAAAAAGATAAAGGTCTGAATAAATAGAAGACTTAAAAGAAATAAAAAATTGAAAAAAATATAAGATAGTTATAATTATAAAAATAGTTAAGATAGAAAAATAAATAATTATAATGGATGATAGATGTAAATAAATATTGCAAATAATTAATGTAAAAAAAAGGATAAAATAAGTAATAGTTTTTAAAAGAACTATAAATTTTAAAACGAAACAAAAAGAAATCTTCTTAGAGCCCTTATAATATCATCTTAAAGTTACTTTAATATTTGACATTATATAAAAAATAATTCAATTAAATAACCATTTATTTAAAATCATCATCTCTTCTGTATATTAAAAAGACTCTTTCTTCATAAAATCTTAATAACTAAATCATCAAAAATTCATAAAAATATGTCAATAATGAATTATTCGGACAAATAAAGCCATTTATTGATACATTTAGTCTCAATATACAATAAAGATAAAGATGGGGCAAAGATATTCAAATTCTTTAAACATAAAATAAAAAATTAAAAGTATAAATTGAAAAATTAACAAAATTGAATTAATAATAAAAGAATAGAAAAACAGCTAATAAGACTCTAGTAAATGATCCTTAATACAATAAGATAAAATCATAATTATAGCAAATCAAATAAGATTTTAATTCATTACAATAAAAACATACCTAGTTATAAAAAAACTTCTAATATCAAAAATCATCATTATTGAAAAAAGAGAAAATCTTAAAAAAATAATCGCTTAATGAAACAAACAGAATAAAAAAGATTAGTGATAATATTAATTTGATAAAGTAATTAATAAGCACAGAAGAAAATGATGATAATTATATACAGATCATTGAAGACAATAGTATAAAAGATTAATCATCCATTAAAGACATGGTAAATTGTTTGATTATCATTATTGATCGTTATAATTAAAAAATTCAACAAAGACAAATTGTTTAATAAAATAATAATAAAAAAAATTAAGATTAAATAAGGAGATTAACTCAAGTTATTTAAAGTAATATGCATAACTCATAAAATAAAAGATAAGGTAGTATTGAACAATAAAGAAAATCTTCCTCAATTAAAAATAAAGGAGAGTATTCTAAATAAAAGTAAAATAAAATAGTACAGAAATATGTAGAACAAGAAAAATTTTTACTTAAAAAACTAGAATAACTGGAAGATTAGAGATAAAATGAGAAAAAATTGATATAAGATGAAAGAAACTAAATGGAAAATGAAAGAAACTAAATGAAGAATGAAAGAAATCAAATGGAAAATGAAAGAAGAAATATATAGAATGAGAAAAAGGATATGTAGATAGAAAGAGGATAGAGATAGTATGAAAAGAAGCGACTATAATAATTATAAGCGTAATTATAAACATTATTAAATAGTACTTAATAAAGATTTAAGTCTGAGAAACGATAGTATTAAAGGAAAATTTATTAATACTAATAATAAAAAATTAGCAATCTGAATAAATATAATGATATAAGCGGACTTCTCTAAATAAGCTAACATAGTAAAACCAAATTATAATAAAAATTATAGCATCAATTATAAGAACACACTAAATATTTCTAACAGTTAAACAACAAACATCAGTCATAGTTGTTATAATAGAAAAACAAACATTAATCTTTATTGAAATAAAAAAATTAAATGATTTAAACTTTATTATAGAACAACAAAAACAAAATATCATAGATATAGCATAGACTTTAATTATCATCTTTAAGAGATTAGTTAGAGACATCACATAAGAATAATATATAAAAATTAAATTAGTTGAAAGATAAAATATAAAATGATAAAAATGCGTAGATATAAGTGTTAAAATAATAATTAAAAAAACAGCAGTAATAATATCTATTGAAGTAATAGTTATAGGGTTAACTAGATACTATTTTATCTCAGGAAAAGTAAAAATAACTCAAAAAATAGCATAATAATTAAATATAATAATTAAAATCATCTTTCAAGAGGGAAATATAATCTATGATGCTTAATTTTAGCATTTAAAAGTCAAACATCATATAGTAATATGCTAAATAAAAAGATAGTTTAATTGAATTAAAAGATAAATAATATAAATCCTAAAAATAAATCTTGATTTCCAATATAAATATCCAAAAATAATAATCATATAACATTATAAATCAAATAAATCAAGACCATAAAACTTAAATATAATAACTAAAATCCCTTTTCAATCAACAAATCACATAAATTCAACAAAATTAATAAATAAAGTATAAAAATATACTAGAAAATCAATATTCTTAATTAAATAATCAACAAGCATTACTTTTTACACGAAAACAATAATAAATTAATAATCAACAAGCATTATTTGTAACACAAAAATAATAATAAATATTAAAATTGAAAAATTAATGGCAAGTATAGAAATAAAAAGATATATTAAAGATGAAACAATAATATGATCAAATGTTATAATAATAAAAAAAGATAATGATGAAAGTCCAATAAAATTTTAAAATGTTATAGTCATAGCAAATAAAATATAGATAGATTCTTTTGGCTCAAAAATAACAATAAATTTCTAGACTTATTGATATATAAAAATCAAAATGGGCGTAGAATAATGATAACTATATAAATT
>Ga0169931_10011718_pt1 | contig 12292 bp, 8 predicted proteins | sample Kivu_15m_20L_FD_129675 | JGI IMG/M metagenome (GOLD analysis project Ga0169931, IMG submission 129675) | Freshwater microbial communities from Lake Kivu, Western Province, Rwanda to study Microbial Dark Matter (Phase II) - Kivu_15m_20L... | ecosystem: Environmental > Aquatic > Freshwater > Lake ...
TCACGCCAGGTGTAAGCAACCGCGCATGCCTTCCCCACTGCACGACATCGCCATCGTCGGTATCGGCGCCACCGAGATGGCGCGGCGCATCGATCGACCCACGGTGTCGACGTGTCTCGAGGCCGCGCGCATCGCACTCGCCGATGCAGGGCTCGGTATCGCCGACGTCGACGGAGTGTGTGCGCGGTGGCCGGGGCCGGGTGGCACGGTGTTCCACCCCGGTTCACAGGACTGGTTGAAGTTGTTCGGTCACGGTGCGCGGTGGGTCGGCGACACCTATCCGCAAGGTGTGCCCGCGGTTCTCGACGCCGCGGCTGCGATCCTCGCCGGCCAGTGCACGACCGTGCTCATCGTGGGCGGACAGTCGGGCGTGCTCGGCGGACCGAACGTCGCCTCGTACACGCGCCCCGAGAACGAGTTCACCGAATGCTGGGGTGCCTTCACCTCGGCCCAGTTCGCCCTCGTTGCGCAGCGGTACATGCACCTGTACGACGTCGATCGCATCGGCATGGCAGGGATCGCCGCCGCCATCCGCAACGCCGGTTCGGCGAACCCGAATGCCGTGATGCACGGACGCGGACCGTTCACCCCGCAGGACGTGCTCAACTCGCCGATGATCGCATCGCCGTTCCATCTGCTCGATCTGTGTCTCGCCAACGAAGGTGCCGCTGCCGTCGTCGTCACGAGCATCGATCGGGCACGCGATCTTCCGCAGACCCCCGTGCGCATCCTCGGTGGCGGGTGCGAGTGGTACCGCCAGCAGTACGTCGACCCGCCGATCTACGACGAGATCGTCGACGTCGGTGCCACGGCCCTCTCCGACGCATTCCGCCAGGCCGACGTATCGGCACGCGACGTCGACGTGTTCGAGGTGTACGACATCAACACGTTCGAAGTCGTTCGCCAGATCGAAATGACGGGTCTGTGCAAGCGGGGTGAGGGAATCGACTTCCTCAACGACGTCGGTATCGGACCGAACGACGGCTGTCCGGTGAACACCGACGGCGGACTCATGTCGTACGCCCACATCGGCTGGGGTGGACCGCAGCTGAAGCTCGTCGAAGCGGTTCGTCAGTTGCGCGGCACGGCCGGACCCGGCCAGGTGACCGATGCCGAGATCGCCGTCGTCATGGGGGCGGGCTCGGGCGCCCAGTATCACAATTCGATGATTCTCGGTCGGGCGTCGTAGCTCCTACGAGCCGCCGAGGTACGCGCGCGTCAGTCGCGCGTTGTCGGAACTGAACGAGTCCACGTCACCCTGATCGGCAATCTCTCCGTTGCGCAGGACGTACACGTAACGGCTCGCGGAGAATGCCATGCGCGCGTTCTGTTCGACGACGAGGAACGAGATCTCCGAGCCGAAGAGCGTGTTGAGCGTTCCGTAGAACTGCTTGATGAGAATCGGTGCCAAGCCGAGTGACATCTCGTCGAGCAGCAACAGTTTCGGTCGCGCAACGATTGCGCGGCCGAGTGCGAGCATCTGTTGCTCACCACCGCTGAGCAACCCCGCGTGCTGGGTCGAGCGCTCCTTGAGAATGGGGAACGCCGTGTAGATGCGTTGCAGGCTCTCATCGAAGTGCTCCCGCTGAAACGTTGCGGCAACACGAAGGTTCTCGAACACCGTGAGATTTCGGAAAACCCTGCGACCCTCGGGGACCTGAACGAGCCCGCGCTCGACTATCGACCGCGGTGCGTCACCCCCGATCGACTCACCATCGAAGAGAACGTCGCCGGACTTGGGAACCAGGATTCCCGAGATCGTGCGCAGCAGTGTGGTCTTTCCCGCACCATTCGCACCGAGCAGTGCCGTACTGGCACCTCGAGCAACACGGAGAGACACTCCGTGCAGCACCTCGTTCTTGTCGTATCCCGAGCGGACGTCTTTCAGTTCCAAAATCGCGTCGCTCATGTCAGTCCTCCGCCCCGAGATACGCCTCGATGACCGCCGGGTTCTTCAGGACGTCGCCCGGCAGACCTTCGGTGAGCAGACGCCCGTGCGTGAGCACCGCCACCCGCTCGGCGTACTTCGCCACGACTTCCATGTTGTGCTCGATGAGCACGACCGTGATGCCGGCCTGACGCGCAATCTCGATCGTTCGACCGATGATCCTGTCGGCTTCGGCGGACGGAATGCCCGCAGCAGGCTCGTCGAGCATCAGCACCTTCGGGTGCCAACTCACCGCGCGGGCAATCTCGACGCGCTTCTGCAGTCCGTACGGCAGATCCGATACGAGTCGGTCGGCGTACTGCTGCAACCCGACCAGGCCGAGCGTCTCCATTGCCTCGTCGTAGATCTCCTTTTCGACCCGGCGAACTTTCGGCAGTCGCAACACCTCGGCAACCGTGCCGTAGTCGATGAGTCGGTTCATACCGATCATCACGTTCTCGACGACCGTGCGATCGGAGTGCAGGCTGAGGTTCTGGAAGGTGCGACTGAGACCGAGCCGGGATCGCGCTTCAACGTTCATGGCTGACATCTCGACTCCGTCGAACTTCACCGAACCGGTTGACTTGACGACACCGCAGATGGCATTGAACATCGTGGTCTTGCCCGCCCCGTTCGGGCCGATGAGGCCGAACACCTCGGCCGGCTTCACGGAGAACGACACGCCATCGACGGCCGCAAGGCCGCCGAACCGCACGCTCACGTTGTCAACGACGAGGCTTACTCCCATCGCCCCGCTCTGCGCAGCAACGGACACCCGGCGGGTTCCAATCGGCGCCAGCTCGAGGTTTTCGAGTGAAACGGAATCCACGGCCGGTATCTTGCCCAGCTTTGCGCGCACGAACCGTGGAACCGATCTCAGTGCGCCGACTACTCCCGTCGGCGAGTACAGCACGAGCAGCAGCAAGATGCTGCCGTAGATGACACCTTCATATCGCTGCAGGCCGCGGAACAACTCGGGCAGGCCGCGCACGAACAGAGCACCGACGATTGCACCGCTGATGCGATTCGATCCGCCGATGATAAGTGTGAGGATGAGCGCGATCGAAAGATTGATGTCGAAGTTCTCGGGGTTGACGTACTTGATTGCATGCATGTAGATCGCTCCGCCGATAGCAGCAATTCCCGCCGCCATGCCGAAGACCCATAACTTCGTTCGCTTCACTTCGATTGCGGCAACTGCCGATGCGGCAACCTCGGACGTACGTACGGCATTGAGAACTCGTCCGGTTCGCGACGCAAGCAGGTTCGACACCATCCACGCGAGGATCGCGAATACGACAGTTGCCGTCTGGGCGATGCGACCACGGGCGGAGAAGTCCATGCCGAACACCTGCAGTGGCGCGATGCCGACGCCGGCCCCGCCACCGGACACGTATCCCCACTCGAAGAGCAACTGCTGGCCGGCGAATGACAAAGCAAACGTGGAGATCGCAAGTGACAGCCCTCCGACACGCACCGATGGAAGGCCGACGATGATGCCGACGGCAAAGCCGATGATGAACGCGAACACGATCTGCAGTTCTAGACCCCACCCGAGCCGCGTCGACAGGTTCGATGCAGTGAACGTTCCGGCGGCAAAGAAGATCGCCGACCCCAGCGATAACTGGCCCGCCGTGCCGAAGAGAAGTACGAGACCCAGTCCGACGATTGCATACGACAGCGCGAGCGTGATCGCAAGCTCGTACGAACTAATGGTGGGAATGATGAACCATCCGGCAACGGCTAGAACGATGGTGAGCAGGTCGCGACGTTGCAGCGCCGCATGACGATCGAGGGACGGACGCTTCATACCCGCTCCGCCGACTTAGTGCGGGTAAACAACCCACTCGGTTTCAACAACAAGATGAGTAGAACCGCCGCCAGAGGCAACGACGCTTGAATTGCCGCCGGCGCATAACGGATGGCAAAGACGTCGACAGTCCCGATGAGCAGACCCCCGAGAACTGCGCCACCGATGCTGTTGAAACCGCCGAGCACCGCGGCAGCGAGAGCGAGCACGAACGTGTTCGCCATGTACCCCGTTTGGAGAAAGAGGATCGGCGCAAGGACGATACCGATGACGCCGCCGACTGTGATTGACAGCGTCCATGTGGCCCGCGACACCGTGGCATCAGAAATGCCCATGAGTCGTGCCGCATCCTGGTCGTCGGCGAAGGCACGCATCGCCAGCCCGAGGTTGCTGCGGATGATCACCGCGACGACACTGAGTAGGACCAGAGCAGTACCCGCAATGACGAGCGACCACTTGTTGATTTGCACGCCCGCCACAGTGAATGCGACACCGGAAATCGCCGGTGGAAATACGAGTGCATCGGCACCGAACACGATCTCAATGCCGTTGACGAAGAACTCATCAACTGCGAGCGTCGCGACGACGATCGGGAAGAAGCCGCGCCGTAGGAGCCGTCGGACGGCGACGCGTTCAATGATGAGGGCGAGAACGAACGTGGTGGGCAGAGCTGCGAGCGCGGCAAGTACCCACGGGAGTCCGGCATTCGCGTAGAACCAGTGGGCAATGAAGCCAGATGCACTGGCGAGTGTGCCCTGCGCAAAGTTGAGAACGCGGGCCGTTTTGTAGATGATCGTGAGAGCCACGGCCACCATGCCGTAGACGAGCCCGCTCTCCACGGACACCAGCAACAATTGAAAGATCTCCGCCACACATCCCCCTGTCGGACGACTCAACGACGACCGTTGCGGTCATCGACGTCGGTAGTCAGCTGTCCCGGGGTGGCACCCCGGGACAGCTGAACCGATTACCGAACTGTTACTTGATGAACTTGCCGACGGTGACCCACTTGCCGCCCTGGACCTTCTGCAAGATCACCGAGACGTTTCCGAGGTGGTTCGTCTTCGTGAACGTCACGGCACCGGCAAGACCGGCCGGATCGAAGTCCTTCAGCTTCTCCAGCGCATTCTTGATCGTGTCCGATGTGATGCACGGACCGGCGTTGAGCAGTGCTTCCTGGAGGATGAGACCGGTGGCCCAACCGTGCACGCTGAACGTGCCGACGGCGTCGTTCGGACGGAACCGCTTCACCGCCGTGTTCATCTCACCGATACCGCGGGCATCGGAGTCGAGCGGTGCGGTGAACACGAGTGAATACGCACCTTCAGCCAGACCGGCCGACAGGGCGATCGACTGCGTCGACACGACACCGGTCGAACCGAAGAAGATCGGCTTGTAGCCAATCTCGTTCGCCTCGACGAGAACCTTGGCGAACTGGGTGTCGTTCACCCCCGTGTACACGATTTCGGCGCCGGCTGCCTTGAACGCGAGCAGCTGGGACTTGAAGGTGACCGAGTTGCGCTCGTACGTGTTGTCAAGAACGATCTGGCTCGCCGATGCTCCGGCTTTGAACCCGTCGAGGGTCTGAATGCCGTCGGGTGAGTTGATCACCATGACGCCGATCTTCTTGCCCTTGAACGGATCGGTCTTGGTCATCAGATTCGACAATGCAACGTTCTGGTTGTATGCGGGAGTCGCCATCGAGAACGTGTACGGCTTCACCGGCGCCGTGACCGTTCGGTCGAGGGCGTACGGGAAGAGGAACGGGACTTTCGCTGCTTCGGTGACGACCATTGATGCCACTGAGGGTGCGGTGCCGACGTTGCCCCAGATTGCCGCAACCTGCTCACGGTCGATGAGGAACTGCGTGTTCGCAACAGCACGCTCCGGCACGAAGCCGTCGTCCTGCGTCACGAGCTTCACCTTGCGACCCCAGATGCCGCCGCGCGCATTGAGGCGCTCGACGAATGCTTCCTGGGCCGTGAGATGCGATTTTCCGATCGAGGCTGCCGAGCCGCTGAGCGGCTGGCTCGTTCCGATCTTGATTTCGGTGTCCGTGACGCCGCGCATCGCCGGACACTTCTCCGACACCGTGCGCTCCGTCGTCACCGTCGTCTCGGTCGTCGTGAACTTCGGACCGGTCGTCACTTTTGTGACCGTTGTGACTTTGCCACCGGGAATCGTCTTGGTCGACGTCGACGACTTCGTCGATGCCGAGGCCACGGTTCCCTTCGTCTTTTCCACCTTCGTCGTTACGACCCGGTCGGTCTGCTTCTGCGTGGTGATCTTCTTGTCGGTCGTGGTCGTGCCCTTGGCGACACGCTCCACCGTGGTTCCCTCTTTCTCGGTCGCCTGCGGCCGCGGTGCAGCCGACAGCGACGACGCGCCCAGACTGAATGCGACGAGTGCCGCTCCGGTTCCGACGGCGAGCGAACGCCAACGTGATTTGCCCAAGTGATTCATGTTCCCCCCTGTAAGTCGTGTGATCAATGGACGATCACTCGTACGGACACACCTTAGGGATGGTGACTGCCGTCACGCAAGCGCACACGCGGGCGCGTGCCCGTTCTCACCCCTGACTGACGAGAACTGGACTGCCGATTTCGCAGGTCTGGTCGAGGTCGAGAACGGAGATGAGCCGCCCGATGGCGAGGTACTTCGCAACACAAATCGTCAAATCGACGAGTCCCCCGTCACCGAGGTGACGGCGAAGGGCATCCGTGTCCTCATCGGTGATCGACGTCGGCTCGGTGCAGAAGCGCTCGGCATAATCGAGACACAACCGCTCCAGATCGGTGAAGCGGGGGCTGGAGCGCCAACCGACGACATCGTCGAGGAGATCCTCTGTGACACCGGCAGCGATGCCCTCCGGCGAACGGTACGCCTTGCACCGGGTGCATCCGTTGATGTGTGCGATGCGGTACCTCACCAGCTCGTGCATGCGTGGCTCGAGCGTGCTCAGCGCAACGACGTCGTTGAACATGCCGATGACATCGGCCATAGCCGGACGATACATGAACGCACGGCGTGCATCCGGACCGCCGCGACCCTTCATGCGCGCACCGACGTCCTCCGACAACAGTTCGACTCGTGCCATGTCTCGACTCCTCCGTGCCTGGTCTTCTGTCATCCTTCCACGTCACGCACCATGCGCCAAGACCCCTCGCAGGTCACCTCGTGCCGCGGCACGCCCCTCGCGGATCGCCTCAAGCACCGTTCGCGGTGCCGCGCAGTCACCGACGAGCACGACGTCGACATCGACAGCGTCGAGTTCCCGACCCAGCGAGTCGTCGGCCCGGTTGCCCACCGCGGCCACAACGGCGTCGGCGGGGAACGACTGATCCCGCCCGGTGAACAGGTGCGCGGCGCGCACGGCGCCGGCCCTGATCTCGCTCACTGCGGTTTGGGCATGGACGACGATGCCCTTCTTCCCCAGGGTCTGGAGAGTACGCATCATCGATGCCTGGTCGAGGTTTCCGGCGGCGTGGAGTTTGCCCGTCACGATGACGACCTTGGCGCCGGCATCGGAAAGAGCCATGGCAGGTGCATACGCCTGGAAGTGACCGACACCATCGACGACGACGACGTTCTTGTCGCGCCATCGCAGCGGATCTAGTACTGCTTCGATCGGAGCGACGACGGCGACGGAGCCATCGGTTGCAATCGGTTCGGCGAGCGGTTGCGAGCCCGTTGCCACGATGATGCGGTCGGCACCGAGTGCGCGGATGTCTTCGGTCGACACGCGTGTGTTCGTTCGCACGTCGACTCCGAGTCGTGACAGCTCACGCTCCTGGTACTCGATGATGTCGAGCAGCTCGCGACGCGTCTCGTAAGAACCGGCTGCGCGCAACTGTCCGCCGAGTTGTCCCGACGCTTCGAACAGCGTGACACGGTCACCGATCGATGCCGCGGACAGGGCCGCTTCCATTCCGGCAGGTCCGCCGCCGATGACGACGACGTGCCGGGAATTCTTCACGCGTGGGAGGTCGACGAACTGCGTCATTGATGATTCGAGCCCCGCCTCGGGGTTCACCGCACACGTGATGCCCCGGTTCGTGTACAGATAACCGAAACACCCCTGGTTGCATCCGATGCACGGACGTATCTCGTGATCGCGTTCCTCGATCAGTTTGCGCACCCAGTGCGGATCGGCAATCAGCGCACGCGCTTCGGCGATGACGTCTATCTGACCCGATGCCAGTATCTGCTCGGCGTGCTCGGGGCGCTTGACGCGCCCGACACCGAACACCGGAATCGGAATCGCGGCACGAATGTTCGCTGCGTACTCGATGTACACGCCCTGTGGCACGTCCATCGGCGGGACGATCATCTCGTTGTTGCGCGAAGTTCCGGCGGACACACTGACGTAGTCGAGATCGGACAGCGCACATACGGCCGCCGCGATCTGCACGTACTCCTCGTTCTGCGGGCCACCGGGTGTGAGGTCCGAACCGTTGATGCGGATGCCCATCACTTTTGAGTCACCGAGCTCGGTGCGCACGGCCTCGAGGACCTGGACGAGCAGCCGAATGCGATTGTCGAAGCTGCCGCCGTACTCGTCGGTGCGCTTGTTGTTCAGCGGCGACAGGAATTGGCCGAGCAGATACTCGTGCGCGGAGTGCACCTCGATGCCGGCGATTCCCGATCGGGCGACGTTGCGCGCGGCGGCGACATAGCCCGCGATGACATCACGAATCTCGCGCTTGGACATGGCATGCGGGATTTCGGGCGAAATCGCACTCCGGACGTCGGACGGCGCCCACAGTGGTAGCCGGGTGTCGTGCGACGACATTCGCGAACCGCTGTGCGCGATCTGCAGGATCGGTCGGCAGTCGTACGGGTCAAGTGCCGCAGCGAGGGCGTCGAGGGACTTCGTGATTTCAGGTCGGTGTGCGGCAAGGTAATTCGGGAACTTCATCGTCGTGTCGTGAACTGCAGCGCCCTCGATAACGATCGCACCGACACCGCCGCGAGCCCGTTCGGCGTAGTAGCCGATCATCTTCTCGCCGATGACCGCCTTGTCCGAGTACAGCGTTTGGTGACCCGGGAAGACCGTACGGTTCTTCATTTTCAATCTGCCCGCATGCAGCGGGCTGAGCAGCGTCGGATACTTGTGTTGCTTCTCGGTCATCATCGTCCCCCTCGTGATGTTCTTGCTGATGCGGTGACTAACCGCCTGTGGTCAACGTTGGTTCCCGACGAATGGCATCGAGAACGCTGAGTCGTCCGTAGGTCATCGCCCGACTCAGTGAATACCCGCTGTTGTACCCCATCCCCGCGGCCAGACGCGTTGCGCTCTCACCCACCGCGTACACGCCGGACACGATCGTGCCATCGGTCCGCTTCACGCGTCCGGCCAGTGCCGTGACGATGCCCTTGCTCGCGATTCCGGTGTTCAACAGTCGCAGGTTCATGCCGTGGAACGGGGCGCGATCGAGCGGTGCAACGTTCGGACTGATCGGATGGTTGCCGTCACCGCGGAAGCGGCGAACCGAGTAGTTCTGCCCGCGACCGAAGTCGGGATCTTCACCGCGTGCAGCGTGCTCGTTGAAACGGGCCACCGTTGCTTCGAAGCCGGCGGGGTCGACGTTCAACTTCACCGCCAGTTCACGCAGTGTCGGCGCCGACGACACGACGTCCTGCGGATACGTACCCCCGGGTGGCGTGACGCCGAGTCCGTAACGGTGACGATGGTTGTCGTCCCACACCATGTACATCGGTACATTTCGTCGGTGCGCACCGTCGCCCGCGAGCCCCATGCGCACAATCGACGGGTGGAACGAGTCGTCGCAGAAACGTTCGCCGAAACGATTCACGATGATCGAATGCGGCATACAGTGCTCGTAACAGCCTCGGAAACCGGTGTCGCCGTCGAATGCACGCAACGACGTGAGATACCCGGGCAACACCGGTGCCGCCCACGCGGGGATCGCACGCGTTGCCGCACCGGTCGGTTCGACCAGTGCAAGACCGTCACCCGACAGCGTGCTGGGAGCGACGCTGCCACCGCTGCCCTCGGGGATTTCGTTCCATCGACCTTCGCGGCGATCCCAGTCATGAGCGCCGGTAGCGAGGATGACCGTACCGTGGAGCTCGACTCGTCGACCGTCGCGATCGACGGCGACGGCGCCATCGACGTCACGATCGGCGTTGACGATGAGTTCGGTCACGGCCGTGCCGGAAAGGATGTGAATGCCGCGCTTCACGACGGCGGCGAGAAAGTGGCCCGCGATTCCCTGCCCGAACGTCATGACGTCGTCGGCGCGCCGCTGCGCCATGAGTTCGTGGTCCCATGTCGTCTTGCTGACGATGCCGCCCCACGCGAACATCTCCCCGTACGTGATTCCGCTGGGAAAGTGCGGTGCATTGTGCAACAGACCGCGCGCCTCACCCAACAACGAACCGGCGAACGGTGCACCGGTGATGTATCGCCCGGACGACTTCGAGCCAGCAACCGTCGGGAAGTAATAGTCGGGATAGTCGGGAATGACCGTCCAGTTGATGACTCCGGTTGATTCGAAGTATTCGGCGGCTTCGCTCGCGCCGCGGATCCACTCGTCGGCGAGCACTTCGTCGAATGCCTTTGGATCGACTTCGGCGAGAGTGCGGATGTACTCGAGCACCTCTTCGTAGGTGTCGGGTTCGCACCCTTCGCGTCGCGCGACGTGGTTGTCGCCGATCCACACTTGTCCACCCGAATATGCGGCTGCTCCGCCGAGTCGCTCGTTCTTCTCGACGAGGACGACGTCGCATCCCTCGTCGGCAGCGGTGATTGCGGCGGCGAGACCGCCCATGCCCGCCCCGACGACGATGAGTTGTCGGCGCGTCACGACTTCGGCGGGCGCACGCCGTCGGCGCCGGGCAACCATGATGCGACACCCGAGATGGGAATTGCACACACGACCGCCTCGACGATCTCCGCTTCGGTGGCGCCGACGTTGCGCGCGCCAACGGCATGAATGCCGACGAACCTCGTGGCGAACTCGGCCGCATTCACCGTGCACAGCAGCAATTCGACGTACTTCGACTCGAGCATGTTCTCCGACAGTGCCCACTCGCGCATGAGGAAGTACCCCTCGAGGGCGCGCGGCGCCTCATCGGCCATCAGCTCGATGTAGCTCGGCACGAAGCCGAAATACGACACGAAGTACTCCTTCGCCTTGTCGGCTGATGCCTCGAACGTCGGACGCGGTGACGGCGGGGCGAGCACCGGCATGCCACCGGTCGCCTGCTCGGCTGCCGCCCAGAACTTCTGGAACACCGATTCACCGCGCGAGATGAGCACCGACACCGCGGCACCTTGCAACTGCTTCACGGTGACGCCGCGTTCGACCGCGCGACGCAGTTCACGACGCGCGGTGTCCTCGTGGTTGCGAACCACGGCGGCGGTCGCCATGAAGAGCGCCTTGATACCCGCCGGCAATGCACCGTCGAGATCGCACACCTCGCGCACGCGCGCAAGACCTTCGGCAAACTTCGGGCTGAGTGCGGCCAGCTGACCGCTGCGCAGCAGCATGCTGCCGGTGTCCTCGTGCCGCGCCTGCGGCGACGACCTCGCACCGGTGGTCTCGGCGAGCAGGCACCGTGCGGCTTCGTCGACGCGCTGACCGACGTACACACCGCGCTGTCGGGCGAGATCATTGCACGCGGCGATGCGTCCGACATCCCACGCATCGAATGCGTCACCCATGGCAGCGGTCGACACGTCGTAACACGCGCCGGCGAGACCCGATTCTTGGAGCATCGCGAGCCCGGAGATTCCGGAATCGTTCTTCGAACGACCTCCATCGGCGCAGATGAATCCGTGCGGCGACACTTCGGTGATGAATCGCGCACCCGTCGGACCGGTGTGCCCGGCAGTCACGAGCACGTTGCGCTTGTCGTCGGGATGCGCGAACACGATCGAATCGGTGACGACGATCTGGCGCCCCGTCGACGACGTCTCCTTTGACTCGCGACGCACCTTCGTCGTCGGCGTCGTGTCACCCGGGTCCTTCGTTGCGAGCAACTCGGCGGCCTTCTTCGTCGCCATGCCGATCGTGACACCGCAACGCTCGGCGAGGATGTTCATCCGCGAGATCGACCCGTTGTCGTACATGTCGCGGGCGTTGCCCAACTCGCCGGTGCGGCCGTCGACGGTTGCCGCGGGAATGCCGAGTGCCTCCAAGTAGAAGAGTCCTTGGATACCGGAACCGTCCTTGGCAATGTTGACGTCGTGGCCGATCACCGCCCGGGGTCGGTGCGGCGCCATCAATCGCACGGGCAGCACGCCGCAATACGACGCCGCGACCATGACGTCACCCGTGTTCCGGGCGTCGCAATACCGCGCCGAGTCGATGGCAATGACCTTCACCCCACCGTGCGTCGCCACGATCTCCTGCGGATGGTCCTCTTCGCGCGCCAGCAACGGCGCATCATCTGTCGTGGTCATGGAATCCCCCTCCGCGGAACCGTACCCAAAAGAACCTGGGCTGCGCCATTGCCCCCGTCCGTTACCCCATGTACCATGACCCCAATCGCCGATTCGGCGGGTACAGAGGTTCGGCAACGAACCA
>Ga0169931_10011719_pt1 | contig 12292 bp, 10 predicted proteins | sample Kivu_15m_20L_FD_129675 | JGI IMG/M metagenome (GOLD analysis project Ga0169931, IMG submission 129675) | Freshwater microbial communities from Lake Kivu, Western Province, Rwanda to study Microbial Dark Matter (Phase II) - Kivu_15m_20L... | ecosystem: Environmental > Aquatic > Freshwater > Lake...
CTATGTCAGCAGATTTATCCATTTACCGTAACATTGGTATCTTCGCTCACGTTGATGCCGGCAAAACCACCACTACCGAGCGGATCCTGAAACTGACCGGTAAAATCCACAAGATCGGTGAAGTTCACGAAGGTGAATCAACCACTGACTTCATGGTGCAAGAAGCTGAACGTGGTATCACAATCCAGTCAGCAGCTGTTACCTGCTTCTGGAAAGGTCACCGTTTTAACGTCATCGACACCCCAGGCCACGTTGACTTCACCGTTGAAGTTTACCGTTCTCTGAAAGTTCTGGACGGTGGTATCGGTGTATTCTGTGGTTCAGGCGGTGTAGAGCCTCAATCAGAAACTAACTGGCGTTATGCGAACGACGCGAAAGTATCTCGTCTGATCTTCGTTAACAAGCTGGACCGTATCGGTGCTGATTTCATCCGCGTAACAGAACAAGTGAAAAAAGTTCTGGGCGCTACTCCACTGATCATGACTTTACCAATCGGCCGTGAAGATACCTTCAAAGGCGTGGTAGACCTGCTGACTGAAAAAGCTTACGTGTGGGATGACTCTGGCCAGCCAGAAAACTACACAGTGACTGACATCCCAGCTGACATGGCTGACGATGTTGCTATGTACCGTGAACAACTGATCGAAACTGCTGTTGAGCAGGACGACGATCTGTTAATGGCGTACATGGAAGGCGAACAGCCAACTATCGAACAAGTCAAAGCTTGTATCCGTAAAGGCTGCCGTGAACTGGCATTCTTCCCAACCTACTGTGGTTCAGCCTTCAAAAACAAAGGTATGCAATTACTGTTAGACGCAGTTGTTGATTACCTGCCGAACCCAACAGAAGTTAACCCACAGCCGCTGACTGACGAAGAAGGTAACGAAACTGGCCAACACGCTATCGTTTCTGCCGACGAGCCATTCCGCGCGTTGGCATTCAAGATCATGGACGACCGTTTCGGCGCCCTGACCTTTATCCGTATCTACTCTGGCGTGCTGAACAAAGGCGACACAGTCCTGAACTCTTACACTGGTAAGACAGAGCGTATCGGCCGGATGGTAGAGATGAACGCGAACGACCGTACCGACCTGACCACTGCTCAGGCTGGTGACATCATCGCGCTGGTTGGTCTGAAGAACAACACACAAACTGGTCACACGCTGTGTGATCCAAAAACTCCATGTACGCTGGAACCAATGGTATTCCCAGAGCCGGTAATTTCTATCTCTGTAACGCCAAAAGACAAAGGCGGCATGGAGAAGATGTCTGTTGCTATCGGTAAGATGGTTGCTGAAGATCCAACATTCCGCGTTGAAACTGACCAGGATTCTGGCGAAACTATCCTGAAAGGGATGGGTGAACTGCACCTGGATATCAAAGTAGACATCCTGAAGCGTACCTACGGCGTTGAGCTGGTTGTTGGTCAGCCACAGGTTGCTTACCGTGAAACTATCACTCGTGAAATCGAAGATAGCTACACGCACAAGAAGCAATCTGGTGGTTCAGGTCAGTACGGTAAGATCGACTACCGCATCCGTCCGGGCGAGCCAAACTCAGGCTTCAAGTTCATTTCTTCAGTAGTTGGCGGTAGCGTTCCAAAAGAATTCTACCCAGCGATTGAAAAAGGCTTCGAGTCTATGATGTCAACTGGCCCTCTGGCTGGCTTCCCGGTACTGGACGTTGAAGTTGAGCTGTTCGACGGTGGTTTCCACGCAGTTGACTCATCAGCTATCGCATTCGAAATCGCTGCCAAAGGCGCTTTCCGTCAGTCAATGCCAAAAGCTGGTCCACAGATGCTGGAACCAATCATGAAAGTTGACGTGTTCACACCAGAAGACCACGTTGGTGACGTGATCGGTGACCTGAACCGTCGTCGCGGCATGATCTCTGGTCAAGAATCAGGCGCTACCGGCGTTCGTATCAAGGCAACAGTGCCGCTGTCAGAGATGTTTGGTTATATCTCTACTCTGCGTACTATGACTTCAGGCCGTGGTCAGTTCTCAATGGAATTCGATCACTATGCAGCTTGCCCGTCAAACGTAGCTGACGCTGTTATCGCGAAAGAGAAAGAAAAGAAAGCCGCTGCAGCTAAAGGCTAATAGCCATTCGCTAATGTGAGCGAAAGCCCCGCTGGTGCAGACCGCGGGGCTTTTTATTGAGTACTTTTTTTATTTGAGCAACTCAAGCTGCACTTACTTAGCCGCAATTGGCTGGCAACACAGATACTAATTAACCTAGCGATGGCTGCGACCTTGGTGGCATTAAGGCTTTCCGGCTAACTTGCTTTAATAAAACCTGTACCGGCTTACTGCCCTGTGCACTGGTTTTAAACACACTGACCGCCCGCAGCATGGTTTCAGCCTGGTCACGCAAAGACTCAGTTGCAGCAGCAGCCTCTTCAACCAGAGCCGCATTTTGTTGCGTCACCTGGTCTAAATGCGTCACTGTCTGGTTGACCTGAGCAATACCAGCACTTTGTTCAATAGACGCCTGAGTGATCTCCCGAATCAGCAGCTGAACTTTATCAATGCTTTGTTCAATCTGCTGCATCGATAAACCTGCCTGGTTCACCTGCACACTACCATGCTCAACTAAAGTCACGGAGTTGTTGATCAATCCTTTGATTTCTTTCGCCGCAACTGCAGAACGCTGCGCCAGCTGACGCACTTCAGACGCGACCACGGCGAAGCCTTTGCCCTGCTCACCGGCACGGGCAGCTTCAACAGCTGCATTCAGAGCCAAAATATTGGTTTGAAAGGCAATGTTGTCAATCATGCCTATGATATCAACCACTTTACCAGCCGCCTGTTGAATCTGCCCCATCGTTTCAACGACCTGACGCACGACGTCGCCGCCTTCCCTGACGATATTGGCTGAGTTGATAACCAATTGACTGGCTGCTTTGGCATTTTCAGTATTTTGATGAACCGTCGTGGTCAGCTGCTCAGTGCTGGCTGCTGTTTCTTCCAGACTAGCCGCCTGCGATTCGGTGCGGTTGGATAAATCGGCATTGCCCTGCGCAATTTCTTTACTGATCTGGTAAATCGTGTCACTGGCACTTTGAATATCACCAACCAACCCTTGTAAGTTAGTAATAGTGGCGTTAACCGCTTCGCTGGTTTCACCAAACAAGCCGGGGTAATGCTGTTGGATCGCTTGTGTTAAATCACCGTCGGCTAACGCCGATACCACCCGCATCACATCACGTAAGCCATTGTTGGTGACGGCAGACAACTGATTGAGGCTTTCCGTTAACTTCAGCGAGAATCCTTCTTTATTCGCCGTTGGGATACGGACGCTAAAATCGCCACCTTCGGCGGCAGCACTGACCATCGCATCAACATCAGCGATCACATGTTGCAAATTAACCACCGTAGTATTCACCGCGTTGCTGGTGTCACCAAAAACACCAGGGTATTGCTGTGTGATGGTTTGCGACAAATCCCCCTGTGCTAAGGCAGCGGCCACACGACTGATGTCACCTAACCCATTGTTGGTCACAAGGGATAGCTGATTAAGACTCTCTGCCAGTTTTAACGAAAACCCTTGTTTATCACTGGTTGCGATCTGCACGGAGAAATCCCCGCGCTCCGCGGCTGCAGAGACCATTTTGTCAACTTCACCAATCACGCTGCGCAAGGTCATCACCGTTTGATTCACGCCCTGGCTGGTACGGCCAAACGTACCAGGGAAATCCTGGGTGATGGTCTGGCTCAAATCCCCCTGCCCAAGGGCTTCGGCCACATTTAAAATCTGGCTAAAACCGTTATCACAGGTTTCAATCAGCCGATTCAGATTTTCCAGCATAGTTTTAAAAACAAACTGATAGCGCGCCGGCTCTGCACGAACGCTAAAATCACCGGCAGCGCCGGCCGCGGACAGTCGTTGGATGTCAGTGCTTATTGCCAGCAATGCGGTTTTGACATCAGCCACCGCTGCGGTAATTTGCTGCTTTTCTCCAGGCAAATCAGGCATATCGTGTTCAAAATTGCCGCGGGAATATTGACCGATGGTGAAAATAGTTTGGTTGATCACCTGAATATAGTCTTCCAGCAGGTTATTGACCTGACCTGCCATATCACCAAAAGTGCCGGCATGATTTTCTGCAACAAGCCGCGCGGTTAGCTGCCCGTCGGCGTGAGATTGTGCCAGCTGTTGCTGTGCCTGTACAAATTCCAGAATTGCTTGTTGCATATGCTGCATCGCCAGCATTAACTGACCCATTTCATCACGCCGGACGATTTCAATTTTGTTATCAATCTGTCCGACAGCGATGTTCTTGGCGATTCGCACGGCCTTATCCAGCGGCAGCGAAATCGCTCGGAATAATAAAAATCCGGAAATGGCAGCAAACAGTAAACCAGCACCAATCAACAACAAGGCCATTTTGGTGACATACACATAGGCAGTCTGAGCGTTCACATACTCAGTTTTGGCCACGCGTAACTGCAGATTAATCAACTCACCAATTTTGCCGCCAATCGGGTCAATAGTGTCATACAAAGGTCCATCAAATTCAGCAAGCCGGCCTGTCAGATCACCAGGATTTTCGACTAAGAAGCGGCGTAATTCAGCGACCGAACGATTAGCGGGTTCAAACAACACTGCGGCTTGTTTCGCGAGCACGGCCTCTTCTGTCGTTAAGGTGGTCGCCATATACTGCGACCACTCACGGTCAATTTCCTGCACCGCCAGTTCGACCAACTGCAGCGCTTCTTGCCCTGAGATCCGGCCATTGTTCGCCTTATTCACAGCATCAATCACACTCACTGCGTAGTGATCTGCAATCACTTTTAGCTGTTGTAATGGCACCACCCGGTCTTCATACACTGTTTTCAGTGCCTGATTGGCATCAGACAATGCCAGATTACCCTTTCCTCCAATAACAATCGAAATTAATGCAAGAAATACAATCGTAACAATCAACCGTGATTTTATTGTGAGCTGCATATCATCCTGCCTCATCCATCTGCAACCGGGAATTATCCGTTATCGGTAAATGTACTGCTGTGGCATTAGGTTTAGCTCAAGAAATAGCGGCTGGCACTGAATTTATATAATTTTTATCATTTTCGGCCTCAACAAAAGACTTCAGCAACTGCTACTGTAAAAACAAAAATACAACCCGCTGAATCAAAAAATAATGTTTTTACCATCATAGCGCTTATTGTCCGATTCAAAATATATAAGGACAAACTAATAAGAAATCAAAGACAGCACCAGGCAGAATATTAGGACATTTTGAAATTTAAACTAAAACAGACAGATAGCAGGTACAGTAAGTAAACATATCCATATATTGTCCTAAATAAGACAAATCATGTAGATGTGAAATACGCCTTATGCCGACTGACGCAACAAAGCAAACTCAAGGCAAACCTTCATTTGCACCAAACAGCTGCCGGCAACGACAGCTGTATCACCAGATTGCGGTAGTATCAGTTAGCTGATGCTTAGTTAACTTAGCGAGATCACTACAAAACGCAGCAACATACCCCATAGCAGTAAACTCGACATCAGGTAGAGTAAAAACCGCGTCAGAACATGGTTAATCGTGCAATGCACAACGCTGTGTGCCAGCCGCAGCGCAACAAAACCCCAGGCCAAACCAACAAACCAACTGTCCACTGCAGCCGACTGCTGGATCAACAAACACAAGGCGTAAAACAGCACCGGCAATTCACATAAGTTTTTTAAATTGTTGGATGGGCGGTTGATATGTTCAGGCAACATGACATTAAGCTGTTCGGGTGATGCCAGCAACTGCGGATTAATCCGTTGTCGTATCACATAGCGGTTGCGCACGACATACATATACAGCCACACCAGCATGGTCAGTAACATCAACACCAACATCGGCTGAATTAACAAATTATCATGGGGCATGTCAGTTCCTTGCAGACAAACGCTGGCTCAGAGTTGCCAGCTGACGATCATGCCAACGCGGCAATAGCAGCAAAGCACACATAGCGCCGACCAGTGCCAGCATCATGTCGGATTGGGTATCCCAGACATACCCCTGAGTGCCGAGAAATGCCTCAGCATCTTCACCGGTGGCAAGCGCTACCCACCACTCAATCAGCTCGTAAAATGCACTGAACGCCAGACAAACAGACAGAATAAACAGGTTGCGCCAGCCATCGCCGTTAACGATGCCTTTGCGCAGTAAAATCTCTCTGGCTAACAAGGCGGGCACAAAGCCCTGAGCAAAATGGCCGACTTTGTCGTAGTTGTTGCGCTCAGCCCCAAACAAGCCATCAAACCATGGCACTTCGGCGTAGGTGTAATGACCGCCGACCATCAGGATGATGCAATGCAGCAAAATAAAGCCATAAAGCAACGGCGTTAAACGAAACGACTGATAAGTCAGCGCCAACAGGATGCCACCGATGATGGCCGGCGCCACCTCCAACAGCCAGGTGAACTGATCTTTTGGCGCAATGCCGGACCACACTAAAACTGCGCTAAAGATGCCAAGCCATAAATACTTCATCAGGTGTTATTCCTTTAAATGCGCTTCCTGGGCCGACTGCTACCACAAACAAGACGCAGTGGCCCGGTTAACTGGCAGTAGTCGGTTTCGATTGAGATTGCGACCATTGCATGACGCTGGTGGACGCACTCATAAAAAAAGCTAGCTGTAAAGTGAGGCTATTCACAAGCGGTAGCACAGGCTCCAGATAGAGCATGGCTGGCAGCCCCAACAACAGGCTGCCGGTTACACTTAACACAGCCGCATAAGCAACAAAAAAGCGCCGGTTGGTCAATTTTACCAACACAATACGGGCAAAGGCGGTACCCGCCAACACACCGGGCGTTACTGATACAGCACAACTGAACAAAAACCACCAACTGAAGCTGGCCTCTGCCTGCATAAAGTTTTGCACCAGAAAAATTGTTAATGTGAACAAGGTAATAGACAGCATGATGTCTAACTTCAGATTTATCGGTCGCATACAATCCATCCGTTTTTTACGACTTAACATGTTTTACTACTGAAAAAATGGCTGCCCGTATAGCTCAAACAGCGCATTTATTGGAAACATCAGCAAGCCGTGCTAATTGGCTTTGGCAGGCACAGCACTGGCTTTTACCGATAGCGGCTGTCCGACAGTGCCTGCATAAAACACCACCAATTTAACCGGCGTACTGCCGACACTGCGGCCATTGTGCAAAGTGTTGACGACTTCAGCCAGCGCATCGCCGCTTTTCAGCCTTTTTACCCGACCATCCTGCAGCCGTACTTCCAGCTCACCAGCCAGCACCATACCAAAAGACGGAATTTGATGCAGGTGCCAGCCGGTTTCCGCCCCCGGCGCGATTTCAATCAGCATGCCGGTCACCTCAGCCTGTCCGGCTGGATAATGCAACGGTACGCCATCCCAGCTGTGAGTGGTTTTCAGCAATGTGCTGACTTTGACCTGCTTATTGTGTTCAATCGAATAAGCACTGCTTGTCAGCAAAAACATGCTGCAGTACACCAAGGGTTTCATCATCGCCATTCTTCCATGTCGCTCACCAAGGCAGGTCAGCACTATAAGCGACCTGAGTTCGGCACCCGGAGAAATTTATAAAACAGCGCAATCACAGCAACTGACATCGTTCCGAGGTAACCAACCAGGCCGACCGTCATCAGCTGGGTATTCATTTGTATCGGGTTTTGTTGTTGGCTATCGAGGACCAGCCAGTGCAGGTAACAAAAAAGCAGCACCAACACACAGGCAGACCATTGCAGCCAATTAGCCAGATAGCCAAGCGTCTGTGCCCGTCGCTCCGGAGCCAGCCAATATGCTTTGTTTGGCAGATTAATCAGCTCATCGGGTATTTGTTGCAGCCAGCTCCCCAGCCAACCGAGCAATAATGGCACCAGCACAACCAATGCCAGCAATAACATCAGATAACTCTGGTCGGACATAAACCGGTTGGGCACACCACTGCTGTCAAAATGACTGGCCACTGTGTCCGGCAGTGCACCGGCGGTAGCAAGCATAAACAATACGGCCAAGCCGATGAAAAAAATAACTCGTTGCATCACAAACTCCTTCTGTATCCGATAGTCAACCCGACAAAGCCAGTCTGTAGCGTCTTTGCATCCGATGCCAGGCTAACCGCTCTGTACAAGCAGCGCTAAATAAGCAGCGTACAAACGACGCGGCGCATCGAACGCTGCACGTCCCACACCGTACAACTACTGCGACGCGGACGATAGCATTCAGCTGACCTTATCAGGTCTAGCTTTTCCGTTCACCGGTTCACTGACATCGATAGTGTTGGCACAAGCCCCGGCAGTTTCACGTATCTCCGTTATCCAATAACAGATAACTAACAACAACCCACTACACACACTCACGCCGCTATACAGCAGCCATAACTGAAACTGCCACTGCGCACCAGCGCTAAATACCAAAGCAAGATTCCCTGCCAACAGCGCGGATACCGCCAGCCAAGGCAGCGCCAGACACCACAACAACCTTGCCACTTGCCAAAGCCGACGGCCAGGCACCGCCACTAGCCACACTGCAGTTGGCAGCGCCAATAAACCCAGCCACGCCAGCAGATTCCCCAGCGGCAGCAAGGCAAATAGCGGCTGTTCTAACCAGGACGCGCCGCTGCTTAAGCTATAACCCGCCACGCCAGCACACAACAATAAAACAACAGACCCGACTTTATAACTCAAGACAACTTCCGCCATGTTCACCAATCAGCCTATTTCGGCGCCGCAACAACCGCTGTTGCAGTGAGCTGAAACCGCTCAGCATCGGCGCTGATTTACTGCCAATATTCAATGACTTTGGCCACCTGCCCACCTTTAAATTCAAACACCGTCAGATGCAGCTGGCCCGACGGGAACTCGCGCCGCTGCACCGCCGCGGCATTTAACCCCGGTATAACCTGCAGCAGCTGATAACGCGGTTGTAGCAGCTGAAAACGCCCTGCTTTGAGGTTTTTCAGCGAATTGTTATACAGCTGCTGCCGGCTATAAGTGCCGCCATACACCTCGTGGACATAGACAAAATCCGGGCTGTACAGCGCAAATAATGCATCGACATCGGCTACCGTTGAACCTTTTAACATCACCCGGTTTGACGCATCATTGACCTGATTAACCAAGGCGGTAATTTTGTCAGCGGACAGCGCGACCTCGGCCGCCATCACCGCACCAGACCAGCCTGCAAGCAACAACCAGCTCAGCCAGCTGACCCTGTGGCAAATTTTTAACATCGCGAGCTCCTTGCTGCGACCCTGTGGTCGCTATCTTTGCGGTTACCAGCTTTATGGTTGTGATCTTCATAGTTGCACCAACCAGCTTGAAACAATCAAAACGTAGGCAGTTAAAGGCTTTGTAACAGCCGTTTGGCCTGACGGATAAACCGCCAGTGCAACAACCAGCAAACCAAAGCAACAATGGCAAAACCAGAGCCGGCTTGATTCGGCAGCAGTGAGCCGATTTGTGCAGCACACCAGCCAAAACCTGTACCAACACCAAAGCCTGAAAGTTGCTGGAGTACCGGCTTTACCGCTGCCATCTGGCGCAACGACCGGGTTACCGCAGCAATGATAAAAAAGTCTTCAATAAAGTTGTACGGCAAGGCCAACATCCACCAAACCGAATTTGGCGTCGCAGCTCGCTGCTCTGGCGCGACCAATTGCAACACAGTGCGCAGATCAGCGGCATACCAAACAACAGCAGCAAAAAAAACCGCTGCAACGCTCAATGCGCCGGCAAGGCCCAGCATCGCCAATTCTTTTGCGATACCGACAGGCTGAGGCTGCAGAAACGGATAAACCAGCGCATAACCGACCAGCACCGACAGTAACAATTTGCCGGTTATCAACAACGGTTGGGTGCTTGCGTTTGCTATGATGCATCCTTGTCGGGTTGTGAACTAGTCGGTCTGGCTGCAACGTTTGTTGCAGCTCTGCAATGAAAAATACCGCTAAACACGCACCTGTACCGCGTAAAATCCGGCAATCCTTTCCACATCTTAACCATCTTTTAGCCGACATTTCGCCATGTTTTAGCGCTTTTGGCGACGGTTAGCCGCCTGGCAATTCCCGCTGCAAAAATTGTTGGTAAACCCTGATGGCTTGCGGGCTTGTTAAAGTGTCCAAATGCCCAACGTCTTTAATCGTATGAAACTGCGCATGCTGATTGCTTTGTGCAGATTGAAACAATAGTTCATTTAATGCCGGGGGTGTTTCCCAATCATTTTTGCCGGATAACATTAATAAAGCCCCGCGATACTGCTTTAATATCGCTTCATTATCAATAAACTGAATGTCCTCAGCCGGCTCTGTTTTAAAAAACGGTTTTATCAGATAGCCCAACGGTTTTGGAATGCTGTGATCGTAATAGGCTTGACTAACAAAAGAGTAATCAATCCAATCATTTACGTTTGTCACACTGCCTTCCAACACCAGCTGCTCGACTGATTTTACTGACGCGACCTGCAGCGCCAAAATGCTACCAATTGACAAGCCATGTAAGATCACAGGTGTGTCGCTACTTGCCTGTACAGTATCGTAAATATGCAGAGCATCCGATCGCAGCTGCCCGATGTTCGTCGGACCTGCAGTAAAACCAAAACCACGGTAGTCAAACCAGATCACGTTAACATTTAGCTGGCTCAGATAAGGCAGTACATTTTTGTGCTGCTGTACAATGGGATTATTATTTGGCCCGAAATATAAAATAGTTTTGGTAGCAGTCTTTTTCTGCAAGTAGATGCCTTTGGAAACATTACCGTCTGCTTGCTTGATTATCATAGGTTGTATGCTGTCTTGCGGGTAGAGCAACGCCAGTTTTTTGACTTCTTCATTAAAATCCAGCGTTGACACCGCTGATTGCCGCCGCAGCATTTCTTTGCCGCTCGGGCTTAACGTCATACAACCGCTGAGGGGCAGCAGCAAAATCCCCCCACAGGCCAGCGCTAAAAGACGGCGATACATACAGACTCCTAAAAACCCGTCCAGCCAAGCAGAAACAAACTCAAACTGCGGCAATCAACTACAAATGTAAATTAATGGGACTAAATGTAAATATAAAGCCAGTAAAACACAACGCGTATTCAGGATAGTTTTGCAAACTGGCAGCCCCTGCGGCATTTAAACCCGACAGGAGCAGCAGCGGGTCACGCAGTTGCATTCAGCTCTGCTAGCGCACAAATGTGCAGCCTGTTGATTCCCGCGCTCGTACAGCTAACTATTGATTGTGTAGCAACAGCGGCAACAAATGCTGCCGGCTCAAACGATGATGTGTTGCATTACCGTATTTGCCGTTATGCGCATTCAGTAGTAAGACAATCAACATATCGCGGGCCGGTACCCACTGTATCAATGCGGTATAACCGTAATCGGTGCTACCGCCCATTTGCAGCACGGTTTCGCCGGCAATTTGCATTTTGGCCAAGCTACCGGCCAACCAACGTTCATTCAATGGTTGCAGCAACAGATTTGGGGAGTCAGCCGCCAAAACGCGGCCGCGCTTTAAGGCTTGCGCCCATAACTGCAAATCATCCAGAGTGGTTAGCATGCCGCCGGCGCCGAGCAGCGCCCACCCCTGGCCGTTACTAAAGCCAATCGCCTTTTCATTGGTGGTGCCACCAGGCGTTTCGCCACCATAACCACGTGCCAGTTTTTCAGACTGCAGCCACTGCTCCTGATAAAAGCCGGTTTGTTGCAGCTTTAGCGGCTGCAGAATTTGTTTGTGCACATAAAGCTGAAACGGCTGCTGACTGACTTGCTCAACGATGGCCGCCAGCAGCGTATAAGCGGCATTAGAGTAAGCAATTTTTTCACCCGGTTGGCTGAGCAGTTTCAGCGCAAAAATACGCTGCAGCGCAGTGGCTTTATCCATTAACTCAAAGTCTGAGCTATTGTGAAAATTATCCAGCCCGCTTTGATGACCAAGTAGCTGTGCAATCGTAATTGGCTTGAACGCAGCTGGCGCCGCCGGATAAAACAGCCCCAGCTGGTCGGACAGTTGCAGCTTGCCTTGGTGTACCAGCTGCAACACTGCGGCGGCCGTAAAAGTTTTGGCAATCGAGCCCATATCAAACAGCGTGCGACTGCTATTTACGATGTTCTGCTGCCGGTCAGCCAAGCCATAGCCGGTTTTTAGCAAAATTCGCTCGTGCTGCATCAGCAAGACAACACCGGCAAAAGTACCGGCTTGATGCTCGCGGTTTAAATGCGCCGCCAACGCATTGCTAAGAGCCGCTTCATCCGGCACAGAATTGCCAGTTGGCAGCGCCACATTGCCAGTGGGCACAACATTGGCAGTAAGCAC
>Ga0169931_10011720_pt1 | contig 12291 bp, 12 predicted proteins | sample Kivu_15m_20L_FD_129675 | JGI IMG/M metagenome (GOLD analysis project Ga0169931, IMG submission 129675) | Freshwater microbial communities from Lake Kivu, Western Province, Rwanda to study Microbial Dark Matter (Phase II) - Kivu_15m_20L... | ecosystem: Environmental > Aquatic > Freshwater > Lake...
AGTTACACTTGAGCGGCAAAGTTGTTCACCGGGTTGTCTGTTATTCAGAACAGCGATTTCTGATCGCTCTCGTGGTCTAGCAGCCATTTCTTACGCCATAGACCGCCAGCATATCCAGTGAGTGAGGCATCGGAACCGATGATGCGGTGGCATGGCACGATGATGGCGATCGGGTTGGCCCCATTAGCGGTACCGACCGCACGAGTCAGCAAAGGATTGCCAAGTCGCTTGGCCAGATGTGAATAACTCTCTGTCTGACCATATCGCACATCGTTCAAGGCGGTCCACACCCTTTTCTGAAAATCGGTGCCGATGGGGGCAAGAGCGATGTCAAATTCCTTCAGATCGCCCCTGAAGTAAGAAGCGAGTTGAACGACACAGGTTGATGTGATCGCAGATGGATTCGTTTCAGTTGCCCTTTCAATATCTAAGAAACAAACCTCAGTGATGCCTTTCTCTGTTGCTTTGACGACCAACGGCCCGAGTGGACTCTCCATCAATTCACTGTACTCCATCATCACTCCGAGATAAATCAGAATATCCTGAGTTGACTGCCTGGCACAGCGAACCGGCTGAGGTCGAATGGTGGGATGCTGCGCCCTTTGAAGTGCTTGGCCTTTGCGATGCGCATCATGTCAGCCACCTGAGTTGCCACTGGGCCTTCGCCTTTCATGCGTGTACCGAACCGGTTCTCGTTGAGCGTGCCACCGTGAGTCTGCTTGATCAGTGAGAGCACTTTTTCTTTCCTGTCGGGGTAATGCTCTGAGAGCCATTCGCTGAATAGGTCGGCCAAGTGGCCGTTGAGCCTCACCATCTGATGGCCAATGCCCAGTGCGCCACGGGCCGCTGCCTGTTCAGCGATTGCCGCAACATCGCTGCTGTTGAGGCCTGGGATGATAGGAGCCATCATCACCAAAACCAGTATCCCTGCATCCGAAAGCCGTTGCACGGTGGTAAGCCTGCGGTGGCCTGCCGCGGTGCGCGGCTCCAATACTTGGCGCAGTTCCTCGTCAAGCGTTGTGATGCTGATGGCCACTGTGGCAAGCCTCCGTTTCGCTAATTCAGAGAGCAGATCAGTATCGCGTTCGATGAGACTGTTCTTGGTGATGGATGCCCACCGGATGATTGAACTTCAGCATCACCTCTAGAAGTCTTCGCGTAATCCCTAGTTTACGCTCAACGGGTTGGTAGCAATCTGTATTGCCACTGAGCATTATTGGCAGCGGACGGTAGTTCTTCTTTGAGAGTTCGACCTCTAACAGTTCGGGGGCGTTGGCCTTGTAAAGCACATTCCGCTCAAATCCGAGGCCTGCATCGTAGCCCCAGTACTCGTGCGAGTTTCGGGCATAGCAGTAGCTGCATCCGTGTTCGCAGCCCTGATAAGGGTTAAGCGACCGATCGAGCGGGATGTCAGGACTCTTGACATCGTTAATGATGGTGCGCGGGAACACCTCGATAAACCTCGTCAGGTTGCTCGGTTCATCGTCAGGGTCGGTCTCGGGGCCATAGCTCAGCCTATCGAAACGGTTCGATGGATTGGTAGTCGTGCCTCTTCCCTTCGGATGCATGGCTGCAAGTTACCACAGTGCCAAGGTGGCTGCAATGGGTTTCCTTTGTGGCCCAGAATCAACCGACAGCCATGATCCAACGCATTCAGACGGTCTATCTCGCCATTTCAGCTCTTTGCGCAGCAATTCCTGTAATGTTATCGGCCGTTATCGTGAGTCTTAGCTTAGGTGAATCGGTGTATCAATTGCGCCCGTTGGGAATCTATCTGCTCAAAGAGGGTGTCCCTGTGCTTGTTCTTAACGCTTATCCGCTCACTGCCGCTTCGGTTCTGATCATCATTCTAAGCCTCTATGCCATTTTTCAGTTCAGTAATCGGAAGTTCCAGATTATTCTTGCTCGGGTAGGGCAGTTGGCGCACCTGCTGCAAGTGGGCTTTGTGATGTTCCATATGAATAAGATGGAAGAGCTGGCCAACCAAACAGATGTTCACGGAAGCCCGAGCCTTTGGCTGATCTTGCCTTGCATCGGTCTTATCACCTCATTCCTCGCAGTGCGCGCCATTCAGAAAGACGATGAGTTGGTGCGCTCAGCTGATAGGTTGAGGTAACCTTTGATACAGCGATTAAGGAGGCTGACCCGCGTCAATCCGCGGCAGTGTCGAGAGGGTACTTTCGCGCCATGAAGCGCAAGGTGGCGGTCATAGGTGCCGGATTCGCTGGGTTGGCCGCTGCGGCCTACGCGGCAAAAGCCGGGTTCGATGTGTCGGTGTACGAGAAGAACCACGGTACCGGTGGGCGCGGCCGGAAGTACGAGGCCGATGGTTTCACCTTCGACATGGGCCCGAGCTGGTACTGGATGCCCGATGTGTTCGAGGATTTCTTCCGTGCGTTCGGACACACCGCATCCGATTTCTACCAACTCAAACGCCTCGATCCCTCATACCGCGTCTATTTCAGCGATGGTAGCCATGTTGACCTCCCGGCCGATATGGAGCAGTACCTGGCCCTTGTGGAGAGCATGGAGCGCGGTGCAGCCGCCAAGATGCGCAAGTTCCTGAAAGAGGCCGAGTACAAGTACAACATCGGCATGGGCGATTTTGTGAACCGCCCCGGCCTGTCGTGGCTCGAATTCGCTGACCCGCGCCTGCTGCCGGCCGTGTTCCGCCTCCACATGTTCAGCTCTATGAGCACCTACATAAGGAAGCATTTCAAGGACGAGCGGCTGGTGCGCATACTCGAGTTCCCGGTCATATTCCTCGGGGCCAAACCAGCGCAGACGCCCGCTATGTACAGCCTGATGAACTATGCCGACATAGCCCTGGGCACCTGGTACCCTATGGGCGGCATGTGGCGCATAGCCGATGCCATGGAGCAGGTGTGCCGCCAGCAGGGCGTTCAGTTCCATTTCAACAGCACGGTCTCATCCATCATCACAGAGAATAAAAGAGCCACCGGACTTTCTCTCGGTGGGGCGGATGTGCAGGCCGATGCAGTGATCGCTGCGGCCGACTACCACCACGTGGAGCAGAACCTTTTGCCGCGCGAGCAGAGGAACTATGATGAGCGGTACTGGTCCACCAGACGCATGTCGCCCTCGTGCCTGCTATATTATGTGGGGGTGAACAGAAGGATAGATGGCCTGCTGCACCACACGCTGTTCTTTGACCGCGATATGGATTCGCACATGACCCAGATCTACGACCATCCGCAGTGGCCCACCGAGCCGCTGTTCTACGTGTCGGCACCCAGCAAGACCGACCCCCACGTGGCACCCGATGGGTACGAGAACCTGTTCATCCTCATTCCCATAGCCACCGACCTTGACGATACCGAGGAGGTGCGCGACTGCTATTTCGACATGGTGATGCAGCGGTTGGAACAGCGCACCGGCCAGAGCATCAGGCCGCACGTGGTGTACAAGCGGGCCTACGCTCACCGCGAATTCAAAACCGATTACAATGCTTTTGGCGGCAATGCGTTCGGATTGGCCAATACCCTTTCGCAGACCGCTATTCTCAAACCATCGTTGCGCAGCAGATACGTGTCTCATCTTTTCTTTGCGGGCCAATTGACAACCCCCGGGCCTGGTGTCCCCCCAAGCCTCATCTCGGGCCGCCTCGCAGCACAGCAGGTGGCACAGATGTTGGGCACTCGCGCGGCCACAGAGCATTGATGGATAAGAGCGGCAAATACCTTTTCGACCGGGCATCAGACCGGGTGAGCCGCGCATTCACACGCACATACAGCACATCTTTCTCGTTGGCCATCAGGTGCTTGCATAAGGACCTGCACCGCCCCATACACGCCATCTACGGCTATGTGCGCCTGGCCGATGAGGTGGTCGATTCGCTACACGATTTCCCCAAAAAGGAACTGCTCGCACGGCTACGGGCCGATACCAAAGAGGCCATCCATGCAGGCATCAGCCTCAATCCGGTGCTCAACAGCTTTCAATGGGCTGTCAATACCTATAAGATTGATCAGGAACTTATCGATGAGTTCCTCGGCAGCATGGAGATGGACCTGGAGCGCACCACGTTTGACCGCGAACGGTTCGATAAGTACATACTCGGATCGGCCGAGGTGGTGGGCCTCATGTGCCTGCGCGTGTTCTGCAATGGCGATGATGCCGAGTATCAGCGCCTCAAAGGCCCCGCCATGCGCCTGGGGTCGGCATTCCAGAAGGTCAATTTTCTGCGCGATCTGCGTGCTGACCACTTCGACCTGGGCCGCACGTATTTCCCCGATGTGGATGTGAGCAATTTCTCGGAGGCCATGAAGAAGCAGTTGGAGGCCGACATGCGCATCGATTTCGAGGAGGGACTCAAAGGCATAGCGATGCTGCCACGCAAGGCGCAGTTCGGGGTGTATCTGGCATACGTGTATTACTGGACGCTGTTCAAGAAGATAACCGCCACGCCCGCCACCGAACTGGTGAGCAGGCGCATACGCATCTCCAATCCGCTCAAGATGGCCCTGTTGGCCCGCTCGGCTGTGCGTTACCGCCTCGATCTGATGTGATGATGGCCCAGTGGCGCACCGTGGTCCTTGTAGCATTGCTCGGCTTGGCGCAGGCCGCAGCCCTGGCCCAGCAGTCGCCTCTGCTCAACGACCTGAGGCAGAACATAGGTGAGGTGTTCATCAACGACAGCCTCTGTTACCGTTTTGAGAAACGCGTGGAGAAAGCCGATGTGAGCCGCGACAACACCCTGCTGGGCTACAAAGGCGCAGTGTGGATGGCCAAGGCCCGCCACGCGGCCAACCCCATGCACAAACTCAGTTATTTCAACGAGGGCAAGGGCTGGCTCGAAGCCGCATTGGCCAAGGAACCCGACAATGTGGAGCTGCGTTTCCTGCGCCTCACCATACAGGTGAATGTGCCGGGCATACTGGGCTACAGCGATAAGAAGAAGTCCGATCTGGCCTTTGTCGAATCGCGCATTCCCACACTCAAGATCCCTGAACTGCGCACCCGCATGACCAATTTCATCGCCAAGGCCCGCGAACAAGGCAAGCTATGATCCAGATAATGATCAACATAGGGTGGATGGTGGCCGCATTCTGGTTCATGGAGTTCGTGGCGTGGAGCGCGCATAAGTATGTGATGCACACCTTCGGGTGGTTCCTGCATGTGGACCACCATCAGCCCACCGGCAAGCCCTATCAGCGCAACGACCTTTTTGCGCTCGTATTCGCCATTCCCAGCTGGCTCTGCATGATGTTCGGCATCATGGCCGGGTGCGATTTCAGGCTTTACATCGGCATCGGCATCCTCCTTTATGGCATTGCCTACTTCCTGGTGCACGAGGCCATCATCCACAACCGGTGGGGCTGGCGCAACAAGATCCGCGGCCGCTACCTGCAAGGGCTGGCACGTGCGCATTTCGCCCATCACAAGCACCAAGGAAAGGAAGATGGCGAGTGCTTCGGCATGTTGGTGGTGCCGTTCAAGTTCTTCCGTCCCGCTAAGGATTGAAGGTTCTTCTGCACTTGCCAGACCTGTTTATTTTGCCTCAGATTCGCAGATTCAGCGCATTTCTTCGTCCTTCGTGATCAATCTGCGCATCTGCGGCAAACAGTTTCTTTTCAGCTTGAAGTTCACCTACCTCCTTGTCAACTTGCTCTCGGTGGCGGTGCCGCTGGCATGCTCTTTTGAGAGTAAAGTCCATTTCGTGGGCCGATGGAGAGCCCTGTTCCCCGCCATGTTGATGGTAGCTGCGGTCTTCATAGCTTGGGATGCCCTTTTCACAAACTTGGGCGTTTGGGGGTTCAGTCATCTGTACACATTGGGACCCCGTGTGGCAGGTCTACCCGTGGAGGAACTCCTCTTCTTCTTTGCCATTCCTTACTGTTGTGTGTTCACCTACGAGGTGCTCAACCGATTCGTGACGTGGCAACCCTCCGAGGCACTCACCCGCACCGTGTTATGGAGCATGGCCGCTGCGCTGGTGGTCGTGGCCGCCATGGACCCGATGCGGCTCTACACCTTCTGGACAGCCGGCCTCACCGCACTGTTCATCGTCATTCACCTCCTCTGGCTCCAAGCCCCGTGGCTGCCGCGTTTCCTGCGGGCGTATGCGGTCATTCTCATCCCGTTCCTTATTGTCAACGGCATACTTACAGGCACCGGCCTGCCCGAACCCGTGGTGTGGTACAACGATGCCCACAACCTCGGGCTGCGCATGCTCACCATCCCTGTTGAGGACACGTTTTATGGCCTACTGCTCATAGGCCTCAACATCTCGGTGTACGAATGGCTCAAAGGCCGTTGAACATCGGGCTGCAGACCTGGGGCAGCGATGGCGACATATTGCCTTTCATCGCCCTTGCGGCCGAGCTGGTGAAGGCTGGCCATCATGTTAAGCTGGCCTACACCAGTGTGGATGGGAAGAATTACCGCAATCAGCTGGAATCCGTTGGGGCTGGACATATTTCGGCCGACCATGTCTTTCCTCGGGGTCTCGATCCTTACACGCTCAGCCGTTCGCGCATACCTGCGGTGCAGCTTGTTGCCCTGCTCGATGCGTTCCATACCCCCGCACACGAGTCCATGTGGGCGGCTTCGCAGGCTCTGTGCGAGCAAGCGGATATTGTGATCGGGCATCCGTTGTGCGATACCCTCACTACAGCGTCAGAGTTGGCCCGTGTGCCTCGTGTAGTGCTCACTTTCTCGCTTCAAGGCGTTATGAACCCGGCTTTGTCGCCAACTGGAACTGACATGGGGCCATGGGTGAATTCTGCCATGTGGCATTTGGGCGATCTGCTCCTTACCAGCCGGCTTTTCAGAGAGGGTAATTCCCTGCGAGAGCGCGTTGGTCTCAGGCCATTCTCCAGCGTCATCAGGCAGCAGATGATGAGCGACCGCCTTACACTGGTGGCGGCCAGCAAAGTGCTATGCCCGCTGCAGGACCACTTTGATAGGCACGTGGCAGTGATCGGGCCTATTGCACTGAACGATAAAGTTATTGGGTCGGACCTGCCGACAGAAGTGACCGAGTTCCTTGCCTCCGGACCCGCGCCTGTTCTCATGACCTTTGGTTCGTGTACAGGATTCGCACCGAAGGCCACATCACATCTGTTGCATCAGGCGGCACGACTGGCGGGTGTACGGGCCATTATTCAGGGCGTACTGGACGAAGAACCATATGCCGACATTCTCACAGTTGGACCGCTGTCGCATATGAAGTTATTTCCGCATTGTGTCGCTGTGGTTCATCATGCTGGTGCGGGTACCGTGCATGCTGCCTTACGGGCCGGGATTCCGCAAGTAGCTGTTCCACATGCATTTGATCAACCTTTCTGGGCCGATCAGATTCGAAATAAGGGCCTCGGAATCAATGCAGGGCTTCGAAGGGACATCACTCCACAGAAACTTGCTGAGGCAATCAGGCGAGCTGTGGGTGATTCCGATCTGCACGCTAACTGCCGCACCATGGCAAGTAAAATGGAGCATGAGAGTGGGGTAGAGGAGGCCCGCAGGCTTGTGGAAGACCTCGTGGGTTGAAGGATGAGGGCACGCAATTGTCTCGGCAAGATTTAAGTGCTTGACGCGAGCCTCAATCATCTCTCTTGCTTTCGTTTTCTTTTTGGAATTCGGCAGACGACCTCAGCGCTATTCGTGTATCAAGAAGTTTATTGCTTCAACAATGGAACTCATTCCCTTTCGATCTTGAAGGATTTGAAGGTTGAAATTGATTGACTTGAACACTGAACTGCTGGCCACCTCATTCGACTTTCAATATCGAGCAACAGCCGATATGTCATTCCCGACTGACAATATCTGTTACTGCCGTTTATCGAACTGACAGAATTTCCTGTGGCGATGGGTCAGACGGAGGTGGCACGGATTTCGACCAGCGCGGGCCGACCCCAGAACCGGGGCAATCGGATCAAGTAACCAACAACTCCCTTACAAAATGGGCAAGATCATAGGAATAGACCTGGGAACCACCAACAGTTGCGTAGCCGTAATGGAAGGCAACGAGCCAGTGGTGATCCCGAACAGCGAAGGCCGCAGGACCACACCGAGCATCGTGGCTTTTGTGGACGGTGGCGAACGCAAAGTGGGTGACCCCGCCAAGCGTCAGGCGATCACCAACCCGAAGCGCACTGTGAGCAGCATCAAGCGATTCATGGGCAGCAGCTTCAATGAGGTTAGCAAGGAGATTCCGCGCGTACCGTACCAAGTGGTGCAGGGAAGCAACAACACCCCGAGGGTGAAGATTGACGACCGCGACTACACCCCACAAGAGATCAGCGCCATGGTTCTTCAGAAAATGAAGAAGACTGCCGAGGATTACTTGGGCACCGAAGTGACCGAAGCGGTGATCACCGTACCGGCCTACTTCAACGATGCTCAGCGTCAGGCCACGAAAGAGGCAGGCGAGGTGGCTGGCCTCAAAGTGCGCAGAATCATCAACGAACCTACCGCTGCAGCTCTGGCCTACGGGTTGGACAAGAAGAACCAGGACATCACCGTGGCAGTGTTCGACCTTGGCGGTGGTACGTTCGATATCAGCATCCTCGAACTAGGCGATGGTGTGTTTGAAGTGAAGAGCACCAATGGCGATACCCACCTTGGCGGTGACGACTTCGACCAAGTGATCATCGACTGGTTGGCCGAGGAGTTTTTGAAGGACGAGCGCATCGACCTGCGTAAGGACCCGATGGCCCTTCAGCGCCTGAAAGAGGCTGCCGAGAAAGCCAAGATCGAGCTGTCGAGCAGCACCAGCACCGAGATCAATCTGCCGTACATCATGCCGGTCGATGGTATTCCCAAGCACTTGGTGAAGACCTTGAGCCGCGCGCAGTTCGAGAAACTGGCCGACAAGCTGATTCAAGCCACCCTCGAGCCTTGCCGCAAGGCCATGAGCGATGCTGGGAAATCCTCAAAAGACATTCACGAAGTGATCTTGGTGGGTGGTAGCACCCGCATCCCGGCCATCCAGAAAGTGGTAGAGAATTTCTTCGGAAAGACTCCATCAAAAGGTGTGAATCCTGATGAAGTGGTTGCCGTGGGCGCAGCCATACAGGGTGGTGTACTGACGGGTGAGGTGAAAGATGTGCTCCTGCTCGATGTCACTCCACTCTCACTGGGTATTGAGACCATGGGTGGTGTGATGACCAAGTTGATCGAGTCGAACACGACCATCCCGACCAAGAAGAGCGAGACCTTCAGCACTGCCAGCGACAACCAGCCGAGTGTTGAGATCCACATTCTGCAAGGCGAGCGCCCAATGGCGAGCGGCAACCGTACCATCGGTCGCTTCCACTTGGATAGCATTCCGCCCGCACCACGTGGAGTACCACAGATTGAGGTGACCTTTGATATTGACGCCAACGGTATTCTGCACGTCAGCGCCAAAGACAAAGCCACTGGGAAGGAGCAGAGCATCCGTATCGAGGCTTCGAGCGGTCTGAGCAAAGACGAGATTGAGAAGATGAAGCGCGAGGCTGAGGCCAATGCCGATGCTGACCGCAAGGCTCGCGAGACCGTGGACAAACTCAACGCAGCCGACCAGCTTATCTTCCAGACCGAGAAGCAACTGAAGGAGTTCGGTGATAAGATCCCAGCCGAGAAGAAGGCCCCGATTGAGAGTGCATTGGCTGACCTTAAGAGTGCCAATGAGGCCAAGGATGTTGACCGCTGCGATGCTGCCATGAACACCCTCAACACCGCATGGCAGGCCGCTAGTCAGGACATGTACAACGCAACTCAGGGTCAGCCCTGTGCCGATGCAGGTCAAGGCCAGCCCAATGGTGCAGCCGACTCAGAAGTTACAGATGTTGACTTCGAGGAGGTGAAAGACGCCAAGTGATCCTTGGGATTCATTCAATGGAAAAGGGGCGGGTCATTGACCCGCCCCTTTTCATTTCCCCTCGGTCCGAAACCTATCAACGGCTCAGTACCACACGGTTGCGACCGCTTGAAACATCATCCTTCCAGTTTATCAGATAGGTGCCGTTGGCCAATTGACTCAAGTCGATCAGCAGATTCTGCGCTGCCTGATGAGATGAACGGCTTATGCTGCGGCCGGTGAGGTCGGTCACATCCATATGAACCACACCTTTGAATGATCCGCTCACTATCAATTCGCCACGGGTCGGGTTTGGAGCCATTCTTACGTTGGCTGCGATACTCTCTTCAACGCCTACTTGACTTGGCACCACGAACTCCTCCTGATAGGTGCAGCCGCTGGCATCGGTTACAGTGACGGTGTAAGTGCCTCCTGCCAATCCGCTGATATCCTCGGTGGTTGCATTGTTGCTCCAGAGATAGGTGTACGGCTGTTCTCCCCCTGTCATGGTTAGGTCAATTGCACCGTCCACGCCCCAGATCTCATCAGTCACGTCTACAGAAGCGACCAGACTGGCGGGTTGGCTAACAGTTACGCTGAAGCCGGTGCTGCAACCCGCAGCATCGGTCACGCTCACCACATAAACACCCATGTTCAGTCCTGTGGGGTCTTCTACACTGCCCAGACCATGGTCCCACAGGATGGTATAGCCTGGTGTTCCGCCTGTGATGTTGATGTCAATGGCACCATCATCTCCACCGAAACAGGTGACAGGAGTGACATCCTCGGCATTGACAAGGAAACCGCCACAGTTGCCACTCATCAAGGCGTTGATAAGGAAATCTGTGCTGCTGCTCTCGCGATATTCTGCCCAGTCACCTCCAACAAACTCGTAGGTGCGCCTTGAAATGGGGCCTACAGTCAGCTCGGTTCCCAAGGCGATGGTGGGATTGGCGCCATGCACCCAGCCGATATAGAATCCTCCGTCAGCGATGCTGATCGGGTTGGTCAGGTTCACAGTCACCCAGTTGCCTGGGATGTAGTTGAGTGCTGTCATGGTCTCAGTTGCCAGAACGGTTCCCGGCAGGCCATTCGGCCCATCGTTATCGTATATGACCACATCAAAATCCTGTCCACCTCCCTGATCGACAATGAACAACTGCACGCCATTGAGATCGGCCGGATAAATAGGCGGCTCCATGTAAACACCGGCCCCACCGCCCGGCCCGCCCCAGGTTATGACTCCTTCGGGTGGGTTCTGAGTCGCGTAACTCAGAACGAAATCGCCCTGACTCATATCCACTGAGTTCACCTCTGTCACCTGTTGGTTGTTGCCAGCGTTCAGGTCTTGAGTATTGGTGGTGGTTGTGTTCAGGTAATACTGTCCTGCTGGCAGTGTGCACACATTAGGGAATACGACTGTTGACTGCGATCCTGCGGCCAAGCCGTTCGGAACCGTGGTCATGTCAGAATGCACGGTGTTGAAATTCAGATTTTGAACCTCAGCATCAACACTGATAGACGTGTTCACATCGGCATTTCCGACATTCTTGACCCCGGTAGTCAGGTTGAAAGTGCTTCCGCTCTGCACGAATATGCCTTTGTTCTCGTTGTTCTGATTCCAAGATGGAGTGATGTCCTGCACCTGAAAAGTCACTGGGTTCGGGTAATAGAACTTGATGGCGAAATTGTCAGTTGGGACGAATTCCAGGAACGGCTGTAGACCAATGCCTCCGGTTACATTCTCGATACCTATAACCAGATCCTGATTGCAAGTGGGCTGATTATTCAGACTGGCAGGGGTCATGCTCAGGTATTGAAAGGTGATACTGCTGTCGGCCCCAGCAAGTATCACTTGAAACGTGTTGTTGCCTACATAACCAGGCGCTGTCTGGCTCCACCAAGGACAGTTCTGGTACGTTACGATAAAACGATTCAGAGCAGAGTCGTAGTAATACAGTACTTGAGGTGTACTGAAACCTGATTGGCTTATAAGCAGATCGGTCATGAACGGGGCCAGATAATTATCGGCCTGACCGCCTGCCGTTGGCACGATCGGGAAGCAGTGGGCTATGTTCGAAGCTGCATTGAAACTCAGCCAACCATTGGATCCGATAACAACCTTAGTCAGGTCATTCCAGTAGTAATGGAATATCATGCCTCCCATGGTGATGAACTGCGTGGCATTGTCATCCGTCAGCCCAGTAACGGGCGTACCAACGCTACTGATATCGACCCAATCGAATACGGGACCTTGCGGATGGTCGCTCGATCGCCAGTAGTATCCATATTGGTCAGGGCCACCGCTGTTCTGTGCAACAGAAAGTTGAGCAATGGCGAGCAAGACGAGGGTAAAGATTCTGCGCATGTCTTATCTATGTATTGGTTCTGTAGGGAGCACCGAATGTATGTATTCGGGGCGAATGATGAGGAGGACTTGCAGAAGGAGTGGGGCAGGGGCTAGCAGAGTAACCTCACCAGAACTC
>Ga0169931_10011721_pt1 | contig 12291 bp, 9 predicted proteins | sample Kivu_15m_20L_FD_129675 | JGI IMG/M metagenome (GOLD analysis project Ga0169931, IMG submission 129675) | Freshwater microbial communities from Lake Kivu, Western Province, Rwanda to study Microbial Dark Matter (Phase II) - Kivu_15m_20L... | ecosystem: Environmental > Aquatic > Freshwater > Lake ...
AATTGAAAAAATGATTTTTTAAGTATATGAGCGTTATATATTCTAGTATTTATAATTTGTATGATATTGATATTCAAGCATTTAGAGAAGATGAAGAATGTTATTTTATGTCATGTGAAGATAAATAAAAAAATTTAATTGTTTTATTTTAAATCTTCAAGGGTATAAAGAGTGTAAAGAGTGTAATTTTTATTATTTTTATAAATTTATTCCAAAATTCTTATTAAAATGAATTATATTTATACAATAACTCCCACCCTTACAAATATTAATATATAATTATATGTTAATTAAAAGTGGATAATAACAATAATAATAATAATAATTCAAATAATAATGATTTAAATGACAAAAATTTTGAATTATTAAAAAAAAAATATAAGAAAAAAGGAACAAATAATAAAAAATTAAACAAAAATATATATGAGAATATAAAAAAAAATATTCCAGAATTATTAAATAAAACATACAGAACACCATATGAATTATATTTATTAGAACTTGGCAAAAGAGAAAAATATTTTATAAAATCAAATATAATATTAGAAAATAATTACATAAATTATAATAGATTAATATATCCAACATATACAAATTATAAAATTACAAATAAATTTATTCATGATTATGAAAATACAACAAATTTTTACAAGGATGATAATTTAAAATTTAAAAATCAGGATACAATAATTTTTAATGAATATATAGATAAACTAAAAGATTTAGATATAAAAAAAAAATTTAATATAAAAAATTTAACTAGTAAACAATATGGAGGAGAAAATTATGCATTATTTTCAATACAATTTGCAGATAATTTAAAAATTTGGACTAATTCAAGCATATCAACAAAATGTACAGAAATGGTAATAATAGAAAATTATAATATAACAGAAAATGATTATGCATTTGTTACATTATTTTTTCCAACATATACAGAAGATAATTTAAAAAATAATGTAATAAATTATGGATATTTATTATCAACATGTATAGTTGGTTATTTATTAAAAACACAAAAACAATCATTAATATATAATAGAAATGGAACAAATGCAAAAACAATCTGCATGGTTACACCAGATGTTGAAATTTTTGCTATAAATATATTAAAAAATTTTTATAGTGAAATAATTGTTGTACCATATATAACATGGAATTGTAATTTACCAGATAATATAAAAAATGATAAATTAAAATATATTAAAATAGGTGATATGTCATTTGGAAAAATAAGTAATAAAAATCCGTGGTCATTAGTATTAACTAAATTAAATATATTTAATAAAAAATTATTTCCTTATAAAAAAGTTGTATTTATTGATAGTGATTGTTATCCAATGTATGGCTATGATACATTATTTTCATATGAAACACCAGCAGGATGGATTGAACATTCGAGAATTACAATGGAAAATTATCCAGTATCATCTTGGGCAAATGATAGAGGAAGATTTACAAATAATATTATGGGTTTAGATTTGCCAAATTCATTTACAGATTTAAAAAATAACATGTCAGCATCAGATATTAATGCAGCAATATTAATAATTGAGCCAAATAATAATGAATATAATGATATAATAAATGAATTAACAATAAATTTTAGTAAATTATTTGGAAAAAATAAAAAATATAATGGTTTTTATATTGGTAATACAAAAATAAATTATTATATGTTACCAGAACAAAATTATTTGACTCAAAGATATAGTGGAAAATGGAAAGGTATTGGTTTTGGATATCAATCTTGGTTAGTTGATATAAATAGTGCATTTGGTATACATTATGCAGGTATGACAATAAAACCATGGAATTGTCAATCAATAGGACATAAATATACAATAAATAAATATTCTGAATTTAATAATGTACATATTAATAAAGATATGGATATAACAAAAGGAATAAGTTTATTTAATAAAATATTAATAAATTTTTTATGTTATACAAAAACATTACAAATTGAAATATTTAAATATTTTCAAGAATATTTATTATTAAATTTAAAAATGATAAAATATCCATTTGATACATGGGAATCAGAATTAAATTTATCACAATCAGAATTTTATATAAGTTTAAAAGATTTTAATATAGAAACATCAGAAATATATAAATTAAGTTATGATCAAATATATTTATTAAATATTCTTAATGAAAAACTGGAAATAAAAAAAAGTTTTAATAATTTATTTAATAAAAAATTATTAATGAATAAATATTATGAAAATTTATATGATCCTGTATTCATTGCAAGTTCATATAATATACTAAAATATATTCAAAAAATTATAAAAGATTATAATTTTGATAAAACATTAGAAGATAAGATAACAATAATTGCAGAAGGTGGAACATTAATTGGTACAATAAGAAATAATGGTGTAATACCTTGGGATGATGATATTGATATGGCATTATTAGGATTAACTGATGATGAAATTAATAAAAAAATGTTTATATTAATTAAATTAGCATTGGATAATGAATTAAAAGTTGCAATACATATAAGAAATAATAAAAAATTATCATTTTGTATGGAAAAAAATACAAAAACTTTAATAGTTATTAAAAATAATTGCCAAATTAAAAAACAATATAATGAAATATATTTAGAACAAATAAAAGAAATATTATCAGAAATACAATTATTTAATATTTCATTAACACCAGAATTTTATAATCAATATTTATTGTATTTAAAATTTAATTATACAAATGAACATAAATATATTTTTAGTAATGGAAATATTTATGATAAAATGCCTTGGATTGATATTTTACCAATTGTATCAAAAAAAGGACCTGACAATAAAACTTATTATAAATACAGAAGAGGTGGAAATTTAAAACAAATGGATGATTCTTTTTTAGGAATTGAAGAAAATGAACTTTTTCCACTTGTTGAAACTGATTTTTTAAATCAAAAAATTTTAATACCTAAAAATCCAAAAAAATATATTTCATATTATGAAACTGAAAATAATAAAGATCCTCTTACAAAAATTAATATTTTTAGCAAACATGAAATTAATAATAATAAACATATTATTGAACTACCACTTGATATTATTGATGTTCAAGATATTAATTATAAATTTAATACATTTATAAAATCAATAATTGATCAATTACCTGATATTGATGAGTTAATGAAAAAAATAAAAAATGAATATGAATTATTTTTAAATTTTTAATATAATACTAAACTAAAGATTTTTAATAATAAAAGTTAATATTAAAAATTTAAAAATTTTATTTATAAATTATTTTTAAAAGTACATTATTTTTTTATTTAATATTAAAAAATAATACATATTTTATTATAATAATTAGAAAGTTGATTGGAATAAATCTGCAACTTGATCATCAGAATGATAAATAAACAATGTACCTTTAGTTGAGGCTAATTCCATAAAATTAGTTTGTGTTTCATCACTTAAAGCATTAATTTGATCACCATTAGAATCTAATTTTAATGGATTATATCTCCAAGCATAAACTACTTCACCATCAACACCAATAATTGGATAAGTTTCATTACGACGAATTAATGTACTGCAACTAACAATAATTTCTGGTGATATTTCATTATTCATTAATGATTTATTAATTTGTTTTGTTTCTACCATAACAACAGATTTAATTTTGAATTTTTGACCTCCATTTGAACCACCAATAAGTAAATCATCAACAGGGAATGTAACTTCAACTTGTTGTAATTTTTCAAATTGATTCATAGTAATTGGTAAATTAGAAACTAAATATGGATTAGTAAATCTACTTGTATTAATAGTTTGATATCTTCTATGAATATAAAAAATTAACAATTCTCTTGAATATAATATTTGTTGTTGTTTTACTGTTAATTGTCTATGATGTATATATAATTGCTGTTGTGATTTTGCACTATTTAAATCAATTGGTTCTGCTTCTTGACCTAAAGTCATAGGAATTCTCATTGTTATCATAGGTAAAGTAGTAATATGAGAAGATGTTACAGGTGAAATATGTGAAGTAATTGAAGTAATTCCTGATACAGGCATAGTAATAACAATTGTAGGTCTAATAGAAAATGCAGCTAAAAGTTTTCTTAAAATAGTACCTTCATCTTTAACATAAGCAAGATCTGCAGCATCAAAAACACTTGCTCTACAATTATCAATTGCCATAATAAATGAACTTAAATCATTTGTATAATATTTACCTTGTCTAAGATTAAGAACAGCTTCCCAAAGTTTAGTTTGAACATTACATCTATTAACAAGATCAGTAAAAGGTTTTACTTTATTAACACATGCAGTTTCTGCAGGATCAGTTGCAATATCCCAATAAAGTTCATAATCAGGTTGTGTTTGTAATTCATTTCCATTTTCTTTTAAAGCAATAATTTCTGCAATACTTGCTAATAACATATGTTGATCTAATAATTTAAATTTAGGAATAAATAAAGCTGCTACAACTGGATGTACAAATGAAAAAATATTAATTTTAGTTTTGTCAAATGAATTTTGTATAGCAACTTGATCACAATCACTATAAATAAGACTTTGTAAAGTTACTTGATTATGTAATTCTTTTGTTGCACTTGCAATTGCTAAAATCATTTGAAGTTGTTCTAATTCTTCTTTTCTAACATGTAATTTACCTCCTAAATTATAAGATGCAGGAACAAATCCTAAAGCTTTAGACATTTCATTATAATTAACATCAAGTACTTCTGGATTTCCTATAGTATTTTTATTAAGAAAAATTAAATTTATAATAGATTGCATTTCTGAATCATCAAAATTATATTTTTTTTTATATTCTGTAATTTTTTCAATATACTCTTTCATTGATAAATTAGGATATTTAGCAACTAATCTTTCTTTAATTTTTTCTGCTAATTTTCTTACTCTTTTCATTTTATCATTAAATTTTCTCATTATACTTTCAACAATTTCTTCATCTTTATATTTTGATTTTAAATCTTCAAGAATAGTATATGTAGATTTTTGTTTATTACTATTTTTTTTCATTAAAAGATTAACTTCTTTATCTATATCATCACTTCTATTAGAAGTTTTGTTTAATGATGCATTTTGATTAGACATAATGTATTATATATATTAAATATATATTTTTTTTCTTGAAATTTAATTATATATTTTTTATTATAATTTTATATTTTTTTTTTTTGATTGGATTTTGTATTAGATTTTAATTTATTAATTTTTATTATATTGTTCATACAATTTGTATTTGATGATAATTTATTATTTTCATTTATTTTATTTATAATTTCTCCCATATAGATAAATTCATCTATAGATTTATTACGAATATTATTTAAATTATTTATATTCAAAGAATTATTTGTTTTGTTTATATTTTTTTTATTCATTTTTTTTACAGATGTTCTATTCAAATCTGCTGCAAATACTAATTTATCATTTTTTTTACCATTTGTGTATTTATTTATTAAATAAGATGGTATACAACAACTTATTAATCCATGTAATTCTAATAAATCCCAATTTTGTTCACCATATATATAATTTTCTAATATATCACCTATTGATAAATTATTTAATATTTCTAAATAATTATTTTTTTTTACAAATTTATGATAATTCTCATATATCATTAATGGTATTAATACTTTTTCAGTTTCATATAATTCTAAACATATATCAATATTTTTATAATTTGTTAATAATTTATCTGTTGCTTTAAATAGATCAAAATCTAAATCTTTTTTTTTCATTATATTCATAAAATTTTCAAGTATTTTTGTATCTATTTTATTTGTTCCATAATTTATTTTAAGTTCATCTAATTGTATTAATATTTTTCTCATATCATTTTGACAATATTCAACAAATTTTTTTATTTCTTCATATTCTAATTTAATATTTTCATTTGTACATATATTTTTTACCCATTTTATTATATCATATTCATTTGGAGGATATATTTTTATTTCATTTGAATATTTTTTAGTTTCATTCAATTGTTTATTATGTTGATTATTTGTTATTATTATTATTGGCATCCATCTTTTATAATTATTATCTTTTATAATATTAAATACCCCATTCTTATCATTTAATGTTATTATTGATTCTAACTCATCTATTAATAATATAGGTTTTTTATTATTTTCATTATTATTTATTGATAATTTTGATATTAATTCTACATCTATTTTTGTTTTTTGATCTAACATATTTAAACATATCACTTCATAATTATATTTATTTAAAATTATTGAGGTTATTAGTGATTTTCCACAACCATGTGGACCTGTTATTAATAAATTACCTTTCCTTTTTGTATAATCTATTTCAATTTCTGTTAAATTTATTATTTTTTTTTTTCTTCCTTTTGATGATTTCTTTAATAATCCATTTATTTTTAAAAAATCTTTTACTGTTTCATATGATTCTAACCATTCTTTTATATATTCTATCGAATTTTTATTACCTATTATTTCATTTAATTCTTTTGATTTATATTTTATTTGAATTAAATTTGATGACATTTTATATTTCTTTCTATTATATAATTAAAAAATCAATATTTTTAAATCAATTATAATTTATTCATTATATACATTAAATTTAAATAACATATAGATTTAGTTATACTTTAATAATATTATATTAGTAATTTTATAATAAACTAAATATTTTAATAATTTTAATTTATCTATTATTTTACAACTTATTTTTATCCAAATTTTAGTTTATACAGGATTAATTAAAATCACATGAATTATTTTTAATAATTTCATTTTATTTCATATATTGCAAATTTAATATATTCTTTTTAATTTTATATAAATCCAATTTATATACTGCATTTTTATATCTTTTAACCTATCTCATTAACTTTTATCAATACATTTAAAATATCACATAGTTCTTGTGTTTATTATTATCTTCACTTTTATGTAGCATATTATTAATTTATAGAAAATTCAGATGAAGATGTTTAATTAATAGAAAAATTATATAATTTTATAAATAATTATACTAAAATTATTTATAAAAAAATTAAATTACAAGAACTTTAATAGTTTTTAAAATTATTATTTTATAAATATTTCTTAAACAAAAATTTTGTTTATTTATTAAAATATTATATTTTTATAAAACATAAACAAATTATGTTCTTGATTGTTCATTAAATATTTTTATTTTATTTTCATAAATTTGATCAATATCATTATTATTATTTTCATAATTTTCTAAAAATATATTATTTTTATTAATAATATCTTTAAATATATCATCATCATTATCATCATCATAATTATTTATTTTATTAGTAAATAAATAATTATTTATTTTTAAATTATTAATAATATCTGATTTTGTTATTTTATTAGATATAATATCTTTAACTAATGTTATTGTATTATCATTTAATTCTATTGATATTGTATTATTTTTTGAATTAAAATTAATATTGTATTTAATTAAAAAATTATTTTCCAAATTTGATAAATCTGATAAAATACGTTGATTGTACGGAATAAATTTTTTTTCAGTTAAATGTATTCCATGTATACATCTATGCAATATTGTATTATTTATTTCTGTTTCTGTTAACATATTATTACATTTACCATACATTAAATCATTATAACATATTTTATTATCTCTTAAACATACACCAAATTTACAATTATGTCCACCAGGACATTTTTTATTTATGCAATTTTTACATTCTTTTGTAAATATTAATAATTCATCAAGTAAATATTTATCTTCATTTACATTTATATTTGATAAATTATCCCATATATATAACATATTATATATATATTGTCTTAATGGTTCTTTTTTTTGTTCATCTAATGTATGAGCAAACATACATTTATTTTTATATATACATTTACAATTATTAACAATATTATAACATAGTAATTTTTTGAAATTAAATTTGTTTTCCATTTGTTATATTATATATTATTTTTTTTATATAATTATATTATTATAATTATAATTATGAATAGTAAAAATTTACAAGAAATATCATATTTTATGAAAAAAAATAATTCTTTTTCTGATTTTAATCATGTTAATTTATCATTATTTAATCTTAATTATACTAACTTAAATTTAAATAAAAATAAAAATAATCAATTTGGTGGTAATAATATTGATGTTCCAATTATTAATAATCCCGAATCAAATATTACTAATAATAATTCTGATATGTTAAATCCAAATATCTTAAATACTAATATGGCAAATGCTAATATGTCAAATCCAAATATCTTAAATCCTGATATGTCAAATCCTGATATGTCAAATCCTAATATCTTAAATCCAAATATCTTAAATCCTGATATGTCAAATCCTAATATGTTAAATCCAAATATTTTAAATCCTGATATGTTAAATAGTAATATGACAAATCCTGATATGTTAAATAGTAATATGACAAATCCTGATATGTTAAATCCTGATATCTTAAATAGTAATATCTTAAATCCTGATATGTTAAATAGTAATATGACAAATGCTGATATGTTAAATAGTAATATGTTAAATCCTGATATATCAAATTCTAATATGTCAAATCCTAATATATTAAATCTTGAAATTTATAATAATGAGCAACAACAATTAGGAGAAAATTTAAATACTGATAATATATTAAATCAAAATATACAAACTTTTCCAGACATGTATTTAAAAAATCCTGGATTTACATCAGATTATATAAATACATATACAATTAAAGAAGGAACAATTTTATATCATGCAACAATAAATAAGAAGGGATTTAATACAAATTATTTAGAATTAGGTAAAGATAAATTAATTAATTTCTTTACACCAAATTTTAGACTTGCATCAGATAAAATTGAAGGATGCAGTGTAGATAAACAAAATGGTTATATACATGTATTTAAAGTAAAAAAAGATATTCCAAATATATATGTTAAATTACCATATGATATAGCAGATGACATAGATACAGGAAAATTAGCAAATGAATTTTGTTCAAAAAATCAAAATTATTTTGGAATAGGATTTTTTTATCCGAAAAATAATATTGAAATGTTTTCAAATAATATTGAAATGTTTTCAAATAATCAAACACAACAATTTGATGAGATAAATTATTATTCAGAATTTGGAATATGTAATCCAAGACCATATTTAGAGTATATTTATTCACAAAAATGTATGAGTTTAAGAAAATTATCAGAACCTTATAGATTTAATTAATATAATATTTTTTTCAATAATATATTATATTAATTAAATGAATTGGAAACAAAATAAAATATTATTTAATTATATAATAAATAAAAAATATTTTATTGAAAAAGACAGAGAAACAAATAATATATTATTTATAAAATGGAAAAATAATGAAATGAAATGTAAATATTTTTTAGCATTAACAGTTGATATAAATAATAATATATTATGGTCATGTGATAATCCTTTTATTGATCAAAAAACAAAATATTTATCATTAAATATTAAAATTAATCTGGAAAATCAAACAACAAAATTTAATATTGATTTTTTAAATAATATAAAAAAGATAATTCAATCAAATACATTTGTTAATTATGAGGAAGAAAAAATATTTTTTATATGGTGTATTATTGGTAATTATAAAAACTATAAACAATTTTATATAATTACTGAAATCATATATTTTTAGAAGTTTTTTCTAATTCAAATATAATTATTATAAAAATGAATAATTATATTTATACAAATTCAAATATTATTGTAAATTTAATAAATTATTTAAAAAATATATCAAAAAAAAGAAAGAAAAAAAATTATTGTCAAATATGTAATAAAAAATTTAAATATGAATTTATTTATAATTTTAAAAATAACAAAATTATTTTTAATGAATCAGAATATCATTTGTTAAAATATCATTTTATAATTAAAAGTATTTTTTATAAACAAATATGTAGTTTGAATATATTAAATATTAATTGGTGTTTGATGGGTACAAATGAATTAAATATAATTGATGGTTTATTTGATGTTGGTTCTAATAAAATTTATATTCAAAAAAATAAAAATATTAATGAATCAAAAATATCAAGATTTTCTGAACATTCTGGATTTATATATTTTGAAAAAAATAAAATAATTAATATTAGTGTTCATACTGGTTCACGTGTTGAATCTTCTGATCCTGTTATTTATATGCCATCAAATAGTTTAGAAACATTAAAAGTTGATTATATTTTTCACACTCATCCAAAAACTCCTTATATTGGTTCAAGAATTTCAAATGGTATGATTTATGAATTTCCATCTATTTCTGATATTATTCATTTTATTGAACATCACAATAATGGAAAATTATTAGGTTCTATTGTTGTTTCACCAGAAGGTATTTATATTATTAGAAAAAATAATTTTGATAGATCAATTATTAAAATTGATTATGATATTATGATACCTGATCTTGAAGATATTTTTATACAATGTTATAATGATTCTTATTCTAAATATTCTTTTTTAAATTATAATGAACTGAAAATTAATAATCAAATTAAATTACCTGAAGATTTTTTTTATCAACAAATTTCTGTAAATTATGATTATATACAAAAAATAAATAAAGTACTTTTAAAATATGATTTATTTATTGATTATTATTCTCGTATACTTTTTGATAAATCAACATTTAATAGTAAAAAATGGATTTTTAATGATATTTATGTTCCATTAATTAATTATTAATTTAATTAATTAATTTATAAATGAAATCTATATTTTTCTTATTACTTTTTTTTATAATTATTATATGTTTTATTAATACAACTTTTGAAAATAATGAATTAAAATATAAATTAATTATTGTAAAAAATAAAAATTATATTTTAATTCATTATTTTGATATAATTAATAAAAAAAATTTTATTTATAAAATATATAAGAATAAATTTATTTAATAATTGAACTAAAAATTTTATATTTATAATATATATCAATGCATAAAATAACTAATATTATTGTAGTTGTTATTATTATTATAGTTTTAGCCTGGTTTTTTAATAGTAAATACAGTTTAAGAGTTAATTCAGAAAATAGTAAAGAAAATTTTAAAGTAAATTCACAAAATTTTGTTTATAATAATGCTTTTGAAGTTGCTGATCGTTTAGATTATGGCAAAGATGATGATGTTAAAGGTATGTATAAATCAAATCCATCAAATCCTATGGGTCCATCTAATCAAACTGGTGTTGGACAAAATTCAGGTAAAGATGTTTATGATAATAGAGGATTTAAATGGTCTGCTAATGCTAAAGATTCTCAAATTGATGAATTTACAAGAGCTGTTGATGATTCTCAACTTAGAAATGAATTTGAACGTATGTATATGTTAGATCCTGATGGTTCTGTTGCCAAATATGATATCACTTATAACAAAATAAGTCCAAATTGCTGCCCTGCTCAATATGCACCTCCTTTTAAACTAACTGATAAAGATTCATCAAATTGTGATTTTGCACAAAAATATGTTGCTAATCAATATTCTGGTATGAATTTTAATGATGGTTATGGTTGTGCTTGTATTACTCCCAAACAAGCTGATTTCTATGGATCAAGAGGAGGTAATACTGATTAAAATATTTATATAATAGATTATTTAAGTAATATATTTTTATATAATTTAGTACAAAAATTTTGTTAGATTACTATAAACTAAATAATTGGAAAACATTTTTTATGAAAATAAATTAAAATATTATGTTCAAATATAAAATTAAATAAAATTAAATACTTAATAAATTATTATCATAAAACTAATTTTTATCATTTATTATATGCAAATAAAACCATCTATTTGTTTCTTTTTTTATTGATAATTTTATATGTAAATTCATATTATCAATATATTCTTTTATTATTCCATACCTTTCTATACTTTCTGATATTATTAATTCACCATTATATCTTAGTACTCTTAATCCTTCTTTTATATATTCTTTCCAATTTGAACCCATTAGACTTTGACTGTATATACATATATCAACTGATTCATCTTTATTAGGTAATTTTGATATATCACACTTAATTGAACCATTATATTCAACATAATCATATCCTGTTATTTTGAAATTTGTATTACATTTAAAATAATCTTTTATTAAATTCCTTCCACATCCTAAATCTAATATTTTTAATTTTTTATTATTTTTTGTTTCTAAATATGATATTATTTTATTTATTGGTATTTGATCTTGATTATCATAACCCTTAAAACTAAAATCACGACTTTCATGATATTTATGCCATA
>Ga0169931_10011722_pt1 | contig 12291 bp, 9 predicted proteins | sample Kivu_15m_20L_FD_129675 | JGI IMG/M metagenome (GOLD analysis project Ga0169931, IMG submission 129675) | Freshwater microbial communities from Lake Kivu, Western Province, Rwanda to study Microbial Dark Matter (Phase II) - Kivu_15m_20L... | ecosystem: Environmental > Aquatic > Freshwater > Lake ...
ATCACTAATTTGACAAATTACTTCATTAGTCATGTTAGGTATTAATTCAAGTGCTACTTTTTCTAATCCTTTTTTACATGCCCAATATAATGCAGTTTCTTTACCATTGTCAATTTGATTAATCATATGATAGGACATTTTAGGTATCAATTCAAGTGCTACTTTTTCTAATCCTCTGCGACATGCCCAATATAATGGTGTACTATTATATTGATCAGTTTGATTAATCATATAATAGGACATTTTAGGTATCAATTCAAGTGCTAAATTTTCATAACCCTTAAGTAAATATCCAAATAATAAAGTACTTTGATTCATAACTATTATTTATTATAACTATCATTTCATTTATAATATTATGACTATAAATATTCAATTTTTTGTCAAAGCTATTGAATTAACCTAAACAGTGTTACATTATTATAATCCACACTATTATAACTTATTCAATTTTGTCATGGTGTGAAATTAATATAAATTAACCAAAAGAATTAATAAATTAGATGTTAAACAGTGGTAATATAAATAAGAATATATTAAAAAAATAAATGATAAAATTTAATATTTTGTCCAAAAACACAATATTAAATAGATGCTCTTGAATTATCTGTCTTTAAATTTTTACAAATAAATAAAATTTATCTTTTTATATTAATTTATTTTAAATTTTATTTTCATTTTTATTTATGATATTATTTTACTTATAATTATAAATAAATTAAGACGATTTCAATCATAAATTTAATTATTCTTCCCCTATATGAGTATTTTTTAATAATTCGACTTTTTGTTTTTATTAAAAATTATACGAAATAAAACATAAAAGTTTAGTTATCAATTGACATTATTTAAAAACATATATTATATATATATATATATATAATTATATATAATATATGTTTTTAAATAATATAAATAATCATATATATAGTCTGTCCGATGATTGGACAAAAAATATTTATAAATATTATATTAATTTTTTAACTCCATTGTTATGTATTATATATGCAAGTTTAATTCACAAACCAACATTATCAAAATATTTTAAGAAGTATAAACACAATAATTATAAAATAGATATAATAATAATAATGATTTCACTGTGTATAATTATAATAGTAAATTCATGTAATAATATATTATCATATATAAATGTAATTCCAATACTATTTATTACACTTGGATATTATTTTGGACACAATGAATCAATCTATACTATATTAATGTTATTATCAATCATATATATTACATTAAATTATTCTGATAATAATAATTTAAATTTTATTGAAAAAATAATTCCATATGAGATGTTTAGTTCAAAAATTTTATTGGGATTTCCTCTAATAAATGCCACAATTGGATCAATGTATACATGTTTAATATTGTTATCAGGTTTAAGAAATATTTTAAAAAAAGATTTTATAGTATATCAAATATTTGGATTGTGGATATATGTATTGTTTACAAGTTATATAGAACTACATACAAATATATTTAACAACGTTATAACTGATATTGTATTTTTTACATTACCTAATAGATTTCATATCATGTCATTTATGACGGGTATACTAATTAGAAGATTAAAAAAAAAACCAAATTTTTATTGTAAAGTAATAAGTATAATATTTATATTTATTTATATGTATTTAAATAAATTCAATTATAATGATTTTTTATCACAATTTATTTATCGTGGTGGGTTTTTACCAGTAAATGCATTTATAGTATGGTCATTATTTAAAATTAATTATTTTGATATAATTGATAATGATATTGATAATAATATAGATATTCTAAAAGAAAATCCAAATGAAACATTTTTGTGCAATATAAATGGTTATAGAAATACATATATTTTCAAAATAATTAGTGGAATATTTTATTATGCTATAATTTTGACTATTCCATTATATGCATATAATATATTTAACGAAACAGATATGACAAATAATCATATTGATAATAATATATTATATATGTTTACGAATATTATAAATAATATTGTATCAAATAAAAAATTATTGAATACATTATGGATACTTACTATATTCATTTATATATATATGATTCAAAATATATTTGGATTATTAATATATCCACCAACATGGAAGATTGAAATGAAAAAAATAGAACATGATGTAGATAATATTACATTAGTATTTAGATATTGTACAAGAGGCGATAATCCGAATTTAGTATCATATAATTGTAAAAAGGTATATGATATATTAAAGGCAAGTGAATTGAAAAAATCATCATGGATTTTGGAAGTTGTTACTGATAAACCATTAAATTTAAATACTATAATTAAGGATATTGATGTATTAGAAACAGTCGTACCAGATACATTTATTTGTTTAAATGGTAGTAAATTTAAAGCTAGGGCATTACATTATGCATTATTGAAATCAGAAGCAAAATTATGTTCAACAGATTGGATCTGTCATTTAGATGAAGAGACATATTTTGATACACATACAATTAATGCAATTTACAATCACTGTATTTCGCAAAATAAAGATGTCAAATCTGGTATTAAAGAATTTCCAAATATTGGACAGGGTATGATAATGTACAATACATTCTGTACTAAAAAGTTATCATTAAATAATGTTTTACTAGATACAATTAGAACGGTCGATGACATTGGAATATTTCGTTTATATTCATATTTATTTAAAACAGGATATGTTGGTATTCATGGTTCATTTCTCATGATTAATTATGAAGTAGAAAAAAATATTGGTTTCGATTTTGGTGCAAATGGTTCAATTTGTGAAGACACATATTTTTATATGTGTGCGAAACAAAAAAATAATATTGGAATAAATTGGATTGATGCATGTATGTATGAACAATCACCATTTACAATGATGGATTTTATTAAACAACGTGCACGTTGGTTTCATGGTTTATTTTATTGTACACCGATAAGTGGTTTTAATTTAAAAGATACATTTATTTTATCTATTATGATGATATCTTGGACTACAATGATATTATTTTCAACATTATCTCAAATGTTAATTTATGGTAATTTATATGGTAATACACAAGATAAAATTTTATATAAACTCATACGAATATTTAACTATTTTTTAAAAATAAAATATTGTATAGGATTTGTTCATAATTTTTCTCCATATATTGAAAATTGGGATAATTATTTCGTCTTATATTATTTATTAAATAATAATATGATGTCTATATTAGAATTATTAGGTGTTTTATATGGTATATCATTAGTAATTTTACGAAAATCAGTATTTCATGTAGTTCAAAAAGAATAATTATTTTTAATTGTAAGTAAATGAAAAAATCTATAAAATTTAATATTATGATAATATAATAATTTTATATTATCATAGTTTTTTAATTTAGTCGTATCCAAATTTATAATATTTTAATTATTTAACTTAATTTTATCATATAAATTATAATAAATTTGAGTAATTGTTTTTATGTCTGTATTGTTAAGCATCAATGATTGATATTTTTCAATATCAAATTTAACATGTTTTTTTATACACTTATATAAAATACATTTTGGGTTGTTTAGTAGATCAATATCATAATTTATTGTATTATCTATTTTTAATATATTTATTATTTGCTCACATATATATTGAATTACATGGTACGTTGGATGATTCATTGAATAAAACAATAATTTATATTTATAATTATTTTTGTATGTATTCATAAATTGATAAAATATATACATTATTTGCATAATATTTTAATTTATTTTGCATGAATCTATTGTATATTTCATCTAAACAATTATTTGCACATAACTCTAATTCTAATTCTGTTTTTAATTCTAAATTATCAATAAAATGTTCAATATAATAATCAACAGAGTAACCATTATTATAACAATTTATCATTTCATTATAATGATAGTCAATAGGTTGATTTAATATTTATCCATTGAAGATTTTATAAGTTAGATCAAAATAATAAAAACTAAAATAGCAACTATCAAATAATATTATTTTACATTCACTTTTTTTATTATTTATTATATACGATGTTGATAAATAAGATTTATTTCTATAATTATCTTGTATTGGTTGAGTTATTATTATATCACATTTATTTATTAAATAGGTAAATTCAGCCTGATCAATGTTTGTACTATAACATTCTATATGATGTATAATATAATTAAAAGGCAAATTAAGTGTATATAAGCATGCTTTTGTTTGGCAATTACCATAAAATAAAACTTCTGTTTGTGAAATTTTAATTAATATATATAATATAATATATTATATATATTAATTAAATAAGATATAATTAATATTTTTATAAGTATTGGATCACATTGTAATGTTAAATATCAAATTGATATGGTGATTGGTAAGAAACCAACTTTGTTTTTTGATTGGCTTATCACTGATATCAAATCAGTGACAAAAATCTTATTAAATTATAATAACATTGATAGTATTTTAAATAAAAACAATATTGTAAAAAATCCCAATATACCAATACACGATAATTGTTCTAGAGTATTATTTAATAATTTATCATTATGTGAAAGCGTTCATGATTTAAAAATATCTTATGACGATACAGATATTGAAAAGTTTATAATAAAATATAAAAGACGGTTAAATAGAATAATAGATTATATACTATCAAATGAATTATTATGTTTTATAAGATACGGTAACATTGACGAATCTGAAAAAAATAATTTTATTGAAACAATTTTAAAAATAAACCCAAATTGTAAATTTAAATTAGTGTCGGTATCATTATCTAATGAAAAAAATAGTATTATAAAAGAAACATATTATATTAGTATTTGTATATTACATAATGAAATATATGATGATTGGACTACATCTGCATTAAATTGGAACGAAATTTTTTTAATTATACAACAAAATTTTTAAATTTGAAAATATTATAACCAAAAGAATTAAGATCAGTGATATAAAAATTGTCACATATTAAAATAAATATTTTTTTGAGATATATTTTAAATTTTAACATCTATTATATTATTATATATTTTAGTCATACTAATAACATTAACCAAAAAGAATTAAAAATTTTGATGTTGAAATAGTTGTTATATAAATAAAAGTAGATGTTAAAATTTAATATTTTTGCAAAAAAATATTAAATTCAATAAATGCTCTTGAAATTTCAGTCATTAAAATTTTATAAAATAATAAAATTAATGTCGTGGTCTATAATAACTATCTCCTTAAAATTTATTAGACTTACAAAAGACAGCATGTTTAAGAACAAGATATTTTGAATTTTATCAAAGATTGCAATTTAAATGCAAACAATATAAAACTTTATTTAAATTGGTAAATAAATGTTACACATCGAAATTATGTTCAATATGCGGGAATGTGAAAGAATACTTAGGAGAATCAAAAATATATAATTGTGCTTCATGTAATTTATGTATAGATAGAGATATAAATGGAGCGAGAAATATATACATAAAAAGTCTGATATAAAAATAATAAATAGGCGGTTTCGTATGATCGTCTTAAGAAACACAAAGGCACATTAAGATGTAATCTTATTGTGTTGTTTTAAAATCCAAATATGTTATTTACAGGTAATATTAGACTATCTAGAAATAGCATGTTTGGAGATATGCATTTGTATTAATATACATGTGTTTTTAATAATTTATTTATAGATTAATTATTAAAAAATTTATAAATTTGTGAACTAAATATATATTGATAGTTGTATACGGTATTTGTTTGAATTTCCTAACGCATTCGCATTGTGAAAAATTGAAAAATATTGTAAATAGTTAAACTTACAATACATTATATAATACCAAACTACGATTAGCCATATAATAATTATCTACTAAAATATTCTAATTCGTTAATTAAACCATCAATATTATTTTCATACATCATACATAAATTTACAAGTTTAGATGCAAAAATTTTTTTGTCTGGAATCTTTTCAATAATGTCATCGATTATATTATCTATATTAAAATATGTTTTTATAATATTAATACAATCTTTTTTTCTAAGTGCATCAATTTTAATTAATGTTAATCTCATATCTCTATAAATTGTTGGATTTATTTTATCTATATTATTAGTTGTTGCCATTATTATTAATCCATTATAATTATTTATACCATCAAATTTTGATAATATTGTTCCTAAATTTAATATATTTTTATTTGTTTGAACGTTTAAATTTTGTGTGTCATTGATATCATACTTTTGTATTCCATAATCAATTTCATCAAATAGTATTATCAAATCATTGCCATTTACATTAATATTATTAATTGTTTTTATATTTATTAAATTATCTAATTCTTCATGTGTAGTCAATATACTAAAAGGTATTTCAACAATATGACGATTATCTTCTATTGCAGATGCAACAACGAATGTTGTTTTACCAGAACCAGGTTTTCCACTCAATAAATATCCTAATTTACGTCTTAATCCACGTTTTTTATAATATTCAATATTTTTTAATTTTTTAATATCATTTTTTATTTTATCGACATGTTCATTGAAAATTGTATCAAATGATTCATAAATTTCATTATCTGTATTTTTTTCTGTTAATATTCTAGTTTTGAATTGCAATTGTCCATCTTTATTCATTCCAGTATAAATAAAATGATATAAAATATTTGTATTTTTTCTATTTGTGTATTTTATGAATTCATCATTAATTTTTTTAATTTCATCATCTATATTTAAATTATTAGAATATAGAATATATTCTACGATTATATTTTTTTTTATATCAAACAATGTATTGTTTAATATATTTTTAAAATCTGTACCAGTTGCCATAATGTTTTTTTTAGTAATAGATAAATAAAAATCTTCTTTGACTTTATATAACTTACAAGATTCTAATATTTTATCATATAATTCAATATTATATGTATTTATATATTCAAATTTAGTATAATTATTTTTTTCAACTAAATACCAATTTATTGCCCATAATAGATTTGGATATTTATATATTTTACTTATTTGAGCATTATAATCAATCTGTTCAATTCCAGAAATAATAATTTTATTTTTATACGGACATGCAATATATTTTTCATATTCCAATACAATTATATTAATCCAATCATCTAAATTATTTTTAGATGATAAATTATAGTACACATTATTATCAACTCTATATATACTTAATTCAATAGTATTATTTATTTTAAAATAGTTAATAGTATCAATAACACATTCATAATCAGATGATTCTAACTCATTTTTATCAGTGTTAATTTTATTGTCATTATTTGATGAGTTCGAAATAGATATATTTTGTTTATATAAAAATTTAAGTTGTGATGAATTAAAATAATTTTTGCGTAAATAATAATTTAATGCTTTAATTTGTTTTGGATAAGATATTGATAACATGTCTTCATATCCCACAAAACTTATATTATATGACATTTTTTTTTTATAATTGTCCATAATTTCATTTAATATTTGTTCTATGTATTGTGTTTTATTAGATTGTAAAATATATGATATTTTATAATTATTACCAACTGGTATATTTTTAATTGATAATTTTAAGTTATTACATATATCTATATTTAGTTTTTCATCAAAATAAAATTCTCTTTCATTTATATAAATTATATTACTAAATAATTTATTTTCAAGTAAATAATTATTTAATGCTTTTATTTTATCAGATATCATTATACTATACATATTGTTATTCATAATTAACGAACCTTCAATTATTATTTTTTCACATTTAAAAATATTAATATAATTTAATATAGTTCGTACATCATATATATATATATATATAATAATAACTATTATTAATATAATAATATAGTCATTTAAATATTCATTAATATCTCTAAATATTATAGTTATAATAACATAAATTAAAATATTATACTCGTTACCTAACTTTAAATAAAATAACATGTTATTTGTCAAAAAAGGAATTATACCATTCAAAGCATTTAATAAATTTGAAGTTAACAATTTTTATATAATATATACTAAATATTTTTTATATGTAAGTAGTTATAAAAAAAAATAATATCATATTTATTATTATTTTTTTATAGTGTTTTTCCTTAACCAAAATGTATCAAGATTTAACTGGTCCATATATCATAGACAAATATAGACAATTTATAATTTTTTAAATATGCCATTTAAACACATATTATATAAAATATATTATTTATTATACATATAGATGATGAACATAAATATAGAAGACTTACACCCAGGAACAGTTTTTTATCATTAAATAAATTAACGCCATATAATTTTTTCATGTCATATATAATTTATTTATTTATAAAAACTGTATCTAGTGTAATTCTTCGGCATCTTCCAAATATATATGAGTGTAAATATTGGCTGAATTCCAATGTTGATATGTCATTTTTACCGTATATTTTTATAATACTATTAAAATATTCTTGAATTATATAATTTATTAATGCGATTTTGACTTTCTATATTATTATTATATTCTCTAGTTGAGAGTTTATTATTTTTATATAATTTCGTCTTTTTAAATATCTATAATATAAATATGTTTCTATTAAAATTATTATTATGATAAAATAAAATCATATATTTATGTTTATAACTCATTTTATAATAGTTACATTCCACATTATATTTTTTATTACATCATAAAATGTATATTCAAATTATGTTTTACAAATTATCTAATCCATTACATATGTAATCAAATAATATTTTTTGTGCTTTAATTTTCAAAAGTCTTGATAATGATTCATTTAATCTTGTAGCGGATTCCAATAAATTTCTTTCATTTTGAGTTAATAATTCTTCAATATTTGCACGATTTTGTATCAATTCAGAACGTCTATATGGACATTGCCATATAGATACCAATAAATTATTATAAGTATTTTCCAATAATTGATATACATTTTCTGGAAAATATACACGTTGATTGTTTTGATTGTTTTGATTGTTTTGATTGTTTTGATTGTTTTCTAATTCGTCGATAAAAGTTATATCATTCAACATGATATTTCTAACATTTGTTACATGTTGACCAATTAAATCAAGCACTTCTTTAATTTGTACGTTTGTTTTAACTAAATTAATAAATTGTTTGATATCACGTTCAACATTTGTTTTACATTCATTATGCGTTACTTCGCTGTAATTTTCTGGTACAATCACTTGTCTATTTTCATAGACATAATTACGCAAAATATTTCTAATTGGATTCATTTGTTGAACTGCAAAATGTTCAACAATATTATTTAGTAGATCGTTGTTTGCCATGATGTATGTTATATGTATTTTATTTTAATAATATTAATAAAAAAAATATTCAATTTTTTATCAATACGAATTCGTTACGTTTTTATAATTGATAAATATCTGTTTTATTTAGATTTTGATTCGACGGTAATATAATCGTTAATTGCAAAAATTAGTAATTCCGATAATGTTTCTGCAGAAATATTACCATCTAATACTTTTTCATCAAACAATATATTATAAGATTGTAAATTATTATATATGAGTTTATCAGGATCATCATTTTTTACAAATATTCTAAACATAATTTCTTCATAACATCGTGGTGATACTTTATCAAGCACTTCATTGTTATCAATTAATTTATATTTATCTTTGACTTTTTTATAAAAGTTAATATATTTAATTGGATTATGCTTACCTTTGCCATAATGTATTTTAACTATATCAAATGCAAAATCTTTGGATATATTGTTTTTTCCCAAAAATAGTTTTACTTTATCCATTATTTTACCCAATAAATGTTCATTTTCTATGCCAATTGTTATTTCATTGGTTGCCCGATAAATTTTTCTTTCAAATATATTTTTTATAATATTACTAGATAGTTCATTTGATGTTAACATTACTTGTAAAATATTATCTGTAAAATTATAAAATTGATCTGTATTTAAAATATCCGCAATATTATTAAAACATGATGATTGTACCATAGCATCATATATCATATATTCTATACCACGAGTAATATTATTACCATAATATTTTTTATGAAATACAAATCTCGAATGATATACTGAATATACATCTAATATCATATCTTTTGGATAACAAATCGAATCATTTATAACAATTGCATTATCTAATAATGATAGAACATTCAAATTAATTGTATTTCCCAAATAATATGAATCTCTCACTAAATAATCTAATTTATCACAATCAAATCCACTTATATAATTACTCACAATTTCATATCTAAATTTATTTTCAATAATAGTATCTTTTCCGATACCATGTTTTTTGGGATTTACATATGCACATACTAATTTAATTTCATCATCTGTGTAATTTAGATTATTGTCTTTTACTATTTTCTCAAAAATATATTCTGATCTAGCTTCATGAATTCGTAATTGGTAATTTTTATGATCTTTTGGCATAATATATTCATTTTCCATTAGTTTATCATCAAAAAAGTGAGAGAAACACGCATGACCTATATCATGAATTAAACCTGCAATTGATATTAATAATATATCACGATTTGTAATATTTAGTTCAGGTTGTTTTAATTGTAATTTGGTCATTAAATTATAACATAAATAGGCAACTCCCAAAGAATGTTCAAAACGTGTATGTTGTGCACCTGGATACAAATAATGTACTAAACCTAATTGTTTAATATATCTTAAACGCTGAAAAGGTACAGTATCTATAATAGAAATCAATTCATCTGGTAAAGTAATGTGTCCATATATGGTATCGTGTAAATACATATTATATTAATATATTACAATATTAATACATGATAATAATAATAGATTTCAATTATTTTACTTATAAAATTGAAAATTATATATATTGCTATCTTAAATCTTAATAATACCATAACTTCTTATTTGACTTTTGAAAATAACCTAAATATTACTATAAATGATGATAAAACAAAAATTATGGAAATTATGCGTCGTAAAGATATTGATAATGTAAAAAAACAAAAATTAATTCAAGAAATTCACAATAAAAATATATCAATAAATAAACAAAATGATAATTTTGATTGGACTTGTGAACATTATGATAAAAAATGTTCACAATTTACTTTTGATTGTTGTAAAATTATTGATCCGTGTAGACGTTGTCATATGGAACGTGCAGAAAATTATGATTTAAATACATGTAAAAATCCAATTGTTAAAACAATTACATGTACAGAATGCAAATTACAACAAATTCCAACTGAAAAATGTATAAATTTGGAATGTAATATTAAATTTTCAAAAAATTATTGTACAACATGCCAATTATGGACTAAAGTTGATATTGTACATTGTGATAAATGTACAGTATGCCGAGTAGGAACAGATTTATTTCATTGTGATATTTGTGATATATGTTATAATAATAGTTTTCCACATATTTGTCCAGGATTTAATCTTCGACAAGCTAAATGTGTTGCTTGTATGCAAGATGCATATTCTGCACAACATAAATCACATTTGTTACAATGCAAACATATTATTCATGAAAAATGTATGAATAATATATTTCTACAAAATAATTATCGTTGTCCTTTGTGTAGAAAAGCAATGATAGATATGACAATGTATTGGCATAATTTACGAAATAATATTAATTTACAACCAATGCCAAAATTATACACCATTAAACATAATATTATCCTAAATTCACCATACGGAAAATTTAAAGTTACTAGTCAAGATGATCAAAATAATAAACTATTTATTGGTCAATTATTAAATATACCAATGAAAAAAGAAAATACTTATGCAACCGCAACTATTCATCAAAATAATCTAGAAAATATTTCAGATATCAATATATTGTGTTATGATTGTGATAAAAAAAGTACAACTAAATTTCATTTTTTAGGTTTAGAATGTATGTTATGCGGTAGTTTTAATACTAGTAAATAAATTATATTTTTTTATATTAGTGAATGTTCATACATAATTGGTGCAGATGGTTGTATGTTAACACTGAGTGGATAAACATTTGGTAAATATAATTCTTTATTTATATTATCAAATATTCCAATAATTAATATAATTGACATTTGCAATATCAAATGAAATATAAAAACAATCATATTTCGTTATCCTTTAATTACTAAATCAATAAATATTAATATTGCTAACATTGCAACTATTACATATTTAACCAAAAGAATTAAGAAAATAGACTATAATATGATGAACATAAAAGTTAAAATAAATTAATCTAAAAAGGTAAAATTTGTATTTTTGTTCAAAAAGTGTATATTTTTAAAAAA
>Ga0169931_10011723_pt1 | contig 12288 bp, 9 predicted proteins | sample Kivu_15m_20L_FD_129675 | JGI IMG/M metagenome (GOLD analysis project Ga0169931, IMG submission 129675) | Freshwater microbial communities from Lake Kivu, Western Province, Rwanda to study Microbial Dark Matter (Phase II) - Kivu_15m_20L... | ecosystem: Environmental > Aquatic > Freshwater > Lake ...
CCCGAGCTATCCAGGTTGTCAGGTCGATCAAGACCTCGGCAGTGGTGTCGTCACGTTCAAGACGATTGACGACGGTCGCCATGGTGCTGAGCGGTGCTGCTTCAATCAGTCGAGTTTTGTGCGGCAAGTCGCGATGGTCACGCCAGGCGTCGTCCGCCCGGTTGTCGCGCGGAGTGAGGGCAGCGAATGCCGCTTCACGCTCACGCCGATCGTCCCCGACGGAGCGCTGCCCGTCGCTCCGCCGCCGACCTATGAACGTGCCGTGGCCGTCCTCGCCGACGTGAAGACCTTCTACATTGAGTGGGGCCAGAACGATCGAGGCCTGCTCAAGATGCACGTCGAGCTCGACGGCAACGGCCGCGTCGTGGGCGAGCGCGTCACCGTTCTCGAAAACGTCGCCGACTTCCAAGCGGCGGTCGGCTACCAACTCTCCGGCAAAGGCATGCTCGAGTCATCAACCGGCGGCGGCGACGCCTGGTGGCCAAACGGGCCCGGCGAGCACGGTCGACCTGACCGCAACGTGTTCCCAACGAACCGCGGCGCCATGATCGGCGTGTCACTTATGCTCGCTGGCCGCGGCGAGAAGACCGCCGCACAAGCGACCCCGTGGGGGCCGACTCGCTTTCTGCCTCGCACCCTTTTGCGCACGGCCACGGAGCGCGTGCGCCTTGGAGGCGAAGAGTGACGTCGAGACGACCACGCGCCTACGCGCTCGCGACCGTGCTCCTCGTCAGCGTCGTGCTGTCCGGCGCCGTCATGGCGATGCTCACGCAGCTCGGCACGGCGTCGAAGCTTGCTGGTCGCACGATCGGCCAACGCAAAGCCCAGTACTTGTGCGAGGGGGTAAGCACCGTCGCTGGCTACATGATGGAGCAAGCCGTCGCCGAACAAGCGCCGTCGAGCGGCGTTTCCCGGCCCGAGAACCTGCCGATCAACCTCGAGCCCCTGCGCCGCGGCGTCGCGGCCGACGGCATCGAGATCGAGGAGTTGTCAGCGCAGCCAACCGGCGAGTCGCGAATCAGTGTGCTCTCCACCGGCCCGCTCGCGGGGCTCGAGACCGCCGTCGTAGACCTCGAGCTCCGCATCGCGCTGAAAGGTCCAAACACGCCGCCGTGCCAGGCGCGCATGTCGCAGCCGCTCGCGAGCGTCTCGCTCTTTCAGTTTCCCGCCATGAGCGCGACGAGCCTGAACGTCTCGCCGACATTTTCCGCGCGGATGGATGTGCCCCGCCGTGGCGGCATCGCGTGGGGCCAGCTGGGCTCGAGCGCCGGCGGTGTGGTTGGGCTGTTCTCGGCGAGCGGCCGCAACGCGCCGCTGACCTTGCCGTCGCCGATTCCGCCGCGCGCGCCGATCAACGATCCAGATCGTTTCGTGCCGTTCGTGCCGCTGCGCGGCGATCTGAAGTTCCTCGTCTCACGCCCTGGCAGCACCGGACACATCGCCAAGGCTGACGTCTACGCCTACCTCGCCGACCTCCGTATCATCGACGGCGAGTGGTACCTCAAGGACCTCGCCGACCCAATGGCGTGGCCGGGCACGCTCATCTGGTCTGACCACCCGTGCAACGACGCTGCGCGCGTCGGCGACTGCAGCAACGCGGTGTCGTCTTCCAGCGGCGCCTGGCGCGACGGGCCGAGCCTGCTTCGTCGTCGCCTCTACTCCCGCTACGAGCGCAACGGCCGTGGCTTCCTCGACTTTGGCGGCGGCAACGGCGTCATCAGCTACGGCTCGGTGCGCGCAGGCACCGTCGAGCCAGCGACGTTCTTGAGCCCCGAGCTGTGCGATTCGCCGCCAGGCGACTTCGCCGACCTCGCCTCCTGTGTCGCGTTCACCGCGCCGCCCGAGCGCACCGGCAAAGGTGGGCCACGAGCGGCGCTGCTCGACGCTGCGCGTGGCGGCTTCGTCGACCCAAGCATTGGCCCGATCTTGCCGGTCAACCTCGACGTCGATGTGCTCGGCTTCGCCATGAACGAGCGCCGTCACGGCGAGCTCGGCGAGGTGTTGTGCTTGCCCCTCACCGCCGACGACCCCGGCCCATGCACCCGCGTCTTCAATGGCATCCTCTACATCTCGACGAGCCATGGCTCGGCCATCACCGCTGCTGGCGGCGTCGCGTTCCCTGCGCCACACGGCAACAACGGCGCCAAACTGCCGTGGCCGCTGTGCGGTGCGCTTTCGTCCGGCCAGGCGTCGATGGAGCGCGGCGAAGACCCAGGCATCTTCACCGCGGAGCACTTCGGCGGTTGCGACGACGCCAACTGGGCGAAGCCAAACGCCGTCCGCATCGTGCGCGGCAACGCGTCAGCGTTCACCCACACTGGCCTCACCATCGTGAGTGACCTGCCCGTCTACGTCCAGGGCGGCTTCAACCATGTGCCACCGGGCGCTGGCGCGCGGACCGCCATCATCGCCGAGCGCGTGACGGCGCTGAGCACGGCGTACAGCGACCACCTCGCGCCACCCCTCGGCTCAGCGGTCTTTCCGGACCCGTCGGGCCCCCTGGGCCCGCCGACGCCTGAGGCGAGGTTGTTCACGTCGATCATGGCGGGCACGTCGAGCGATGGCGACGTCTTCGGCGTCGTCCGGGCCATTGAGAACGACATCCACGTCCGCGTGCGCGGCGCTGTCGCCGTGATGCACCGCTCGGGCATCGCCGACCGAAAGCCCCCGTCGATCGACATCGTCTACCCAGACGCGCTGTTTCGCACGTCGGTGCTCCTGCAGCCGCCTGGCGCACCACGCGCGACCTTCGCGATCACCGGGTCGACCCGTCGCTGAGCCCGCTTGCCTCAGGTTGTCGTCGGCTCGCTGTCGGTCGGCGCGTTGCTGACGTCGTCTTCGACGTCGCTGGCGCTCGCCTCGTTGGAGTCGTCATCGGTGGCGGCGTCCAGCTCGCCCGCGCCGTCGCTGTCGTCGTCGCCATCGCCCTGGGCCTGCGCGGCGGCGATCGCTGCGTCGTCTTCGGCGTTGCTCGCGCTCGCGTCGCCCTCGGCCTTCGGCGGGCGCACGGGCGGCGGCTCGACGTCGGTGACGCCCTGCAGATGGCGCAGCCACTCGACCTTGATGAACTTCACGTCGCGGGCGATGTCAGCGGCGACGACAGCGTGCTCGAGGCCGTTGTAGCCGATGAAGCTGACGATGCCGGCGCCGCCGTCGGTGAGGAGGGCTTTGACGTCGGGCTCGACGGTGAGGTGCGCGAGCGAGCCCTCGTACGACAAGAAGAAGAACTTCTCGGCCGCCTCGGTGATGGCCTTGTTGTCGAGGCGCTCCTTCATGACCCAGCCGCGAATGGCCGCGTACTGCTCAGACTTCCCGGCGGCGAGCAGCGCGTCTTTGCGCTCACGCCACTTGAGCGACTCCGTCCACTCGTGCTCACGGCGCGCGCGCTTCTCGAGCGCCTCGTCGGCGCGGCGCTCCTTGAAGGAGCGGGTGTCGCGGGCGCGCGGTGCGCGCTGCTCGCGCTGGCCTTCTGGCGCGTCTGCGCGTTGCTGACCCTCGCCGTCTGGGCGGGGACCGCGCGGGCCTTGCTGGCTTTGGCCATCGCGTGGGCGGCGGTCGTCGCGCTCACGACGAGGACCGCGCGGCCCACGGTCGTCGCGTCGCGCGTCGCGCCTGCCGTCGCGCGGGCCTTCTTCGCGGCGTTTGCGCTCTGCTTCCTTGCGGTCAGCCGCACGCGCGCGACGCGCAGCTTCCTCGTCCTCGACCTTTTTCACTTGGTCAGCGGTGACGACGCCGGCGGCGAGCAGCTTGGCCTTCAGATCGAGCATGGACGCACGCTAGCGGGCGCTCCGCGTCGATCAACCCCAAAAAGACTCCGCTTGCGCGCGACCATCGTCGACGGCATCACGGCCCAATGGCCATCGTTGTCTGGGGTATTCCAAGCTGCGGCACCGTGAAGAAGGCGCGTGCCGCGCTCGACGCTGCTGGCGTGGCCTTCGAAGCGAGAGACCTGCGGGCGACGCCGCCCACGAGGGCCGATGTCGACCGCTTCGTCGCTGCGCTCGGTGCTGCCGCGCTCAAGAACACGTCTGGCGGCTCCTATCGCGCGCTCGGCGACGCGAAGGACGGCTACAGCGAAGCGGACTGGCGCGCGGCGTTCGTGGCCGACCCGATGTTGCTGAAGAGGCCGATCGTCGAGGTTGACGGCCGTACCGTCGCCGTCGGCTTCAAGGACGCCGATGCCCTGCTGCGCGCGGTGCGCTGAGCGAGATCGGTGACAGCGGCGGTCGCAACGCGCGGTCGGCGGCAGCGGCGCGCAGCGACAGCGCCACGACGACGCCGGCGTCATCGAGAGCTTCGACGAGCGGGACGACGGCGAAGCCGCGCCTGCGCAGGCGCGGATGGGGCAGGATGACGCCGCTGGCGCCCTCGCCCCCAAGGACGCCCGCCCCCCACAACACGTCGAGGTCAAGAGTGCGGGCGCCGTTCTTCAGCAATGGCGAACGCGCGCGGCCGCGTTGGCGTTCAATGGCGCGGAGCACGCCGTAGAGCGCGGCGAGCGGCAGGCCGGCGCGCACGACGACGACAGCGTTGCAGAACGGCGCGCACGTCGCCCCGCCCCATGGCGGGTTGTCGTAGAGGCGGCTTTGGCCGACGACGCCGAGCGCGCTATCGACGTCGCCGATGCCATCGGCCACGCGGGCGCGCGCGGCCTCGCCCGAGGCGCCGACGCCGATCGCAACAACGGCGCCGACGGCGTGGCTCACGTCGCGAGCCGCTCCAAGAAGAGGAGGGCCGTCGTGAGGTAGATGACGATGCCAATCGAGTCGTTTGCCGTTGTCACGAACGGGCCCGAGGCGATGGCTGGGTCGACGCCAGCGCGCTGCATGAATGCCGGCGCCAGTGAGCCGACGGTCGCAGCAACCGTCATCGCCGCGACCATGGCAACAAACACGACGAGGCCAAGCGCGTAGTGGCCATTGGAAAAGAACAGGGCGGCGACGACGCCGACAACGCTGCCGCACACGGCGCCCATGGCGAGGCCGACGCGCAGCTCGCGAAACACCACCGAGCCGAGGTCGGAGAGGTCGATGCGGCCGGTGGCGAGGCCGCGGGTGAGGATCGTCGCCGACTGCGAGCCGACGTTGCCGCCCATCGCCGTGACAACGGGAACGAAGGCCGCGAGGATCACGGCCGTCTCGAGGACGCCGGCAAAGAGGTGGATCATCTTCGCCGAGACGAGGGAGCCACACAGGGTAACGATCAGCCACGGCAAACGAACGCGGGCGATCGACAGAGCTTTGTCCCGATAGAGGAGCTCTTCAGACGACGTACCAGCTTGACGCAGCGCATCTTCTTCGGCTTCCTCAACGACGACGTCGATGACGTCGTCATGGAGGATGCGCCCGAGCATGCGCCCTTCCTTGTCGACGACAGGCAAGGAGTACATGCCGTACTTCTTAAAGAGCTTGGCGACTTCCTCTTGGTCGACGTCGGGCAGCACCTTGGCGACGACCGGCTCAAGGATCTTGCCGATCGGCGTCTCCGGCTTATGCATGAGCAGTGCGGCGATGTCGACCATGCCGACGAGGCGCTCTTCATCGTCTACGACGTAGACGCTGTGGACCTGAATGTCGTCCTCGACGAGGCCGCGCACGCAGGCGATGGCGTCGTCGACGGTTTGGGCGCGGCGCACTTGCGCGCGCTCGATCTGCATGATCCCGCCGGCCGTATCGGGCTCGTAGCGCAGCAGCTCTTCGACCTGGGCGCGCTCCTCGGCAGGGAGGGCCGCCAGCGCTTCTTTCTGCTCCGACGGCTCAAGCTCCTCGAGGACGTCGGTGGCGTCGTCGGAGTCGAGGTTCTTGATGAGCGTGCCGATCTCGCCCGCATCCAGCAGGTCGAGCAGCAGCGCCCGCTCGTCTTCCTCAAGGATGGCGACGGCCTCGGCGCGCTCGCTGTCGTCCGGCACGAGCCGCAGGAGGCGCGGCCACTGCTTGACGTCAACGACGCGGAGCGCCTCTACGACGTCTGCCGGGTGCGGCAGCAGTCGGAGAAAGGCGCCAGCCGTGGCGTCATCTGCCAGGAGGACGGCCTCGAGGTCGTCGTTGTCCATGCTCGCGATACCGCCCGCCATGGTGCCGATCTCTCTTTCCTCTGCGCTCTCGATATGGCGAAACTGATCGGCGTCAACAAGGTCGAGGTGGACACCTGGCCGGTTGGACGCAGCCAAGGACGCTCCGATGCGACTGCCAGCGAAACTCCGCCTCGCCCTCTTCGCCTCTCTGATGCTGATCGACGGGTGCGCCTGCGACCGTCCGCCCGTGCTCACCGTGGGCGCCACCGTCGTGCGCGTCGAAGAAAGCGGCGTTGTCGTCGAGCACGCCGGGCGACTCGTCACGACGTTCGTGGCTGCCGACGTCAAGACCCTCGAGGTCGACCCGTTCTACGACATGCAGTTCGGCATGTTCGACATCCAAGAGACGATCCCCGACGTGCGCCAAGGCGACGCCATCGTCATCGAGGAGGTCACCGACGATGCCCTGCGCTTCTCGGTCACATTGGCAGGCGAGGTGATCGCCAGTGGCGTCGTGAGCGCCGGCGGCGTCACCGCCGACGACGTGCGCATCACGCTGACATCGGCGACGACGAACGCGATGTCGGTGGGTCTCGTCTGCCAACCAGACCACCATTTCCTCGGCCTCGGCGCCCAGAGCGCCGATGTCGACCACCGCGGTCAGATCGTGCCCCTCTGGGTCTCCGAGCAGGGCGTCGGCAAGGCCGCCGACGATATCCTCCCTACCGTCTGGCAGGTCGTTGGCCGACGGCACACGACGCATGTGCCGATGCCGGCCTTTGTGCGTAGCGACGGCACCGGCGTCGTCGTCGACGTGAAGGCGTTCTCTCGGTTCGACCTGTGCGCCACCTCGCCGACCAAGGCGACGCTCGAGGTCTGGCAGCCAGAGCTGAGCCTGCACCTGCTGCCGGCCCAGACGGTCCTCGGCGCCCAGCAGGCCCTGTCGGAAGCCCTCGGTCGCCCCCGCCTGCTGCCGCCCTATGTCTTTGCGCCGTGGAACGACGCGATCTTCTCCGAACAGATCGTGCGCGACTTCGCCGACTTCTTGCGCGAGCGAGAGATCCCAACGTCGGCGATCTGGTCTGAAGACTGGCGCGGCGGTTCCGACTCTGGCGCCCTCTACCGCCTCGACGCGGATTGGCGCCTCGATCGAGCGGTCTACCCAACCTACGAGCAGATGGCGCAGACCTTTACCGACCAGGGCATCGCCCATCAGGTCTACTTCAACACCTTCGTCACTCAGGGCGGCGACGTCTTCGACGAGATCACGGCGCAGGGCTTCGACATTCGCCGTGCCTCCGACGGCACGACCTACTTGTTCGACGGTGTCGACAAGAACTTCTCGCCGACGACGCTCCTCGACCTGACCAACCCAGCGGCCTCCGCCTACGTCAAAGACCACTTGAAGGGCGCCCTCGCCCTCGGGGCGCGCGGTTGGATGGCCGACTTCGCCGAGTGGCTCCCTGTCGAGGACGTCGCGCTGGCTGATGGCTCAGACCCTCGCCTGACGCACAACCTCTACCCGGTGCTCTGGGCCCAAGTGAACCGCGAGGCCATCGCCGAGGCCGGCCTGCTCGACGAGGTCATCACGTACTCGCGCTCTGGCTTTCTTGGCTCACCGGCCGTCGTCGACGTGATGTGGGCGGGCGATCAGCGCACGAGCTTTCAGGCCGACGACGGCCTGCCCACGATCATCCCGATCGGCATCGGCACCGGCGTCACGGGCTTCACCTACTACGCGCACGACATCGCCGGCTATCAGTCGTCGACGAACGCGCCCGTCGACCAAGAGCTGTTCTTTCGTTGGACGGAGCTTGGCGCGTTCACGCCCGTCATGCGCACGCACCACGGCACGCATGCTCGCGAGAACCACATGCTGCAGACCAACGAGGAGAGCACCGCACACTGGAAGCGCTACGCCGAGATCCACATTCGCCTCTACCCCTACCTGCGCGCCCTCGCCGTCGCCGACGCCACCGCCCGCACCGACGTCGCCGCTGGCCTCGGCCGTCTGCCGTTGTGGGTCGCGATGCCTCTGCTGTACCCGACCGAAGACGCGCTCTGGGCCATCACGGACCAGGTGCTGCTCGGACCGTCGCTGCTCGTGGCACCCATCACCGCGGCATCGCAGGTATCGCGCGACGTGCTCCTGCCGGCCGGCCGGTGGGTCGCGTTTCCCATGCCGGGGGCGCCCGAGGGCAGCCTCGGTCGTCGTCGTGAGGCCTTCACCGGGGGCGCCTTCGCCGCCGTCGGCGCCGAGGTCGGCGAGATCCCCGTCTTCATGCCCGCGGGCGCGGTTGTGCCGATGACGGCGACCGCGCCGCTCACGTTGCTCGACGTGCCAGCCGGAAACGCCCTCGACGGCCGCGACCTCGACGCCGTCGCCGGCGATCGCGAGGTCATCGTCGCCCTCGGTCAAGACGGGGCGTTCATCGAGGAGGACGGCGCGCGCTACACGCTGGTCGGCGCTGGCACGGGTCTGCCTACAGACGCCGACGCTGACGGCGCCGTGACGGTGACGGGCAACGCCAGCATCACGGGCGACGGCTTCACGCTGACGCTCGCCGGCCACCCAGATGGCCGCGTCAGCCGCGTTGTGTTTCGCTGACCTCGTGCGCACCATGGCGCCATGCGTTGGTTGTTGCTGCGAGGGTTGATCCGCGAGTCGCGCCACTGGCTCGACTTCCCCAATGAGTTTCGCGCGCGCGTGCGCTCGCCCGACGGCAAGCCCACCGAGGTCATCTTTGTCGACCTGCCGGGCTTTGGCACACAGAACGACGCCATCGTGCCAGACACCGTGCCCGAGTTCGTCGGCGACATGCGCCGTCGCCTGCGACAGCAGGTGCCCGAAGGCGAGCAGATCGGCATCGTCGCCGTCTCTCTCGGCGGCATGGTCGCGCTCAACTGGCTCGCGAGTTTTCCTCAGGACTTCGCGTGCGGCGTCATCATCAACTCGAGCCTCGGTGACGTCTCGCCGGTGTGGCACCGCATGCGGCCACAGAACTGGCCGAACATCCTTCGCGCGCCGCTGATGAGCGCGCCGGCGCGGGAGCGCATGCTGTTGTCGATGACGCGGCAGCAAGGCGACCTCGACAAAGACGCCGCCCGCTACGCCGAGATCGCCCGGCTGACGGTGCCGAAGTCAAAGAACGCCCTCGCCCAACTGCGCGCGGCGATCAAGGTGAAGAGCCCGACGTCGATCAGCGTGCCCACCCTGGTGCTCGCCTCGCTCGGCGACGAGCTCGTGAGCTGGCGCTGCTCCGAAGCGATCGCCAACCGCCTCTCTCTGCCGCTCAAGCTGCACGAGGCCCTCGGCGCAGATGCGGCTGGCCACGACCTCCCCGTCGACCAGCCTGCCTGGGTGTGCGACCGCATCAACGAGCTCGTCGATTCGCTCGCCGCGCGGCCGCCGGGTGCACAGTCTCCGTCACCCTCGTCGGAGGCGCGCCATGCGTAAGCCGCTGCCGGCTGGCTTCTTCGACGACGTCCGCCGCGCGGTCGGTGACAGCTACGCGATCGTCGACGAAGAGACCCTCGCCCGCCACAGCCGCGACGAGACGCCCAACCTCACGCCGTCGTTGCCCGACGTCGTGGTCCGCCCCGGCACCGTCGAAGAGGTCCAGGCCGTCATGCGCCTGTGCGCGGAGCGTGGCGTCTATGTCACGCCTCGTGGTGCTGGTTCCGGCAAGGCCGGCGGCTGCGTCCCCGTCTACGGCGGCGTCGTGTTGGCCCTCGATCGCCTCACGCGCACTCTCGAGATCGACCGCGAGAACCAGCTCGCGCGCGTCGAGCCCGGCGTGATCCTCCAGCCCTTCCAAGAGGCCGTCGAGGCCGAGGGCATGTTCTATCCGCCCGACCCCGCGTCGCTGTCGTGGTGCACGATCGGCGGCAATGTCGCCTGCAACGCCGGCGGTCCACGCGCGCTCAAGTACGGCGTCACCGGCTCCTACGTCCTCGGCCTCGACGTCGTGTTGCCCACCGGCGAGCGCATCAAGACCGGTCGCAGCACGACCAAGGGCGTCGCCGGCTACGACGTCACGAGCTTGATGGTCGGCAGCGAGGGGACCCTCGGCGTCATCACGGGCATCACGCTCAAGCTCTTGCCGAACCCGCGCCATGTGCAGACGGCGCTCGCGATCTTCGAAGACACGAGCGCCGCCGTGCGCGCCGTCAGCGCCGTGCTCGCGCGCGGGATCCTGCCGCGCACGCTCGAGTACATGGACCGAGACTCAATTGAAGCCGTGAAGGTGATGACCCCGCCGTATCGGTTTCCGGCCGGTGCAGGCGCCGCGCTGATCATCGAGACCGACGGCGAGAGCGAGCAGGGCACCCTCGAAGCCCTCGCCCGCTGCGTCGACGTCGCCACCGAGCACGGCGCTGTCGACGCCTTCTTGGCCCAAGACGCCAAACAGCGCCGAGACATCTGGGCGAGCCGCCGCTTGCTCTCCGAGGCCACCCGCAAGATCAAGAAGCGCAAGGTCTCTGAAGACATCGTCGTGCCGCGCTCCAAGATCCCCGAAATGGTCGCCCGCACGAGCCTGCTCGGCGAGAGGCACAGGCTGATGACCTGCTCCTTCGGCCACGCTGGCGATGGCAATCTGCACACCCAGGTGCTGTTCGACGAGGAGGGCGACATGCCGCGCGTCGAGGCGTTGCTCGACGACCTCTTCGACGAAGTCTTGGCCCTCGGCGGCACCATCACCGGTGAGCATGGCGTCGGCCTGTCGAAGAAGAAGTACCTGCCGAAGGAGCTCTCCGACGACGTCATCGCCCTGCAGCAGCGGCTGAAAGATAGCTTCGACCCCGCCGGCATCTTGAACCCGGGCAAGTTCCTGCCGGAGAAGCTCGCGTTGCGGGCCGCCAAGGCTGGGGCGTAACCGAGCAGCGATCTGCACCTCGCAGCTGCGAAGGGCACCCTGCAGCGGCAGCAGGGGCCCGCGGCATCAGAGCGCGGCAGTCTGCGTGGCATGCCGCCTGCTCTGTGGCCGGCATGCATCGCACCACTGCCCTCGTTGTTGCTCTCCCACTTTCACTCACCGCTTGCCTCGACGGGCCGGTGCTGCCGGCGGGCGAAGCGGTCTCCCTCGATGGCGCGGTCGTCGACGCGTTGGCGCTGCGCGGTCTCTCTCGCGACCCATCGAGCGGCAACGTGCACGTGCTCGCCGAGGGGTCGGGCATCATCGAGCTCGACGAGGCTGGTGACGTCGTCACGCGCTTCAACGTCAACGAGCGCGGCCTGCTCGACTTGCCCTACCGCGACATCGCGAGTCTGGGCGACGGGCGCTTCTTGTTGATCGCCGACAACGAGGGCTACCTCTACGACGCCCTCACCGAGCAGCACCGCGTGCACTTCTGTGTCGAGCCCGGCTTCGTCGAGTGCTTCGATGAGAACGGCAACCTGATCGACGAGAACAACAACGGCACCTGCGACTGGGACGAGGCGCCGGTGCCAGGTCGCGAGCCGGGTATTCCGCTTGAGCCCGTCATCGTGCAGCGCAACGACGCGCTGGCCCTCGTCGGCGGAGAAGTGGTCGCCGCTCCCCGCTTCTACGAGCAAGGCGCGCGCGTCGAAGCGAGCCTGCGCAGCTACAACATCGCCACCGGCGAGCCGACGGGCGCCGTCGACCTCTCGGCGCTGCCGATCGAGCTCACGGGCCTCGCGCCGGCGGCCGGCGCTCTGGTCGGCGTCGGCCGCGACCGCCTCGTGCGCTTCGATACCGCAGGCATTGAGGTCGCTCGCGCCGTCCTCGAGGGCGTGGGTGATGCGGCCGGCGTGATCGCCGACGGCGACGACGGCCTCCTCGTCCTCGACGCCGCGGCCCGCACCATCGTCCGCTTCACCGTCGAGTAGGCCACGACGTAGGCGACGCTCTCGGCCTCCACCTCCATGATGGGGCGCTCGTGGAGGGCGTGGCCGAGCTCGTGAGCGAGCGTCTTTGCGCGCTGCAGGGCAGGGTTTGCGGGCCGGATGATGATGCGGCGCGTACCGCGGAGATAGGCGCCGTTCGCGCCCGGCATCAGGCCGTCGTCGGAAAGCTCGACGAGAACTCCGACGAAGAAGTGTGCGAACTCTGCGGGCACACTCTCAACGAAGAGCGAAGAGCAGACATCGAAGGCTACCGAGCCTCGCACCCGAACCTGCTTCCACCCATCTAGGGCCTGTCTTCAAACCAGCCAAGCCAGGATTCCGGCGATAGTCACCACCGCAAGGTAGCTTGTCGCGGTCTTGTCGTATCTCGTTGCGACACGTCTGCATCCTTTTATACGACAAAAAA
>Ga0169931_10011724_pt1 | contig 12288 bp, 12 predicted proteins | sample Kivu_15m_20L_FD_129675 | JGI IMG/M metagenome (GOLD analysis project Ga0169931, IMG submission 129675) | Freshwater microbial communities from Lake Kivu, Western Province, Rwanda to study Microbial Dark Matter (Phase II) - Kivu_15m_20L... | ecosystem: Environmental > Aquatic > Freshwater > Lake...
CATAATATTTATTTTTATTATATTATTTAAAAATATTTATTATATATGGAAAATTTATATTGCTCTCTTGGGGATTGGGGATTGGGGATTGGGGATTGGGGATTGGGGATTGGCCCAATCCCCAATCCCCAATCCCCAATCCCCAATTATATTTGTTTACCTTATTAGTATTTAGAATATATAAAATTATTCAAATTATTAAAATACAAATAGGTATAACTCTTAAATTATAAAATAAATTCATATACCTCATTATGGTATCGAATCAAACAATTCAATCAATCAAGCATTTCAAGTCTTGTAATCCAATTCTAATAGACTCAATTATTGATTGTACAAGCATAGTAGAGAAAATTCTCATGCATGAGACAATTATAGCAGTAGATTGCGAAGGTATATTTCTTTCAAAAGATGGCAGACTTACGTTAATACAAGTAAATTAATTTTTAAAATTACTATAATTAGATCTCAATTTCTGATGGTCGAGTATTTCTATTTGATATCCTTAGAGGAGGGTCTTTGATGTTTGTAGGATTATCAAATGAGAAGCGTGGACTAAAAGCCATCTTCGAAAGCAAAAAAATTCTAAAAATTCTTCATGATGTTAGAAGCGACTGGGACAGTCTCCTGCATCAATACTCTGTGCGCATTTACAATTTTATAGACACACAGGAGGCATTTTTCATATGGAAGCTATTCTACAACCAGGAAATATCCCTCCCTATTTCTTTAATTAGATTTATTTCAGAAATATTAAAGATCAATTTGGAATATAAAGACAAATACAAAAATATCATGGCTTCAGACCCTCAAATATGGGGAGTAAGACCACTAACCCAAGAACAAATTGCCTATGCAAGTGAAGATGTATTTTATTTAATCGAAGCTTGGATTAAAATGAAAAGTTACCTTACGAAAAATTTGCAAGAAATTGTTTCTTTTCTGACGATAATGAAAGTTATTGACGGCAATATTTTCTGTCAGTTTAAAGAGTTTCTTATTGCAAATATAGTGTATTATGGAATTTTAAATAATGTCTTCTTTTCAGATAAGATGTTCAGATATTATGTAAATATTGATTATGTATACATTTTTTTACATTTTAAAATGCTGACTGAGAGAGAAAATAACCAAGATCATGAAGGATTTTCTGATGCTTCTTCCATAATTAAATCTAGCATTAACTTCAAAATTAAACAAAAAATGAAAGAAAGGAAAAAATTACATGATACTAGATTTTCGCAGAATTATTTTAGGAATTACATGAGATTTAATTGCGAAGATTTAAGTGGAGATAAAATACCTTATGAACATTCTGATCATCATAATGTTAATTCTGATTTTAATAGTTCTCCCTTTATTAAAAACGAATTAAAATCAAGAAATGTGAGGGAAATTGGGAAAATAGATGACAATTGTAGACCAGCTTCTCCTTGTTTTAATGATGGAAGAAAAAGTGCTTACAAATTAGATCAAGGAAATGTGGTGAATACCACAAACAAAAACTTTTCAAAAGTTTATTATGTACAAAACCCAAAGTGGAAAATAGAATTGAATACCGATAATAAATTTGTAAATAATCCAAAAAATATTTTGCATGAAAAGAGAAATTTCAGTAATAATTCAGATAATTATTGTAAATCATTAGAAATAGGAAATAAAACAGCGGATATAAAATCATCTCTTAATAACAAATATAATTCAGAGAATTCTTATAATTTGAAATTCTTCTTTAAGCATTGCAAAAACAAATTCAATTACAGAAATCATATTAAATATAACTCTAGGCAGTCACACAATTCAAATACAAATGATTATAGTAATACAGAGTATTTTTATAATAATAACAGTAAATAAGTTATAATGTAAACACAAATATGGACGAAGGAAAAATTCAAATTGAAAATTTTAGAAAAAATAATTGAAATACGTAGTTGTAATTGAAAAAAATAGATGTATATTTAATATAATTTAAATACTTATTAAAAATTACAAAAAAAATTTTTATTTGCCTTAATAAATTTAAGTATATAATTAATTATATATAATAAAATTTTTCATTTATTTTAGTTAATAAAAAAATGTTCGGAAGAGGAGGCCTAGGAATGATTCACCAACAGAGACAAATGCAAGATGCATTCGCAAAAACAGGACAGAAAATAGAACAAGAATCTCTAAAACAAATCAAAGAGCAGCTGGATATTTTTACACATAATTTGGAACAATTTGGAAACAAATACAAGGACGATATAAAATACAATCCAGATTTCAGAGAAAAATTTTACATGATGTGCAAAGAAATCGGAGTAGATCCTTTATCAACAACCTCTCTGTGGAATAAAAAATTGAATTTAACAGAATTTTACAACAACCTTGCAATTCAGATAATTACAATAAGCTTGGCCCTTCGAGATCACAAAGGTGCTCTGATTGAATTGAGTGAATTAAGGAATATTTTAATTTCTCATAGAAAGACTGATGACATTTCCGTTACAGATATTGAAAAAGCCATCGAAAGTGTTAGTGAATTGAAATGTGGATTTCAGATCGTAGATTTAAAAAACACTCGTGCTGTTATGACTATCCCGATGCATCTTTCTAATGAGACAAATCTGATCATGGAAATTGCAAGTGAAAATAAAGGATATGTTGGGTATTCAAATCTTTATGGGAAATTTAATATGTCCAAGAGTGCTTTTGAAGCTGCAATAGTAATTTTTAAATTCTAAAATATAAATTAGAATTCTCTTATAGATAACGAAATAGTTTGGATTGATGAACAGGAATTTGTGAAAAACGAAACAAAGAAAGATGATATATTGTATTGGTTCCCTGGTTTGATGCAATAAGTTGAGAACCCATGAATATAATAACATCATAATTTTACTTAAATAGCATTTATTCCATATCGATTCTTCTGTTCGGTATATATGATAAAAATATAATTGATTAAATTTATTATGTATATAAGACATATTGTCCTTTTAAAATTTTAAACGTCTCTTCCGTAAATTAATTGAATTTTATTCAATCACTTTTTTCTATATATTTTAAATTATATCGAATCTTTCACGACTCTTTTTAGCGTTCTCAATAATTTTTTCTTCAATAGATTTATAAATATTCTTCTGATGCTGTTTCACCTTTTTATTTATAGTTTTAGTAACTTCATCTTTGGAAGAATCAATTTGTTCTTTAGGCGCATGTTTCCTTTTAGGTGCTTCCTTCTTTGGTTTCTTGCTAGATTTTTTGGCTGCTCCTTGTACCATTTCTTTAATTAATAATTAATAAGGAAAAAGTTTACTAACAAATTTAATAATTAATTTTAATTAACGAAGAAGTAATGACACAAGATGTCTCGAAAAGATTTAAGATCTTCCAACAGCTTGGTGAGGGCTCTTTTAGCAAAATATATCATGCATTCGATAAAAAATTAAAAATCGATGTAGCCATAAAAGTTGAAAAAGAAGACAAACACAAGAAAATTTTAAAAATCGAGTACGAAATTTTAAAAAGTTTACAAGGACTGAATCATGTACCTATAGTCTACGATTTTGTTGACAATTCTCCAACGAAAGCAACGGAAGGGAAGGAAGCATCACAGACACAAAATTCTACAACAGGAATAACCGGATTGAATTTTATTGTTATGGAACTTTTAGGGAAAAATGTCGCAAATTTTAAGAAATCATGTCAATCATTTTCTCATCTGATCGCTTATGAAATTCTTATACAAATGTTAGATGCAATCGAAGATCTACACGAGAGGGGGTATATCCATAGAGATATAAAACCCGCAAACTTCGTAATAAAAGAAATACGAAATGTCCCAAATAATCTCACAATTAATAATATTAGTAAAAAGGATCAATCCGATAGTAATTCTGTTCCCCACAATTCAAAGAATAACCTCAAAATCTACATGGTTGATTACGGTCTAGCTAAAGTACACTTAGATAAAAATTCTAGACCCCTCCCCCCTAAGTTGAACACAGATTTCAGGGGGACACTCACCTACGCTTCCTTGAATGCGCATTACAAAAAAGAGCTGTCACGTAGGGATGACTTGTGGTCCTTCTTTTTCGTAATATTAGATTTGCTAAATGAAAATCTTCCTTGGAGAACCTGCAAGGATGATAAAGATGACATAAAAAAAGTTAAAGAGATATGTCTTGCCGATGCTGAGAAGAAACTTCTTCTTACTACAACAAAAGGGAAAATCGAAATTTTAGAAATTCTCAACCATTTGAAGACTTTGAATTATTGTGACATGCCTAATTATCATTTTATAAGGAAAAAATTGAATGATCTGAAATGCGGCGAATACTATAGATTGAATGGATTTCCAAATACTGTTAATTCAAATTTAGGCTTGGGAGAAATGGCGAATTGTATTGGAAAGAACATAGGGGAGCTAGAATTGATGTCTTATTTGAATAAGGACAACTATCTTTTTCAAAATTTTGGATATTCGACAACAGGTCGCTTAGAAAACTTAAGTAACAACTACACAAACAGCAATAATTTTTATCATAATAAGAACGCAAGAAGCATTTTAAATAATAATATTAATAATGTGAATAATAACTTGAACAACTTTCAATTCATGTTAAATTCTGATAAACCTTACTCAAACCTTCTGAATTTCCAAAATTTTACACACGATTTAAATCAAAATAACAAATTTACTTCACAAAACCCCTATGACATGTTAGATAACCAATTAAAGACTAATTTTTTAATTGCTAATCAAAATTTACAAAACTACCAGGATATAAATCATATACCATTCATCCAAAATACAATAAATAACAATGAAAACATGAATAATTTCAACATTGACTTAGATTTTCTCAATAATTTTTGCATTCCTGAAAATAATCCCGGGGGTAACAATAATAATAACAATGATAATAGCATATTATTAAACAAGCTAAAAATTAGTAATATAAATAGCATTAATAATATAAATAATCTCAATAACATAAACCCTGTTCAGTCTCAATATATAGAAGGATTTATTCACAATTTAAGAAAAAATAGCGGTAATTTAACAAATTGTGCACAAAATCAAGTGCCTCCAAATTTAAATAACTACAATATGATCGAATCTAACAATTACTACCTGAATCAAATGAATCCTTTGATGCATCCACATGAATCAAACTACATGAATAACACAAGTTTTCAGTTTTTCAACCAAAATTCTAATAATCTACCTGTTAATATCAATGTGAACCCTGTGATTCCGGTTAATCTTTTAAACACAGGAATGCCAAACCAAGATCCATTCAAAAATAATCTCATAAACAATGCGATCGCAGGGAACCAATATGAAGAAAATTTGTCTATGAACTTGAATTTGAACAAGAAGAGAAAAAGAGACGAGTCGGAAGAGTTCGTAATTTCTAATAACAACAACACTGCTAAAAATCAAATATTTATTATAAATCAATTTAACAAAAATTATTTAACTGAGTTAGAACGAAAGTTATTAGACATTCTAATAAAAAACAATAACGCTAATTCAAAGAGTAGTATTAATAATGAAAATTTTTACGATATGAATTCAGAGATGAAAATCAATTTAAATTCAAACATCCAGCATAAAGCAAATGAAAAAAATCAGACACACCTATCATCACAACCAGTGAATAATCGGCCAAAATCTAAAAATGAATATGACATTAACAATTGTGATAAAAATTTGATAAATTCTATTACACAAAAACTAAACCCGATTGTTAAAAATTCAAAGAATAATGTGAATGCTGCTAGTATCAATTCAAAAACAGAAGAAAAAACAATTTTTAACAAAAACGAGACAGACAAAAATTTGAATTCTAATCTTCTAATAAAACAACTAAATTTGATTCTTGATCAAAACAAACAAATGAATCCCCTATCCTTGGAACATTTTTTAAATAACAATTTGATGAAGGACATCATGAACCAAGATGTTTACAATATTATTAGTAATTGTATATATAACAAAAATTTAATGGGAAACGAAAACACCGCTCAGAAGCAGATTAATAATTTAGATAAAGACAAAATTTCTCCCAACGTCAAATCATTTAATAACTGTAAAAATATTACCAGAAATGTATCTGAATGTGGATATGATAAATTTCCAAAAAGATTAATTTTCAAAATCGAAAAAAATAAAAAAAGGGTTAATATTAATATATAGTGTTTTAATATTCTTTTAAGAATATTCTAATATGAATAAATCAAAATGATTAATTTCGATTTGAATAATTATATATAATAATAGAATGTGTAAATAATATCATAGACTATGCTAATTATTCTAAACACAACATTTATTAAATTATTTGATTAAAAACATATAATTAAATTGTAATTAATAATAGTTATTGCTCATGAAATAAACAACTTGTAGATTTTTACACTATATTGTCAGGTTTTAATTATAGTTATTTATAAATTATAAAAAATATTCGAAAATGAACGAAAAAAAAATTCTCTATGAAAATAGAGACATTGATAAGAAATGTCAAATAAAAAATAAAAATTTTGTTGAAGAAACTCTAAAAACATTAAATCTCGAAAGCGAAAATCTAAAATTCAGACAAATAGAAAAAGAAGATTATCATAAAAGCTATTTTGAACTCCTATCACAATTGACTGTAGCTGATAAACCTGATTACGATTCCTGGTTACAACGATTCGAAGAAATCGCAGATGCAAACTTAACAAAAATTTTTGTTGTAGAAGATTTAAACGAGAAGAAAATAATTGCGACAATCACTTGTTACACAGAATTGAAATTTATCAGGAATCTGGGTAAAATCTGTCATATAGAAGATTTTGTTATTGAAGAAAATTATAGGAATCAAAAACTTGGTTCAAAGTTAATAAACTTAGCGATAAATTATGCAAAGAATATTGGGTGTTACAAAATTATACTTCAAAGCAGAGAAGAGGCTACACCATTTTATGAAAAATTTGGTTTTACCAAAAATTCTCAGGCAATGGCCTATTATTTCAACAAATAAAATAAATAGAATTTTAATATTTATTAATTAACTATTATAAATTTATTTCGTTTGATAAAATTTTAAATAGCCTAAAATAATTAATTTTATAAAAAAGGTAAATCCGTTTAAATAACACAGTAATTAAATTATTTCATAGATTGGAGAAATGTAATTATTAATTAGAAATTTAAAATTTATTTCATTTGATAACTAACCGAGTATTTAATTATTTATAATGAATACAATTGAAATTATAAATACCTAGATTAAAATATAAACATATTATTTATTAATTACAATATACTATTTAGAAAAAATAAATTCCTTTTAATGAAAATTTTAAGAATATCTTGATAAAAATGAGAGAAATGATTGGATAATAAAAATCGCCTTAGCTTTACGATTGATATAAGAAAGACATCAAAATTTAATTATAATTAAATGGCAAGAACTAAACAAACTGCAAGAAAACAAACTGGAGCTAAGGCCCCTAGAAAACAAATCGGAAGCAAGGCCGCCAGAAAAAGTGCCCCAATCAGCGGTGGAGTGAAGAAGCCCCATAGATATAGACCAGGAACAGTCGCTTTGAGAGAAATTAGAAAATTCCAAAAATCCACTGATCTCCTCATCAGAAAGTTGCCTTTCCAAAGATTGGTCAGAGAAATCGCCACTGAGTACAAATCAGATTTAAGATTCCAATCACAGGCAGTCTTAGCCCTCCAAGAAGCAGCTGAGGCCTACCTCGTAGGTCTCTTCGAAGATACCAACCTTTGCGCTATCCATGCAAAGAGAGTAACAATTATGCCTAAGGATATCCAACTCGCAAGAAGAATCAGAGGAGAAAAATAAATATTATTAAATCATAGCTGTTTAATGTACAATCTATAATTTTAAAAAATATATATTCATTTTAATATTTTGTTAATAAATATAAAATTTGTATACTTCACCATCTTTATCAACTTCAATTTTTAAATAAAAAATCTTTGGTGATTAATAATTATTGTAAAATATTTAAAATAATAAAATATGATGAATATTTTATATGAAATAAAATTTGATCTAAATATATATTATATTTATATTTAAATTTACCGACATTATTTATTTTTTTTAATAGATATTTTTATAAATTGGTGATCCAAAGCTTCAAACACATCCAACCTTTCCTCTTGTCTGTAAGCCAAACTTTTTCTAATAAAATCCTATGAATATTTTATTTATTATTAAATACCTTGCACTCTTCTGATATTATTGGCTTTTGTGGAAAATCTACTTTCCTGGCATTTATTATTACACCCTCTTTAAGAATTTTATCTTGAGTGTAGCTGTGCCCAAAGGGTCTTATTCCATATAACAGTTCATAAAGGATAACACCTACCGACCATATATCTACCTTAGAACTAATTCCAGGGGGATTTCGACTTGTATCAAAACATTCCGGGGGTAGGTACCAATAGGTGCCCACACCCTGTGAAGTCAATTCTATTTTATCAGAATTGTCATCCATTATTTTAGCGAGTCCAAAATCAGAAATTTTCACTTCCATGTTGTTGAATATTATATTCTGTGGCTTTAAGTCATAATGAATTATTCTTTTTTGTAATTTATTCATGTACTCCAATCCATATAAAATTTGACTTATTATTATTCTACATTCCTTTTCTGGTAATGTTTTGTGCATTTTTAGGTAAGTATGTAGGTCCGGTCCTGTACAGAGTTCCAAAACCGTACAGAAAGAATTATTATCTATCTCAATAGTATCGTAATGTCTTACTATTTTAGAGTGACAAATTTCTTTATGTATTTGATTTTCTCTTATAGTATGTCTAATATAGTTTTCTTTGATGCTGTCGCTCCACTGATTATTCAATTGATGGATTTTGCAAGCTACTTCAATGTTGTTTTCTAGATCAAATGCTTTGTATACTTCCGAATACCCCCCTTTACCTAGGAGACTTAGAATTAGATAACGATTAGCAAGAATAGGAAATTTTTCTTTACTTGTATTACTAGCATATCTAGAAGTTTCTTCTTCTCTTAATCGCTTACTTTCTATGGCGACTAGTGTTTTCTCTACTTCTAAACGATCCAATTTTTCTTTAATTTCAATATCTTCTCTTTGATAGGAATTTAATTTAAAATTAATCAATTCTTTCATGTCATTCAATTCATTCTCAGTATTTGGATCTACATTATCTAAATTACTTGCAGTCCTTTTTCTTAAATAATTAGCTAAATTTTTCTTTTGCCTTTCCAGTTCATCTTTTTCCTTTTCTATACTACGATATCTATTCTGTAGTTTAGTAATTTCTTCTCCTTGTTCCCAAATATCTATCGTTTTATTACCCACTCTAGAAACGACAATTTTACCAAGTCTAAATTCCTGTTCATTTATCCACTTCCTTTTATTGTTTCTTTTAATGTCTTCCAATTCTTTTAAGTATTTAACAAGTGAAAATTTTGAAACTTGTATAAGATGGTCCTGTTGCTTGTTAATAACAGAGAGACTCTTGATCGATTCTTCATGCTCAGCAAGAACATTCTTCATCTTTTCAGCTTCTTTTTCTTTCTCTTGCAAATTTTTCTTAATCTCGTTACTTTCTCTACTCAATTTATCGTAATCATCCTGCAATTGTTTGGCTATTCTATAATTAGATTCAGGAGTTTGCAAGTTGTTAATATTATTTAGGCTAAATCCTAAAGCTGAATTATTTATATTTTCTTTTGGATTTTTTTTATCTGCGGTGAGTTGTACTTTGTTAAAGAAGTCATTTATTTTCCCATCGCTTTTGTTGATTCTTTGATTCGAAGGATATGTATTATTGCTAAAACTAACATTTGGCTGTATTTGTGTTTGCATTTGTGTTTGTGTCGAATTTTTTACGAAATTTGACATAATTGCTGTATTCTCCTTAGTTTTAAAGAATGAAGCTTTATTAATGACATTCTTTGATGAAAATTCGATTGTATCATCAATTTGATTATGATCATGAGGTGTGATGCTCATTGGGATATTTACTATTTGATATTCAGTGTGTGAAAGCGATACACCTTTGATTTCAGGATCTGAATAAGGTTTCTGATTGTTTATGTATTTGTTTTTTTGTAAGTCAATCTGTTCTTTCATACTATCTTCTTTGTTATTAGCATTTAAATTATTTTCTACACTGACTTCTGAATTATTCATATTAAGATTTACACCACTACTACCCATTTCAGCTCTTGATCGTTTAGTTGATAAGAAGTCTATTTGTAGATTGCCTGAGCATTTTGTCTTTTTTTCAGCTTTTTTAGGTGTAGACTTTTTTTTGGCAGATTGCTGGATTGATTTATTAGAATTATTATTATTGGTAATATTGTTATTGTTTTCTAGAATATTCATGCCACTTCCGATATTCATATTGTTTTGTTCCTTATTTTGGCTAAAATTAGGAAACGATTTTGGGACATTTGCAGAAGAGTTTCCTATTGTTTGTGTGATTATTTTTTCTTTTTCTAAAAGTTCTTTCTGTGTTTCTGTTATGGTGTTGTTTTCGCTTTTTGAAGAAAATTCTATAGAATTCATTTATTATTTTAATTACTTGATTTAATTTGGTCGACATCTATTTCCATTAAAGGTTCGAACTCTGCTGGCATATTTCCATCTGAACTTGGCCCGATCAATCTTGCTTCTAGTGACTTTAATTTATTTTCATCCAAATTAGGAATTTTATTTTTGATAAAAGTAAGTTCTTGAGTTTTTTTACTAAGAGCATTTTGCGCCTCTGACATAGTTTTAATTAATAAATATAATATCAAAGTGTTTTTATTTATTGGTTTCAAAATTAAAAGAGGGAGTATAATTTTTTTAGAATAAAATTATATAATCGAATTAATTTAATTAACATCAATTTTTGACATAAAGAAGAATCTTTCTTAATACTCGATGAACAACGATTCGTTGTCAATTTCTTATCAACAAACCTGATTAATTCACGTCAATTAAAATTAAAAAGGGGCATAGAATGCATGTGTATTGTCATAATATTTTAAAATGCAAATAATTTTTTTTTTCTTCTTTGTGTTATTGACCAAATATTCAAAAACTTACAGATTTCTTTTCTTATTATAAATTAACGAATGAAATTCTTTTTCATATAAATAAAATTTTAGAAAAGCAAGTTATATTATATATAATAAAATCTGTACATATTTTCTTTAATAAAGAAGTAATTTTCGAATAATCTATACATCATTATAAATTAATCTATCCATTCGGCATGATTCTCTCAATTACTTTCAAGGTCGTCCTCAACTCCAGAAGCATTCGACAACTCAGAAGACGCCTCAGATTTTATTTCCTCCTTGGCATGATTTTTGATAATATTTTCTTTAGTTTTACCCCCATTTCCTTTGTTAAAGTGAATGTACTCATTCGCAAATTTTTTGACAAACTCTTGGACTTTTTCTTTATATTTTTCTGCATCTTTTAGAAGTAATCTTGCTGCCTCGCCATTTAATGGATCTGTAGGATTTGGATATAGTAATAACTGCGGAAGAAAGGTATCGAAAATGTTCATGAGATCATACATAGGGCTCCATGTCTGGTTGATTACGTCTAAACAGACTGTCCCCGATACTTCATCGACGTTTGGATGGTAGATTTTGTTAAAAAATCCAATTGAGGGGGATTTGTATGGGTACTGGTCTGGTATTATAACATGGACTTTCCAAATTCCCTATTAATTTTATTCAGATATTAATTATTACTCCTTCGTAAGGAGAGTCTTTTGGGCCCTCGAAAATTACATACAGATCGTTCGGGTTATTTTCGTCAGCTAGGGTAACCTCGTAATTACTCATCATCAATTTCATTAAGTCTCTTTCTTTTCTTTTATTTTGAGCTGCTGTATTCATATTTTGTTGATAATTTTACTAAATTTTTTTATTTAAATTTATGTAATTAAATTTACATTTTTAAAGTCAAGGATAAATAAAATTATGATTAAGTAATAATATAAAATATTCTCTTTTCCAGTATTTTTTAAGACCATTTATTTCCCCCGTTATTACTCAATATAAAATTTCGAATCAGAGGCTTAGCTGACCTTATAAATTTTTAGGCAATATCCCTATGAATATTAGGATACTTTTATAAATATTTATATCTAAATTTTCTCTTTTTTATAATCTAATAAGATAATAAATATAAACTTCTTTAACCCAAATAAGGCTTTAATTAAATGGGGATTGGGGATTGGGGATTGGGGATTGGGCCCAATCCCCAATCCCCAATCCCCAA
>Ga0169931_10011726_pt1 | contig 12285 bp, 5 predicted proteins | sample Kivu_15m_20L_FD_129675 | JGI IMG/M metagenome (GOLD analysis project Ga0169931, IMG submission 129675) | Freshwater microbial communities from Lake Kivu, Western Province, Rwanda to study Microbial Dark Matter (Phase II) - Kivu_15m_20L... | ecosystem: Environmental > Aquatic > Freshwater > Lake ...
GAAATGGTAGGTAAAAATGGGATTTTTTTAAAATTATAGACTAAGAGCTAGTATTTTTAATAGTTATATTTCAGTGTAAAGTTATAGTATATCTTTTCAAGAAAATCAAAGTTTTCAATACATTTTAGCTTGTTTTTTTGAAGATTTTGCTTATTATTTTTTTACTTTTGAATATTTTCTGACGATAGATACAAATCTAATGCAAAATAAAGCAGATTTATCATATTTTTGCCTTTAGAGGTTATTTACTTTCATTTTTCTTACACTTCAATTAGACTTCTCTTAATTTATTGTATTTTTATGCCAATCTAGCTCGATTTGGCAATTTTTCAACGTATTTCACTTTCTTTTCCTTATTGATATTGTTCTGATTCGAGGTCTTTTTGACTTCTCTTATATTTTATTTTTAAACAGTCTACTCTTATATGACCATACCGTACCATTCCAACATCTGTTCTCGGCTAATCTTCTCCCCATATTTCACAAAAATTTGTTCTCCTTTGCATATACTATTCGTGGCTATAACTTTGTATCCATTATAGAAATGCTCGACAACACATTGAGCTTGATTACTGTGATTGAACATTTATAAATTCGGCACTAGGGCTCCTATTTCTGAGTGAGTATCGTATTGACTCTCAAAAAATACGTTACGGGATTATATCATAGAAACCATCCTTAAAAAACTCTAAAAAGTCACTCGTTTTGCAATCTATATCTTAGATAGTTGCTATTGATAGGTAGGTTTCTTGTTTTTGTGATAGTTGTATGTTTTGTGATGCGCATAGGTATTTTCCTAGTTTTCGACCACGAACTAAAATCCTTTGATAAACTAGTAAACCCGCTTCAATCTTATTTTTTTCTACCTAATCGATATTTTTAACTCCTAATTGTTAATAAGTTCGAGTTAGTCATCTTACCAACATATCAAATTATCAGTCCTCAATGGCAACCCATTCAGATACGCTTTAATATTGCTCTACTATCTCGATCCTTAAGGCAGTAGATCACAGTAGGCTAGAAAGTATCCGAATTATGCGATTTTAGATTAAGTTTCTGAGTGTATTTGTCTAAAAAAAGAATGTTTGCAGAGTTTCTAATACCCTAGAAAATGTTTCTGCTCTACGATGAGGATGGTGGAGTAGGGTGCTATATCGCGACTGGCGAAGACTCCCCTTCCCATGTTGTGAGTGGGTACTAGTGCGAGGTATTCGTTAAGTTTACTTATACTCATTATTTTCTATTATTCCGAGACAATGAGATCTAAAGGTATAGGAGTTAAATATGAGGATATTATCTATGGAAATAGAATATCTGGCAACAGTTGTATGTAGATACTTAAGTAGAAAAAAAGTTTATTTTTATACTTGTTGAAAAATATTGATGAATGAATATTAGTTTAATAAAGTAGTATATAAAGTATTAAAGAAACATATGTCAATAGCATCATAAAGATCAATCTTGTTCCATCTTGCGTCCCTACTTGATTTTAACCATATGTCTCTGCAACGAATCAATCCCAGCCAACCTACAAGCCTCCCTCAACATCTTCTTCCTCATCGTCTCCTTATTCATCTCCTAAGACTTCACCCTAGCCAACTCCAATATATCTTTATGTATCTTAACCATCCTACCAACGTTATTAGCAAAAGATTTCTAAGCAACCCCCTCGACTAATTGGTAAGTAAACTCGATGTTTTATTATTAGATCTAGTAACCCATTTTCATTAATTTTACCTTAGGATTAGAGGAGAATCGTTATGTTATTTGGGTGTAGTGAGTGGAGTAGAGGGTCAGGCCTCGGATGGATGAGATTAGGTGATCGAGAACTGCTTAGGCGATTGCCATTCCATCGAAAGTTGAAGTGCCACGGCCAAGTTCATCTATTACTACTAGACTATTAGGAGTTGCTTTTTATATGATTCTTTTTGTTTATTCGAGCTATACGTAGAAAGTTGATTGACCTTAGTAGATTCGATCACATGCACCCATCCTACAAAAGATCTGATCGAATATCTTAGTTCTATAGAACTGAGCAGGGACGTAGCTACCAATTTGAGCCAGTACTGCAAGTACACAAGTTTGTTTCAAAAAAGTAGATTTTCCACCCATATTCGGTCCAGTCAACAACAAAACTTGTTGTTAAGGATGCAATTAAATAGTATTTGGGATGACTTCCTCCCTGACTGCGAACAAATTGACATGAAACCCATGATTGATAGTCAATCCTTAGTCAAATTGAGGAAGACATCTGACTCCCATACTTTTAGCAGCCTTGCTCAGAGACATCAACACGTCAAGTGTCGCAATAGATTGAGCGTATATATCCCATAAAAATCTAAATTTACAAAACTATTCGACGATAGATTGAAGAAACGGTTAGTATGATTAAGAGATGTATTTTTAGTGCTACATGAGCTAGTCACTTATAGCGTATGATCTTGGGGTAGTGTATCTGATAGACCCTGCGATCTATGAAGAAAATATTAGTTAAGATGATGTATTTCCTTTGTTGATTAATGATTTTGGTATTTGTATCTAGTTTTTTGCACGTACTGACACATAACTCAATTTTTAAGAATTAAAATGTTTTTTCCAAACATTCAACTACTACATGAGTTAGTTATTCAATCTAACAATCTATTGTTTCTAAAAATCAAATATCTATGACTACCCCTACCTCGGCTAAAGATTACCAGTAAGCTAATCAAAATTGCATCTACGCATGATACTATCAGCCACGTATGATATCTGTGGAACCCCACCTAACTTATTTATCTAATCAAGAGACATATTGTGTATACCTTAGATATCTTTAAGTTATGCGATTTGTTTCAATAAAGTGCTATGTATGCCTAGCTATCTAAATTATCTAAGATATGTCTAGTAATCTTTGATCAGTTGTAGGACTGTTATGATCTATCTGAGTTTCATCACTGCTGGATTTTTACGGATATCGTATTATTTTTAATAATTTATGTTTTTAGTAAGGACCAGTCTTCCTTTCTAACTGGCTCGAGTCATCCAGTGGTAGATATCTCCTAGTCGTTTTTATAATTTCTAGAAAACAAGTAATCGATCATGCATCGCCAAAAGATTAGGATTACCCTAAAGCATTTATTTTACAGCCTGTTGTCTTTAGAGAATAGGTATCTATCGTGTCAAAGGTTGGTCGATCCATTTATGTAGTAGATTCCTTCCTTGAAGAGTCTTGCAGGAATTAAGGTAACCGATCAAAGTACCAGGTTTAGCGTAACTTTATTATTATTCATTTTTTATTCGGAAGAGTTAGAGGTTTTAGTAGACTTGTGAGTCAAAAAAAGGTACGAAATTTATGTTTTTATCTTTTAGTAAATGAAAAAGACCTTGATTGAATATCTTCTAAACCAAAGAAAGAGTAGACAAGTACTTTCTCATAAGACTTAGCACATGTACGCTTCTGGCTAGACTGAAATCTTAGCCATTAGGGTTCTATTCAATCAATTTACTTCTCATTTCTTTAAAAAGAGGAGAAATATTAGACTAACAATAGAGATTGATAGAACTTTCAATAGTATTTTTCTAAAGCGAAAGTTATATAACATGTGGGTTGCATATTTGCCTAGCCATCTGAACAATCTACCTATGTCCTTTATCCGGAACAACTAACTACACAGGTCTGTAGCAATTTATAACTCGTCTTACCTAGTGCATGAAAATATCGTCTTGAGCTTAATGCAAGTAAAAATGGTTGGTCTGGGCGTCAAGTAACAACATAGCGAAAGCTTCTCCTTGCTTGTATATGGCCAAAAGATTTCTAGAGGTTGCAGCGGGGTCGTCCATGTCTATATGCAAAGCTGGTGTGAGGACTTCTTGTACTTATCTGCGTACTAGACCGTATTTGTTTCGATATTAAGGATCGTCGATTTCGTTCATTATGATCACAGGTATTTTCCTTAAAAATAGTTATTTTTTAGCATTCTAAACCTCTTTGCACCAAAAATTGACCATCAAAAACTTGCTATAAGTCTTAATTTTCTTCTTAAAAATTTAGTTCAATTTGATGGCATCATCCTAAAACGCCAAAAACTCCATTTTTCCATACTCCAAAAACACAATCGAGTTCATGTTGTGGCACTTGACATCCCAATACACTTTAAACATAGGTGTGAGTCCTTCAATTTCAAGCGGTGTCAGTTCAAGTTCGTTAGATTGACCGTCCCATCTTTTGAGGAAGGCGGGGCGGATGTGGTCTTTCGTGGCATCGTCGCCGTGTTTTATCTATAAGATTTATGATTGATTGCTCTACTAGGATAGCTATAGATTTGTTTTTTTCTTTTTCTTTTTGGCAGGTGGATTTGGACCTTGAGATGTCTTTTTTGATGGTTGGTTTCTCATTCTTCTCGATCTGGATCTACCTTTGTTCTTAGATTTAGATGAAGTGTTAGGTAACTCTTTTTCCAAAGATTCAGATTAAGGTTAATCTGAGCTTGGATCAACACTGGATTCTGGTGAAGGTTCATAGCTGGCTTAGTTGCTAGGTTCGTAATCATCTTATACTCTTGTGAGTGGTTTTTTGAGTCTTTTGAACTGTCTGCGCATCATTTGATAAATTATTTGTGATTGATTAATAAGAATATGGAGGGAAAATATGAGGTTTATTATACTGATCAGAAAATACAAAAAAGAGATACTAAAAGATCTTCATACACTTATAGATAGTGTTTTTATATAAATATTGAATATGTAGAAAGATTCTTAAGAATTTTACTTCGACAGTCATAACCATCTTCTAAGCTATCCATAATAACAACTTCCTTAAATACTTGAAGAGGCGTAAAAATCTGGAGTGCTTTTCGTAGCTCCAAATGCCACACATCAAGCTGACTATCCAAGATTACTTTAGCTAAGCAAAAAGTATCCGCATCGTACTTACACATAATAACAATTAAAAGATAGCCTAAAACCTCTTACTTAACTAAAATAAAACTAAAATAAAAATCTATTACAAATGGTACCATCTTTTGGCATACATCCATGGTACCTCAAACACTAACGCTAAAACCCTTCATGGTTCAATAATCTATAAAAAATTATATAAAGCAACTAGTACTATGGAGTCGGATAGATAGGTCTTGACCTCCGCACAATCCTTCTCTAATAAAACAGCAGATAAATTCAATAAGATTTCTTCATTCGACAGCTATAACTAAGCTTCAAAACGAACAGGACAGTTACAGTACACTGCGTACGAGCTTGGAGCCAGATGATGAAAATACTAAAATAATACAACAAATTATTCAAAACAAATAAAATAAATACCCTCCAACCCAACCAACAATAATTATTACAAAAATATCGCAAAAACGCCATAATAATGCACGCCTACAACGGTTCAAAATAAACAACCCTAGCTTTGCTAAAACTCGCATAACTAAACATATATTTTTCTTTAGGATTAAGATCCAATATGGAACTAGCTAATACTATACCTATAAATAAACTTTTGTTGGAAACTGATTCGCCTTTTATGTCCAATTATCACTTGACTCTTCAAGAAGGATTGGTATAGGCTGGGAGTAAAGAGATGGATGGATAGAAGGAAGGGTAGTGGCAGAATAGGGTTAGTTACATTAGGGCTTTGGTTGGTCCTTTGTCGAAGATGTATGGCATTGATAGATAGACATTTGGACGAACTGTACTTACGAATTCTTTAAGAGCATTCAGATTATTAAGATGATACATATAAATTGATTTTTCATTAACTTTTAATTATGTGAGCCAAATCAAAAAAAGCATATATATCGCAATATACGTTCAAATTGCATTTCAATTGGTTAGCTAACATATAATACAAAGGCGGTATGAGTATAGTCCAATAGTAATTCGCCAATCGACCACTCTACTAGATCCCTACTTGCTCCATATGCCTTCAAGATATGAACTCGGATGTCGTCAATCTTGGCTGCGGGCATTGTTTTCATTCTTTTTGTATTGCACAGCAGTTGGAGTATCAAGGCATGTGTCCGTTGTGCAGGAAGAGGTCGCACGCAAAGTAAGTCAGGAGTGTTATTTTTGATTTGGTGGAGAATAGTGGCACGCATTTGCATTTGAAGACTCTGTTGGCGAGTTTAGACAAATCTGAGAAAAAACAAATGGAGCAACTATTGATGTAGATCAAAAAATAACACTAAAAAGGAGCTAAATTGGCTTCACAGTTGAAGTAGAGTCAAAACTAGACCGAGCATCAAGTCAAAACAGTCCGCTCTTTGCGTTAATAGGTAAAAAAACATTCCGATTAATCTTCAACCCTCAGACGCTAGAACGTTAAATTGAAGAGTCTGACTTAGTAGCTTCAACAATAAGCGATGAACTAGCTAAAAGTTCGTGCAAATATGCAAATCAAATTAGATTAATACTTGAAACAAGAGAAAAATTATTAGCAATTTAGGAGGTTTAAGAAGATGATGTATGATAGTTCGACCGAGCTGGTCAGGTATAAGTAAACGTTGGAAAAGAGTTAGGCGAATGCTCAGGAAAGAGCTCAGACTTTTTTTGATTTACTTTGTATGAAAAATCTAGAGGTGCTCAAGATGAAGAGTGATCGAGATTAATAGCCCAACAGATTAGCAGTCAGAGATCAATAGATAAGTTCCCTCAGAAAAACAACATAGACCCTGAAGAGTTAATTGAAAGAGATGAACTAGAAAAGACAAGCTTAGAAGCGATAGAAAGATTAATTGAAAACAAAATATATGGCTTTGTTGTAGCGAGAAAAGGCCAGGAAAAGAGGAGCGACCTAGGCTGAGCTGTAGTAGCTGGAAGATAGTCAGAATTCAAGAATAAGAACTCCGCATATACCTCAAGATCCTGTGGTGCAGACTACTCTGAGAAGGATGAAACAAGGAGGCGGAGGGGTAACTTTTGGAGGACTTGTTCCTAAGAAGAAAGTTTAAACTCAACTGACTTTGAATTGGTGATAGGACTACTATATATGAATATATCATTTTACTTATGTATTTCTTATTAATTCCTTAATTTTTATTCTTTTGTTATATAATATTTGCCATCTACAACAATGTCCGACCCTATAGTCTAGCCCCCTCTCTACTTCAGCTAAGACGACTAGCACATCTGGTGCGCACAATTCCACCCCCACCAGAACATCCTAGCCACAACCCTCATAAACGGCAAGATATAAATGTACCAACCCCGATATATAGTCTACAATACAACTCATAGGAGGTAAATTGCCTGGCATCGATAACAGATTGTCATAGAAAATCAGTCAGATGGTGTAGTTTCAATCCTACTGGCACGCGTATAGTATTATATATATAGTCTTGGCGACGTGTTCGTAAGATAAGAGGATTGGTTTTATCGATGCGAACGGGAAGATAGCTCATAAGATCAAGAAGGCACATTAGTAGCCTATCAACAGAGTACAATTTATAAATTAACACGTAGCAGTTTCAGGAGACGACTAGGGTGTCATAAAAGTCTGGGACCTACGATCATCAGATTGTGTTTTCTAGGCAAATTAACAAAGCTAAGCCATAACTGGATTTTATTTTGACTAATAATACACCAATATAGTTGCTAGTTGTTTGGATGGTACAGTAGCTATATACGATCTAAAACAAGGGATATAATCTACTAACAAATTATACGCCATTTCAGATAGTACGGATTAGTAGTTAAATGGTATAATTGCATTAAAACATGGTAAATATTTATTATGTCCTTCTTTATCAACTCGTTCTGTTATGGTATTCAAAAGGAATGATATCGGTGCGTTTGTAGATAGGATTCAATAAGGAGGTTAGAATTAATCAATCGATGCGTTGGTAATTACTATTATATGTAGCTTAAGATAGATTAACATACTTTCTTGACGGGTAGTTCTCATGGTTTTGTTAGAGGTTATGGGTTGTATCCCAATAAAATGTTACAGGAAATAGGGCAACATTAATAAGATGTCAACTTTCCAGTACAATCTTTAGCGTTATCTCATTGTAAAAATATAGTAGCTTCTACTTCACACGATAACTCGATCAAATTTTATGATGTTAGCTATTTTGTCAAAAGTCGATCATAGCGTGTGTAGTAGTAGGAAGGGGAGGAATAACCGGTTTATATGATGGGATAGAGGGTCAAGGAAGAGGAGTCAGATGTGTTTGAGGATGATAGTGATTAAGATGATAGTGATAGCTAGAGTTAAGAGAAACCTAAGAAAAAGACGAAGAAGAAGGCTAATATAAAGGAGAGATAGACTGAGATCAAAAGGGAGAATACTAAAAAGTTTTTCAAAGACATGTGATCACTCTCTTGTATATAGTCATCATTCCATAAAGCTTTTCCATACTATTTTAATATTTCGGTTATAGTAATACCAAATGACCCTAAACCTCAGAAAAGGAATCTAATCCACCCTCCCACCAACAAATCTCTTCAACCAACACAACAAAATAACAATAAACTAACCAATCCAAACCCATTTCACAGTCTAAGGCGTCCAAGTGTACTCTCCATAATAGATCAAAATGCTCAAAACAAGGTAAGAAAAGAGACCCAATAACAAAGAAGGGACGTATATATAGACTAGGATATATAAGATTGATGATTAGATTGATTTTTAGGATTAGGCTTTGGAGAGGAAGGCGAGGATAAAATAGAAAATGTAGAAAAGACCATCAACTGCTAAAGTTAAAGAAGATAAGGAGGCTGTTAAATTAGTTGCGAAGCCTTTTAAGAAGACTGCTGTGGGTAAGGCTAATCAGAATATGGTGAAATTGGATAAGCAGATAGAAAAGAAAAGTGCGTACTAGAGGAGGCTTGAAGCTCTGGCTAAGCAGTATAAAGAACATTTTGGAGATACGATAAAGTCTTAAAAAAATAAAAAGAAATAAGCAGTTAATGAATCACCTATACAGTAAAAGGAAATCCCTGAATAGCCCATAGGTGAAGTTTAAAGCGGATTTGTGTTATAGTAAGAATAGGGCGAGCAAATGATCGCAGCCAAAAGACCAAGCATAAACACAAAAACAAAAAATATAAGCAACGATGACAGTTTCTAATAAGTCTAGTGGTAATCAAATGCTGGTTCTATCTCTGCTTTGCGTAACAACAAAAGCACTTATTCATAGAAACTAAGCGATGCAGTGTATAAAATTTTCGATGATTTTTGACATTTTAATAGTATTTACAATCTATATAAATATAATAAAAATACTCTAATTTTTTTATGCTAAACTACTAATTGTGATATAATTATAACAAAACGGATCATCGACTAAAGATGTTCATACTCAATATCTTTTATTTAATGATTTTGTGCTTAATTTAAACTGCTATTGTTTTTTTATGGTTTCTACAATCAGTTAATTTATATTTTCCTACAATTAAACAGCATTTTATTGCTTCTAGAGTGCTCCTCGGATGGTGTTGACAAACTTTTTGATGCGTGTTTGTTATGAAAATATGTCGAAGTCTGATAAAAGAAGTGTAGTTTTCAGTTAAATTTTCTTGTTTTGAGTGAGCAATTTTTTCTTCATATTCACGAATTTTTGTTTATTTCCATGCAATTTATTAGTGCAAGTCAGCTTCTAGAACCACCTCGGGCTCACAGGCATTGATACTATCTTTTTGGGCTCCTTAGGCTAGGATTTGGTGGATGGAGCAGAGGTCAAATGAACGGAACTGCACCTTTTTGGTTAGAAAAATATCTGTTAAATCTTTTTCTATTAATTTTATTAGATTTTCTAGAGTTAAAGCTTCTTCAAGGTTTGTTTTCTCAAATTACTTTTTCTGGGCTTAAAATTGCTACTTTTAACTGTAATATTGGTCATACAAGTTTCTTGCTTAGAAATGGAAGATCTCTGGGCACTATATCTGTGCACGGTGCGACTAAAAGAGTCAAATCTAACCATTTTTCTGAGAGGTCTAGGCGTGGTTGCTAAGTTCGGTGTGAGTGGTCTAGTGAGTTAAGGGGACATCATTGTTTGATTGTAATTCTAATAATTGTTCTATAATATTCAGTAAAACAGCACAATTGAATATATAGATATAAGTGATCAAATTAATATGATCTAAAATAGAAAAATCATAAAGTAACTCTTCTGATTCCTATTAATCTCCTTAAAATAACTTATATTTTATAGTACTTCTCAATATTATAAATAATAAATAATGCGTAAGTTGTTCGAAGACAAACGCTTCACTACAACCCTCATAGGCATCTCCTCAGTAGGCCTCGCCTATCTATTCTACCACATCTTCACCAAACATCTCACCCCCAAACCTCCCCCTCGAAAATAATCACTCTAAAGCTAACTATCACCCCGTCTCCATACCGTCCAATCCAACTACTCCTAATTCTATTTCGACAAACTAGAACAAATTAAAAATATTATGGGTAGACTAGGTCTAAGAAAACCCACTCTCGAGGACATATATTTATAATCACCAGGGATAATAGTAGATGAATATCTTAAATATACAAGATAGATCCGAAAAAGTATGGTTGGGTGTATATAGGAAGACGGTTGATACGAAAAGTTAACGAAGAACAATATATCGGATTGGTTAGAAGCTACTAGATATAGGTATAATAATTAATGGTCAGAGGGAGAATATAGCTGATATAGTAATTCTAAATGCCATAATAATCACTATAGAACATGTAGAGAGGATACTAGATGTTCGACAGTGTATCAGCTCTTAGAAAAAAATCGATGGAACTATTGAAATAAAAAGCATTTCCTGCATAAAAGCGAAGGAAAATACCAAGATAAAAACTAAGAAAGATATTATAGTAGGAAATCAATTTCATCAAAAATAAGATGTACTAACGACTTAGATTCAAATTGCAAGATGTATGTATAGATATATATAGTCATAGATGTAGGTAACCCAAGAAGAGACCTACAAGATCATCAACACATTATGCGATGATATCTTGTACTAGAAATTCGGATACTAACGATAAGAAATATAATCACAAATCACATAATTCCCACTCCTAGCAAAAGATCTAAAAAAATTACGACAAGGTCTATTCGCCCACGTCGTCAGATTGAGCATCAATAGCTAAGACTCACTCTAATAACTATAAATCCAATCATAGATCAATATCCAACAGTCAAAGAAAACATCACAAACTTTCATGTCGGATTCGGAGGAATATAATGGGAGGTCGTCGCCGAAGTGATTTGTATATGGTATGTGGTCCGCAGATTATATTGAATTTGTTGGGTTATAAATAGATGTAGTAGTAGAAAATGGGGGAATAGAAGGACGAGAACAATGAGGATAAATGGTTACAATAAAAGAATTTTTAAAAAAAGGAGCAAGATGAGAATTAGGGGTAGGTCGAAGAAATGGATCTTATGGCCACGGGTTAAGCAGGAATACTCAAACAGTAAACCGCTAAAAGTCGCAGAGGTAGTTTTGATTTCGACACCTTAATGTTAAAAAAAGTGGTAAGCAAGAAACCAAGTGAGACCGAGGGTGGTCGTAGATAAGTACCAAGGATATAGCTATTTAATGATCAGTTGTCAACTGACACCTTACCCTCAAAAACACAGGCCAGTCGTTCTAAGCAAGCATCAAGAGATCGCAAAGATGAAAACAATTCAAGAATCGTGCTAATATTTGTTTATGGATGTATTTCGGAATAGGTCTAGCTATTCTATACATATCGATGCATCCGAATTCGTAACTATGAACAAAAACAATCTAACAAGCTTCTAAATATTGATTTTTATGATGTATCTTTAAATTTGTGAATGACTACCATACATATAAGCTTATGCATAGTTATAGATAACAACTGTATTTGTATGTGTATTTATGATTCTATTGACTCTAATGGCGGTTGATAATTGATAATATCTATATGCAATCATCCCCGCCCAAAGATCTCAACTAACTCCTCACCCTCGTCAACCACAAAATAATAAACACCCTCAAACACGATCCAACCAAACCACCATAAAAACCCATCTCATTATAACTCAACTAACTCAGCAAATCCGTATAACAAATGTCCATCTTCGACCAAGTCCCAGATATCATTCTAGAAGACAACATATAATCTAAAATAACTAGCTTGAAATTGACCCAATTTACTTCTAGAAGAAAAGATGATTTGTTCAAACGCTTCAAAAAATAACAATAATAAAAATTGGTCAATAGGAAGAAATAGATTGAGAAGAGTTATGTGGTTGTGCCTGCACTGAAATTAATTAAATCGGAGTTTACGTTACGCAATTAGACGCTTAATAAAACATAAACTTTTCCTATTAC
>Ga0169931_10011727_pt1 | contig 12285 bp, 10 predicted proteins | sample Kivu_15m_20L_FD_129675 | JGI IMG/M metagenome (GOLD analysis project Ga0169931, IMG submission 129675) | Freshwater microbial communities from Lake Kivu, Western Province, Rwanda to study Microbial Dark Matter (Phase II) - Kivu_15m_20L... | ecosystem: Environmental > Aquatic > Freshwater > Lake...
CACGCCGAGGATGGGCACGTTGACCTTCTGGAACATCTTCAGGCCTTTGCGCGCGTCCAGCAAAGCGATGTTCTGGGGCGTCGTGACGATCACAGCGCCGGTGACCGGCACCTTCTGCGCCAGGGTGAGCTGGATGTCGCCGGTACCCGGCGGCATGTCCACGATGAGGTAGTCGAGGTCGTTCCAGCGCGTGTCGCGCAGCAGCTGCTCGAGCGCGCCCGTGGCCATGGGCCCGCGCCAGGCGACGGCCTGGTCGGCGTCGATCAGCATGCCGATGGAGATGCCCTGCACGCCGTAGTTCTCCAGCGGGAGGAATTGCTTCTTCCCGCCCTCCTCCGCCACCCGGGGCTTGCCCGGCATGCCGAGCATGGTCGGCTGGGACGGTCCGTAGATGTCGGCGTCCAGCACGCCGACGCCGGCGCCTTCCTGGGCCAGGGCCAGCGCCAGATTGGCCGCGACCGTGGATTTGCCGACACCGCCCTTGCCCGAGGCAACGGCGATGATGTTGCGCACCCCCTCGACCCGCTGGGCCCCGCGCAGCGCCTGATGGGCCGCGATCTTCATGGACACGGCGACCTCGATGCGCCCGGCGCCGGGCAGCGCTGCGAGCACGGCCTGCACGCGCTCCCGCACCTCGTCCTGAACGCCACGCGAGGGATAACCCAGCACGATCGACAGCGACACGTCGCCACCCTCGACGCGGATGTCGCGCGCCTCCTTCCCGGTCACGTAGTCCTTGCCGGTCCAGGGATCGACCACCGCCCGAAGGGCGTCCCGGACCATGTCGGCATTCAGCTGCATGCGCCTACCTCTATGATTTGTCGATCATTTTGAGGGCCGGGATTGTACACACTTTGCTACAATCGTGGACTCGCAAAAAGGTCACCGCTCCATGCCACGTCGCCTGCTCGTCACCTCCGCCCTGCCCTATGCCAACGGCAGCATCCACTTCGGCCACCTGGTGGAGTACATCCAGACCGACATCTGGGTGCGGTTTCAGAAGATGCAGGGCCACGAGGTGCACTATGTCTGTGCCGACGACACCCACGGCACGGCCATCATGCTGCGGGCAGAGAAGGAGGGCATCACCCCGGAGCAACTCATCGAGCGCGTCTGGGCGGAACACAAGCACGACTTCGACGGCTTCCTGGTGGGGTTCGACAACTACCACTCGACCCACTCCCAGGAGACGCGCGGCCTGTCCGAGGACATCTATCGCCGGCTCAGGGATGGCGGTTACATAGACGTCCGCTCGGTGGAACAGTTCTACGATCCGGTCAAGGAGATGTTCCTGCCGGACCGCTTCATCAAGGGCGAGTGCCCGAAGTGCGGTGCGCGCGACCAGTACGGCGACTCCTGCGAGGCCTGCGGCGCCACCTACACGCCCACCGACCTTAAGAACCCGTACTCGGTGGTCTCCGGTGCCGCCCCTGTGCGCAAGGCCTCGGATCACTATTTCTTCCGCCTGTCGCACGCGCATTGCCGCGAGTTCCTGGAGCGCTGGACCCAGCAGGGCGGGCACCTGCAGGAAGAGGCGCGCAACAAGATCCGCGAATGGTTCGACCAGGGCCTCAACGACTGGGACATCTCGCGCGATGCGCCGTATTTCGGCTTCGCGATTCCCGACGCCCCCGGCAAGTTCTTCTACGTCTGGCTCGACGCGCCCATCGGCTACCTGGGGAGCTTCCGCAATCTCGCCCAGCGCACTGCGCTGCCGTTCGACGATTTCGCCCGGCCCGGGTCCGATACCGAGATGGTGCACTTCATCGGCAAGGACATCCTGTACTTCCACGCGCTGTTCTGGCCGGCGATGCTGCAGTTCGCGGGCTACCGCACGCCGACCCGCGTGTTCGCCCACGGATTCCTGACGGTGAACGGCGAGAAGATGTCGAAGAGCCGGGGCACCTTCATCACGGCGGGCAGCTACCTGATGCTCGGCCTCGACCCGGAGTGGCTGCGCTACTACTACGCCGCCAAGCTCGGCCCGACCATGGAGGACATCGACCTCAACCTCGACGACTTCATCGCGCGGGTCAACAGCGATCTGGTGGGCAAGTACGTCAACATCGCCAGCCGCGCCGCGGGCTTCATCGCCCGGCGCTTCGATGGCGCGCTGTCCGCCGGCGAGCCCTGCGCGGCGGTCGAATCGCTGCGCGCCCGCCTGCCGGTCATCGCCGGTCACTACGACCAGCGCGAGTTCGCCAAGGCCTTGCGCGAGGTGATGCTGGCAGCCGACGAACTGAACCAGTTCGTCGACCAGGAAAAGCCCTGGGAACTGGCGAAGCAACCTGGCGCGGAGTCGCGCCTGCAATGGGTGTGCTCCCAGGCCCTGGAGGGCTTCCGCCTGCTCACACTCGCCCTCAAGCCGGTTCTGCCGCGGGTGGCCGCCCGGGTGGAGCAATTTCTCGGCGTGCCGCCCCTCGCCTGGGGCGACGCAGGTACGCCGCTGACCCCAGGGCACCGGATCAACCCCTACGAACATCTCATGGCACGGGTTGACGCCAAGGCCATCGACGCTTTGGTGGCCGCCAACCGCGAGAGCCTCAAACCCGCGCCGGAGGCGCATTCGCCCCAGCGCCACGCACAGCAACAGGAGAATCGAGTGGAGAAGCACACTACGGCCGCTGCGGCGGCGACCGCGACGACGGACACGACCCCCGCGGACGCCACACCCGCCGCCGGCGCGGCGGGCGGGTTCGTGCCCGCTCCGGTGGCGCCGACCATCGGCATCGACGACTTCATGAAGGTCGACCTGCGGGTCGCCCGCGTGGTGGAGGCGGCCCACGTGGAGGGCGCCGAGAAGCTCATCCGCCTCACCCTGGACATCGGCTCGGAGAAGCGTCAGGTGTTCGCCGGCATCAAGGCACACTACGATCCGGCCAGCATCGTCGGACGGCTGGTGGTGATGGTGGCCAACCTGCAGCCGCGCAAGATGCGTTTCGGTGAATCGCAGGGGATGATCCTGGCCGCCAGCGGTGACAACACCGGCGTGTTTCTGCTCGACGCGGACAGCGGCGCGCTGCCCGGCATGCGGGTCAAGTGACCGCGGCGGCCGTGACGCGCCGGCTGCGGGTGCGCGGGCGAGTGCAGGGCGTCGGTTATCGGGAATCCATGCGTCGGGAAGCGGTGCGCCTCGGCGTGACCGGCTGGGTGCGCAACCGCCTCGACGGCAGCGTCGAGGCCATGGTCCAGGGCAGCGAGGAACAGGTCGCAGCCATCATCGACTGGGCCCACCGGGGCCCGCCCGCCGCCATGGTGCTGCGGCTGGAGGCGGAGGACGGCGAGGGGCGTTTCGCCGGATTCGAACGACGACCGACGCTCTGAGACCCGTGCAGGCCACGCCGGACCTGCCGCAGCCGGTGTCTCGCACGGGCGGAGCTTGCGCGTAGAATCCGGGGCTTCGACAGATCTTCGTGCCCTCGCCTCATGGTCGGGATCCTCATCATCGCCCACGGCACACTCGGCGAAAGCCTGATCCAGTGTGCGAGCCACGTCATGGGCGGCCGCCCGCCGCTGCTGCTGCAGCTGGGCGTCAGCATGCACGACGATCCGACGCGGGTCGTGCAGCAGGCCGAGGACATGGTGCGCCAGCTCGACCAGGACGACGGGGTGCTGGTGCTGACCGATGTCTACGGCGCCACCCCCAGCAACATTGCCGCGCGCCTGCTGGTCCCCGGCCATGTGGAAGGCCTCGCAGGCGTGAGCCTGCCCATGCTGGTGCGGGCCCTCACCTACCGCAACGAGCCGCTCCGCACGGTCCTGGCGAAAGCCATGTCCGGAGGAGTCGAAGGAGTGTTCCGCATGCCACCGGCCATCGCAAATGCAGCAACGGGAGGCTGAGATCGTCAACAAGCTGGGCCTGCACGCGCGGGCCTCGGCGAAGCTCACGCAGCTTGCGGCGCAGCACGTCAGCGAGGTCTGGCTGTCGCGCAACGGGCGCCGGGTGAACGCCAAGAGCATCATGGGCGTCATGATGCTGGCGGCCGCCAAGGGCTCGCGCGTCACCATCGAGACCGACGGCGCGGACGAGGAAGCAGCCATGCAGGCCCTGCTCGCCCTGATCGCCGACCGTTTCGGAGAGGCCGAGTGAGGTCGCGCAGGCGCCTGGACGGAGGCGCCTGGTGTCGCTGACCATGCACGGCATCGGCGTGTCCGGTGGCATCGCCATCGGCCGCGCCCATCTGGTGTCGCACGCCCACCTGGAAGTGCCGCACATCGAGATCGCGCCGGGACAGGTTCCCGCGGAGCAGGCCCGGCTGGACGCCGCCCTGGACAAGGTGCGCGGAGAGCTGTCGCAGCTGGCCCAGCACATGCCGCAGAACGCCCCGCCCGAGTTCGAGGCCTTCCTCAACGTGCACCTGATGATCCTCGGCGACGAGATGATCTCGCGGGCGCCGAAGGACGCCATCGCCGCGCAGCGCTGCAACGCGGAGTGGGCACTCAAGCAGCAGATGGAGGTGCTGCTGGCGCAGTTCGACCAGATCGACGACGCCTACCTGCGCGAACGCAAGACCGACGTCAAGCAGGTGGTGGAGAGGGTGCTGCAGGCGCTGACGCGCGACGCACAGGCGACGTCATCGGTGGCGCCGCCCGAGGACGGCAGCATCCTGGTGGCGCATGACCTGTCGCCCGCCGACGTCATCCTGTTCAAGCGCCACAGCTTCGCGAGCTTCATCACCGACCTCGGCGGCACCACCTCGCACACGGCGATCGTCGCGCGATCGCTCGGCATCCCCTCGATCGTGGCCCTGCACCACGCGCGCCGCCTGATCCGCGAGGGCGACACCCTGATCGTCGACGGCACCCACGGTGTGCTGATCGTGGCGCCCGACCAGCGGGTGCTCGAGGAATACCGGCTGCTGCAGGAGCAGTGGCAGCTGGAGCAGCAGAAGCTGCGCCTGCTCACCACCACGCGCGCGGCGGTGCTGGACGGCACGCGAATCGAACTGCACGCCAACGTGGAATTGCTGGATGACGCCCACCAGGCGAAGGAGAACGGCGCGGCAGGCATCGGCCTGTTCCGCACCGAGTTCCTGTACCTCAACCGGCGCGATCTCCCGGGCGAGGACGAGCAGTACGAGACCTACCGCAAGGTGGTGTCGGTGATGGACCAGCGGCCGGTGACCATCCGCACCTTCGACCTCGGCGCCGACAAGGAGCTCGACGGCGCGGAACGCGTCGCCACCAACCCTGCCCTCGGGCTGCGCGCCATCCGCCTGTGCCTGGCCGAGCCGGCGATGTTCCGCACCCAGTTGCGTGCCATCCTGCGCGCCTCGGCACACGGCCGGGTGAGGATCCTCATCCCGATGCTGTCCTCGGTGCTCGAACTCAACCAGGCCGTGCGGGCGGTGGCGGAGGCCAGGAAGAGCCTGGACGACGACGGCACCCCGTACGACCCCGGCGTGCCGGTGGGCGGCATGATCGAGGTGCCCGCCGCGGCGCTGAGCCTGTCGAGCTTCGTGCGCAAGCTGGACTTCCTGTCCATCGGCACCAACGACCTCATCCAGTACACGCTCGCCATCGACCGCACCGACGAGTCCGTGGCCCACCTGTACGACCCGCTGCACCCGGCCGTGCTGCATCTGGTGGCCTCCATCATCCAGGGCGCGGGCCGCGCCGGCCGACCGGTGGCCGTGTGCGGCGAGATGGCGGGTGATCTGGCGCTCACCCGGCTGCTGCTCGGCTTCGGGCTGCGGCAGTTCTCCATGCACCCGGCCAACCTGCTCGCCGTGAAGCAGGTCATCCTCAGGACCGACCTGGACGAGATCAAGCCGCTGGCGCGTCGCATGCTCAAGACCGAGGACCCGCACAAGCTAGCCACCCTGCTGGAGAAGATGAATGCGCTGTGAGGGGCGTCCCGTCCACGGACGAGCCTCCGGCCGCCGCGGACGGGACGCGATCCCGGCGTTTCGCGGGGCCGGTCCTCGACGCATCGCCCGCCTCCGCACGGGTCCCGCCACCGCCCCGCGCGGCGACGGAATGTCCGGACCGACGCCATGAACATCGAACCGGAGCAACTGCCCCGGCACCTGTCCCGGCAGCTGGCCCCGCTCTACGTCGTGCACGGCGAGGAGGCGCTGCTGGCCATCGAGGCGGGAGACTGCATCCGCGCCGCAGCCCTCGCCCAGGGGTACACCGAGCGCGAGGTGCTGACGGTCGAGAGCGGCTTCGACTGGCGCCGCCTGTGGGCCGCCGGGGCGAGCCTGTCCTTGTTCGCGACCCGGCGCCTGGTCGAGATCCGCCTGTCCAGCGCCTCCCCCGGGGTGGAGGGCGGCGAGGCACTGGCGCGTCACGCCGGCGCCCTGCCTGCGGACACCATCACGCTGGTATCGCTGCCCAAGCTGGACCGGCGCGCCCGAGAGACGCGCTGGTTCACCGCCCTGGAAGCGGCGGGTGTCTGCGTGCACGCCCAGAAGCTGGGCTTCGCGCAGTTGCCTGCCTGGCTGGCAGGACGGCTGCAGGCACAGGGGCAGTCAGCGGACCCGGAGACGCTCGAGTTCCTCGCGGCACGCGTGGAGGGCAACCTGCTGGCAGCGCACCAGGAGGTGCTCAAGCTCGGGCTGCTTTTCCCCAAGGGGGCCTTGTCGCCCGAGGCGGTGCGTGGCGCCGTCAGCGACGTCGCCCGCTACGATGTCTACGACCTCGGGCCGGCGGTGCTGGCCGGCGAGCCGGCGCATCTGGTCCGCATGGTCGACGGGCTGCGCGCCGAGGGCACCGGGCTGCCGCTGGTGCTGTGGGCGCTGACCGAGGAAGCCCGCGCGATGCTGCGCGTGCGGGAGGCAACCGCCGGCGGAACACCCCTGCCGCAGGCCCTGCGCGACGCGAGGGTGTGGGGCGATCGCCAGCGTCTGATGCCGGCCGCCCTGCGCCGCCTCGGCCTGCCGGCCCTGCGCGCGGCACTGGCACACGCCGCGCACATCGACCGCATCATCAAGGGCGTTGCCCAGGGCGATGCCTGGGCCGAGCTGCAGTCCCTGGCGCTGCGTCTGGCCGCCCCGGGGAAACTCGGGCTGGCCGGGCTGGCCGATTGATCCGCAGCCTTCGGACATCCACGGCGCGGACCACGCATTGTGCGCGGCGCTGCGCCATCATCCCGTGGCCTGATGAAATCTCCGGGTTAGAATTCGTGGCCTGATTCAGGATCCGACATGGACGTCCAAAGCTACATGCACGGTGTGGGTCGCGCGGCCCGTGCCGCCTCTCGCGAAACCGCCCGCGCCGACACCCGCGCCCGCAACGAGGCGCTCCTGGCAATGGCCTCGGCCATCGAACGGGACGCGGCGACGCTGCTCGCCGCCAATGCGGCAGACCTCGAACAGGCGCGCGCCCGCGGCCTCGACGCCGCCATGGTGGACCGGCTCGCCCTCTCGGCGACGGGCGTCGCCAACATGGCCCAGGGACTGCGAGAGATCGCCCAGCTGGCCGACCCCATCGGCGAGATCACCGATCTGCGCTACCGCCCAACGGGCATCCAGGTGGGACGCATGCGCGTTCCGCTTGGGGTCATCGGCATCATCTATGAGGCGCGGCCCAATGTGACCGCCGACGCTGCCGGTCTTTGCCTGAAGAGCGGCAATGCCGCCATCCTGCGCGGCGGCTCCGAGGCCATTCGCTGCAACCAGGCGATTGCGACCTGCGTGCACGAGGGCCTGCGGGCAGCCGGGCTGCCGGAGGCGGCAGTCCAGGTGATCGAGACCACCGACCGCGCCGCAGTGGGCGAGCTGGTCACCATGACCGACTACGTCGACGTGATCGTCCCGCGCGGCGGCAAGGGCCTGATCGAGCGCATCAGCAACGAGTCCCGCATCCCGGTCATCAAGCACCTCGACGGCATCTGTCACGTGTACATCGACGCCAGCGCCGATCTGGCGATGGCGGTGCGCATCGCCGACAACGCCAAGACCCACCGCTACGGCACCTGCAACACCATGGAGACACTGCTGGTGCATGCGGCAGTGGCGGCGCATGTCCTGCCCGAGCTCGCGGCCGTGTACGCCGCCAAGGGCGTCGAACTGCGCGGCTGTCCCCGCGCACGGGTGGTGGTGCCGGGCATGAACGCCGCGACGGACGAGGACTGGGTCACCGAGTACCTCGCCCCCATTCTCAGCATCCGGGTGGTGGACGGCCTGGAACAGGCCATCGACCACATCAACACCCACGGGTCTGGACACACCGACGCCATCGTCACCGGCGAATATGGCAACGCCCGACGCTTTCTGCGTGAGGTGGACTCCAGCTCGGTGATGGTCAACGCCTCCACCCGCTTCGCGGACGGCTTCGAATACGGCCTGGGCGCGGAGATCGGCATCTCCACCGACAAGCTCCACGCCCGCGGCCCGGTGGGGCTCGAGGGGCTCACTTCCCTGAAATTCGTCGTCCTCGGCGACGGTCAGGTGCGGGTCTGACGGCGGCGGGAGGCCAGCATGCCAGCGTGGGGATGGCTCAAGTACGCGCCCTGGGGCGAGATCGCCAAGGCCGCGGCCAAGGTGCCGGGGCTGGTGCGCGAACTGCGTGGCGGAGATGACGACGAGGCGCCAACCCCGCCGCCGCGTCCCCCTGCCGACGGCGAGCCCCCCGACGTGGCGCAGCTGCGCTTCGAGGTGGAATTGCTGAAGTCCGGCATCGACAAGGTCCGTGCCCAGGGTGAGGCGCAGCAGCGCGCCCTGGAACAGCATGCCCGCGCCCTGACGCAGGAACTCGCCACGATCTCCTCGCGCCTGCGCACCGTCACCTGGATCGCGACGGTGGCACTGCTCGCCGCCCTCGCAGCGGTGGCGACGGCGCTGTTGCGCTGAACCTCATTCCCTCAGGAGCAGATGTTGAGCAATCCGCTGGAAGTGCGCGTTCCCGACATCGGGGACTTCAAGGATGTCCCGGTGATCGAGGTGCTGGTCAAGCCCGGCGACACTGTTAAGGCGGAAGATCCGCTGGTCACTCTTGAATCCGACAAGGCCACCATGGAGGTGCCCTCTCCTGCGGCGGGTACCGTCGGCGAGATCCGCATCAAGGTCGGCGACAAGGTCTCCCAGGGATCGCTGGTGCTGCTGCTCGACACCGGCGCAGCCGCCGCGGCCCAGCCGCCCGCAGCCCCGCCGCCCGCCGCCGCAGCGGCGCCGACGGCTGTCGCGCCCCCCGTGCCGGCGCCGACGCCCGCGAGCGCGCGGGGCGACCTGCACGCGCAGGTGGTGGTGCTGGGCTCCGGCCCTGGCGGCTACACCGCTGCCTTCCGCGCTGCCGATCTGGGCCTGAAGGTGGTGATGATCGAGCGCTACCCGACGCTCGGCGGCGTCTGCCTGAATGTCGGCTGCATCCCGTCCAAGGCGCTGCTGCACGCCGCGCGTGTCATTTCCGAAGCCGAGGAGATGTCGCACTTCGGCGTGAAGTTCGGGCCGCCGAGCGTTGATCTGGACGGCCTGCGCGACTGGAAGAGCGGCGTCGTCAGTCGGCTCACCAAGGGCCTCGCCGGGCTCGCCAGGCAGCGCAAGGTCGAGGTCATGACCGGCGTCGGCCGCTTCCTGTCCGACCGCATGATCGAGGTGGACGCCGGAGACGGCAGCCGCCGTACCGTGTCCTTCGACCACTGCATCATCGCCGCCGGCTCGCAGGTCGCGCGCATTCCCGGCTTCCCCTACGATGACCCGCGTCTCATGGATTCCACCGGGGCACTGGCGCTGGCGGAAATCCCGAAACGTATGCTGGTGATCGGCGGCGGCATCATCGGGCTGGAGATGGCCTGCGTGTACGATGCCCTGGGCAGCCGCATCAGCGTGGTCGAGCTGGCCGACGGCCTGATTCCCGGCGCGGACCGCGACATCGTCAAGCCACTGCACAAGCGGCTGGAGAAGCGCTACGAGGCCATCCTGCTCAAGACCCGTGTGACCGGCCTGGAAGCCACCCCGGAAGGCCTGCGCGCCAGCTTCGAGGGCGACGGCACCCCGGAGCCGCAGCTCTACGACCGCGTGCTCATGGCGGTCGGCCGGCGCCCCAACGGCCGCCAGATCGGCGCAGAGAACGCCGGCATCACGGTCGATGAGCGCGGCTTCATCCCGGTGGACCGGCAGCAGCGCACCAACGTCGCCCACATCCACGCCATCGGCGACATCTGCGGCGAGCCCATGCTGGCGCACAAGGCGACCCATGAGGGGAAGCTGGCGGCGGAGGTGATCGCGGGGCACAAGGTGGCCTTCGATGCCCGCACCATCCCCTCGGTGGCCTACACCGACCCCGAAGTCGCCTGGATGGGACTGACCGAAGCCGCTGCCAAGACGCAGGGCATCGAGGTGGAGAAGGCGGTGTTCCCCTGGGCGGCCTCGGGACGCGCCCTGGCCACCGGCCGCGACGAGGGCATGACCAAACTGCTGTTCGAAAAGGACAGCCGGCGCCTGCTGGGTGCCGCCATGGTCGGGCCCAACGCCGGCGAGCTCATCGCCGAGACGGTGCTGGCGCTGGAGATGGGCGCGGATGCCGAGGACATCGGCCTGACCATCCACCCCCACCCGACGCTTTCGGAGACGGTGTTCTTCGCCGCCGAGATCGCCGAGGGCAGCATCACCGACCTGTACATGCCCAAGCGGCGCTGACACGGAGTTCCCATGCTGCTCAGCGCCCCCGGCTTCGTGCCGCTGGTCACCCCACCTGCGGCCGACGCCGGCGAATGCTGGTGGTTCGTGTTCCGCGGCAACCAGCTTCTGGTGCACCACGCGGGCCCGCGCGTTGAGGTCCCCTGCGTCCGGCACCCTGGGCGACTGGGGCTGGACCCGCTGCGCGTGCAATACCTGGGCACGTTGCATGAGCGGCACTGCTTCGCGGCCGAGTGCGACGAGGGGGCGGAGGCACCGGAGCCGCTGCGCTGGGCCGGCCTGCGCAGCCTGTTCGGGGCCATCGACGACCCCACCTTCGTGCTCGCGGGTCGCGCCGTGCAGATCATGGACTGGGACCGTACGCACCGCTTCTGCGGCCGCTGCGGCACGCCCACCGAGCGGCGCGACGGTGAACGCGCCCGAGTCTGCCCGTCCTGCGGCCAGACCCACTACCCCAGGGTGGCGCCGGTCGCCATGGCGCTGGTGCGTCGCGGTCGCGAATTGCTGCTCGCGCGCTCGCCGCATTTCCCGCCCGGCATGATGAGTGCGCTGGCCGGCTTCGTGGAGCCGGGCGAGAGCATAGAGGAGTGCCTGGTCCGGGAGGTCCGGGAGGAGGTGGGCATCGAGGTGCGCAACCTGCGCTACTTCGCCAGCCAGCCCTGGCCATTCCCGCACTCGCTCATGGTCGCCTTCCTCTGCGACTACGCGGGCGGCGACATCGTGCCGCAGGAGGGCGAGATCGAGGCGGCGGACTGGTTCGCGCCAGAACGCCTGCCGGTGTTGCCGCATCGGCTGAGCATCGCGCGGCGCCTGATCGAACACGCCCTGGCCGAACTGGCCCAACCTTGACGCCGCGACTGTCGTGAACTCTCCGACCGCCCCCGGGGCGGCTGCGTCGCCTGCGGCGCAGGTGCTGAACGAGGTATTCGGCTATTCCGGGTTCCGGGGCCAGCAGGCGTCGGTGATCGAACACGTGTGTGCCGGTGGCGATGCGCTGGTGCTCATGCCCACCGGCGGCGGCAAGAGCCTGTGCTATCAGGTGCCGGCCATCGTGCATCACCGCGCAGGACGGGGCGTGACGGTGGTGGTGAGCCCGCTGATCGCGCTGATGCACGACCAAGTGGGCGCCCTGGAGGAAGCCGGGGTCGCGGCCGCCTTCCTGATCTCCTCGCTCGATCCGGCGCAGGCGCAGCAGGTCGAGGCGGAATTGCGTGCCGCACGCCTCGTGCTGCTCTACGCGGCCCCGGAGCGCGTGCTCACGCCGCGCTTCCTTGCCGTGCTGGACATGCTGCACCAGCGCGGCCGGCTGGCCCTGTTCGCCATCGACGAGGCCCACTGCGTGAGCCAGTGGGGCCATGACTTCCGCGAGGACTACCTCGGGCTGTCACTGCTGCACGAGCGCTACCCGGACGTGCCCCGGATCGCACTGACCGCCACCGCGGACGCCTCGACCCGGGCCGACATGGTGGAAGGCCTGCGGCTGCAGCAGGCCCGGGTGTTCGTCAGCAGTTTCGACCGCCCGAACATCCGCTACACCATCGTCGAGAAGGATAACCCGCGCACCCAGTTGTTGCGCTTCCTGCGTGAGGAGCACCCGGGCGAGGCCGGCATCGTCTACTGCAGCAGCCGCAACCGGGTGGACGAGACCGCGGACTGGCTGGTCGCCGAGGGCATTCCGGCCCTTGCCTATCATGCCGGCCTGGAC
>Ga0169931_10011728_pt1 | contig 12283 bp, 15 predicted proteins | sample Kivu_15m_20L_FD_129675 | JGI IMG/M metagenome (GOLD analysis project Ga0169931, IMG submission 129675) | Freshwater microbial communities from Lake Kivu, Western Province, Rwanda to study Microbial Dark Matter (Phase II) - Kivu_15m_20L... | ecosystem: Environmental > Aquatic > Freshwater > Lake...
GTGTCGCGAAACGTACGCGCAGTACAAATCTAAAAAGTGTCGCGAAACGTACACGCAGTAGAAATTTAAAAAGTGTCGCGAAACGTACACGTAGTAGAAATCTAAAAAGTGTCGCGAAACGTACACGCAGTAGAAATTTAAAAAGTGTCGCGAAACGTACACGTAGTAGAAATTTAAAAAGTGTCGCGAAACGTACACGCAGTAGAAATCTAAAAAGTGTCAAGAATCGTACACGTAGTACAAATCTAAAACGTAGTACAAATCTAAAACGTAGTAGAAATCTAAAAAGCGTCGCAAAACGTACACGTAGTACAAATCTAAAAAGTGTCAAGAAACGTACGCGCAGTAGAAATTTAAAAAGTTCCAATAAAGTTCTAAAAGACAAAATAAAGTCATGTAGAAAGCAAAAAATAGCTCGAACAATGTCTGAATTCAAAGGGGGATTGTTGAAAATGCGCAATGGAAAGCGTGTGTTTAATAGAAGTCAAGCAATTGCGATCGCGTTGTCGCAGGCGGAGAGATACTGTTAATTACGCTTTTTTACGCAGAAAAGCATAGAAAATGACGATGACAAGCAAAGTCCAAGTGACGAGATGATCAAGTGTGTCCATGGCTTGGATTTGATCCTTTGGCATTTTATCAAATTCTTGTTTGTAGCCTGCAGGTTTGAATGGAAGGAACATAGTTCTTCCGTAAGGGATAAGAGTAGGTTGAAGTTTGTCTTTGCAATCGTAAGAGTAATCATACCAAGCGAGAGCGATATATGGAAGCCACAAAAGAAAAGCGAGAACGTATAAATTTTTAGGTGGCAAGTACCAATATCCTGCTGCTATAAAAATAGTAAACACTATACATTTAACATTCCAATTAAAGGGTTTGCCTGGGAAGATACCACCAGCCATTGAATTGTTTATTAAATTACCGCAACAAAAAAATGAAATGAAATTGTGACAGTTATTGTGACAACTACTTCAATTCCATCTTACATTCAAAATGTTAAGGGAAAATTACCATTTAGAATACGAGTACATTTCATTAAAAATCAAGTACAACATAACAAAGGAAATGTACAAAAGAGGACACCAAGTCATTACACAGAGTCTTTTGTTTGATTTGATTAGTATGAAGAGAGAAATACAAACTCTTGAAAGACAGTTTCAAAGGCAATTGGAAAAGCAAAAAGAAATGACAAAATCTGAGCATATTATTACAAGGCAAGGTGGTGCAAAACGTGAAGTAAAAGTATACAATAGAATAAAGGGCAAAATGGATTGAATTGTTGAAAAAGAAAATATGTAGTTATTTTAGGTCGTAATTTTTTTACAGTCTAGATGTCTTTACAATCACTTGACAAGTTTGTAAACAAGTTTAGTAGAAAAGTAGACAAATTAAGAAAGTACGAGTACCGTGAAGAGCAAAGAAAGGACCATAGACGTTTATTTGACGAATTACTGGAAGTATTAATAAAGCGCAGACAATACGCAAAGGATCAGGATTTATGGAAGGAATTGTATTTACGCAGTATACATTTTTATAAAAACGAGACCATTGGCAGAATACCGACTACATTAGTGACAAAGCACAATGAGATTTTGCCGTTTTATATGCAGCAAGGCATACATAAGAATGCTGGGACATTAGTACATTTTGATACTCATTTGGACGAGAATGGAGTAAAAGGGTCAACAAGATTACCATGGTTGTACGGAAAGTATCTTGAGACGAGGGATTCCCGGTACATCAAGGAGGCACAAGAATTGGTATGGGATATTGGAGCTGCTAACAGTGGTGTTTTGTTTACGACGGGAGTACGCGATGTGGTGTGGTGTTTACCGAGATGGGTGCCAGAAAAGGACATAAAAATATCGTATTTTATAAAAGAAGGCAAGACAACGAGTAAATTAGGAACGACGGACAACATAAGAAGAATCTCGCACATGGATGAGTTTACAATGTATAAGAGCAAGCCTTTTGCAACAAAGTCAGCACATTATACAAGATTACAAATGGGTACAGTTCGCATTTCGCAATTAAAGGCATTAGAAGATGCGATATTAGCCAATGGGCCAACTTATATTTTAGATATTGACTTGGATTATTTAGTTTGTAACGGAAAGCCGTTGCAACTGGCGAGTTATCATCGCGAATCCTATGATGTTCAATCCTTTCACAGGACACAATATAGAGAATTCAATGAGACTTTACCAAGGAACAAGAATGAAGATACGAGAGAGCTTCGCAAATATGCTAGTGAATTACACACGGAACTAGGCAAGATTAAGAAACGAATTCGTACATTAATACGAATTGTAAAGTACTTGAAAAAACGCGGAATGACACCGTCACATATATCTATATGTGATAGTACAAATATCAATTTCAGCGAATGTGAATCTTGCAATTCTGCAAGTAACAATTACGTTCCTCATAATTTAGCTTTGTATGTTCATACAAAGGTAATGAAAGGATTAAAGGCACTATTCAAGTAAAAATTGCTGCATTAAATCAGCCCAATAACTTACACAGCACTTTTAAATAAAAATGATTGCTAGCTTCTCTTAAATATATAAGAACTGCATCCTAACCAGACGAGATGAACCGAGCAATTGTATGATCAGATACAATTGCAAATTAGTGAAGCAAATGAAAACGCTCTTTTTTAACCACTTGGGAATTCTACAAACATTATCTTTAAACGATAATTTTATATGTAATATACAACTTCACCCCGTATTTTAAACCGTTGAAGATTTAAAACGCCGGTAACTTACTTTTAGAATTCAAGTTGGGGAAGGACTTGCACTAGAGTTGAAGGCAAGATCTGGGTGTTTATCAAGGAAGTGTCTTTCAAGAGTAAACTTGTTTTTATAGTATTTTTTGCAGACACTACAGAAGAAGGATGACAATTTAGTGTTGTTTTGGTTTGTTGATGTGTTGTTGACATGAGATGATTTTGAGGAGAAGAATTGGTCGAGGAGGGATAATTGGATAGAGCTGAGGGCGGTAAGATTGGATTGAATGATAGAGATGTGATTATTAAATACGGTGAGGAAAGTTTCATATTCTGATTTCAAGCTAGCAAAGGAATCTCTAGTAATGACGACATTATCAAGGTTGTAATGAGATTGTAAAACAACGGACAAGTGATCTATAACATTAGTGGCAAGACGAATAAAGAAGGGATCAAAGTTGAAATTGTGAATAAAAACGGCAATGAATCGGTTGTCAATGAGTTCTATTTCAAAGTTTTGTTTACAAGCAACACCTGATTGAACGCTTGCGAGGATAGCCGAGCATTTTTGTTCTTGCATATCTCTGAAGAATTTATCTATTTCTGTAGTGGGGACATTTCTTTGATAGTTTTTGATATCAATCATGATTTTGGGTTTGTTTGTACGATTGATGATAAAGTCTCCTGATCTTGGGATATTTCTAGTTTCAATAATATCCGCATCAGGGAATTCTGCAGTCAGTTTATGACACAAGATATTTTCACTAATTGCGCCTTTATTAGTGGAGTGAGATGTTAGATTTGTGTGAAGAGAGTTGAGTATATCATGAATTGAGTTTAGTTTGTCGTTGACAGAGAAGCTATTAATGAGTTGTGACATGTGTTCAAAGACGCGTTTATCATTATCGGAGGTGATTGTTTTAAGGGTATTGCTAATGTATAGTTTTATATTATCAAAATCTTTGGAGATAATGTCAGAAGAGGTTTGATGATGAGAGTTGAGATTGGAGGCAAGTGTATGAAAATTTTCGTGGAACAATTGAAGTAAATCAGATTTGACATTTGTGTTTGACAATAATTTAATTTGAGACTTCATTTCATCAAGTTTACTATTAAACGATTGATCTATTTTGTTCAACATGGAGTTAACAGCACTGGGTTGTGTCATTGTACCGTCTCTTTTTTTAAGAATGAATTCGTGTACTTGAATGTAGTGCATTAAAAAGTCTGCAATAGAGATATCTACATGACTACTAAAAAAGGAAGAGATGATAGAGTTTGATTTCAAAGCATCAAGTTGTTCATAATAATTCATAATAAACTTTAAGCTTTTAATGTAAAGTAACTTTAAATTAAAAGTTGTAATTGTACTTTTACACCCATTTTAGTAAAGAATACCTGAAATAATGACTTTTTTTCTGCGATTTCGTTTTTTGTGAGCCAATAGTTTTGATTCATAATATTTGTTCCAGATTTTTAGTTGCAGTTGTTTGGGCGAGTATTTATCAAGATTCACGAGTGCATTAGTTTTAGGCAAAAGATAAGAGGAGTAGAGAACAGCGAGTGGAATGTTTTCATTCATAATTGCAAACGAAAATAACAAAATAGAGCTCAAATTCAATTTTTATATCTATACGTGTAGTAAGTAACATGAACAAACTCATTATTATAGTATCAGCATTACTTATCTTCTTTATCCTTTTTTTAATTAGCGGAAAGAGACGAGAGCATTTCAAAGCGCACGACCACTCGTTTCCTCGAGTCATATTTCAAACGTGGAAATCAAAGACGGACATTCCATCAAACATGTTGTATTGGATGAATACATGGAAGAAAATTAATCCGAATTATCAGCATTATTTATGGGATGACAACGACAATAGAGAGTTCATAAAGAATCATTTTGAATGGTTTTTAAATTATTATGACGCATATTCTCAGACGATTAATAGAGTAGATGCAGTTCGATATTTTTTCTTGTACAAGTATGGCGGAATTTATGCAGATATGGACTTTGAGTGTTTAAGCTCATTTGACGAGTTGCTTGATACGAACAAAGACAGTGGAATAATACTAGGGCGGATGGCTTCACGAGAGTTTGACAACCACAACATTCCCAATGCGATAATGATTTCAAAGCCCAGGCATGAATTTTGGCTTATTGTATTTTACTTTATGATAAAATCGCAGCATTCTTTTAAAACAGTTGAAGAACAAACCGGACCAGTAATGTTGAAGAAGGCACTTTTATTTTACAATACAAATAAAAAAAAGTTGCATTCATTTAGCTGGTACAACGACATTTCCAAGTTTATGAAGCCTGAAATAAGTACTTCTATAAAGGTTTTAGATTCACATGTATTATATCCATTATCATGGGATACTAACCAAGATTTGCGAAAAAGGTTGTTAAAAAGCAATAATTACAGCCAGCTTACGAAATACATAAGAAGCGTTTATCCAAAAGCCTATGCTGTAACTTATTGGACGCATACATGGTAGTTTTTTTATACATTTTCACCGACGATTGAGTTGAAATTGATGTCATTTATGGTAATTGCACCATTCCAGTGGGCATTTTCTTTACCTAAATGGTATACAAAGCACATTGGATCTATATCTTGGCGATACGTGAATAGCAGAGCGAAATCAATGTCGCATTTTGAAGCATTTGTGCTGAAACTGGGATAATACTTTGATTTGTCATAATATAATTGCATATATCCTGCGCCTGGTATAGGGTATTTGCGTGTTTTGACACGTTCTAAGAATTCTTGTGTACTCCATACATCATATCTACTACAACTGTAAAGATATTGTTCATTAAGTAAATGATATGTTAACCTATAATTTAATGAGGCAAACCATTCTTTTGTCAAAACGATATCGGCATCTAATAGCAATATCCACTCACCTAAATGACGTGCGTGAATAAGATTTTGTGCAAATTTCAAAGCGCCAGATTTGTTGAAAACGGCATTGTCAATGTTAAAGTCGGTATATTCAATAAGTTGGACGTTTAATTGATTACATACATTTTTTGTAGCAAAGTCAGTAGGACATGTGACAACATAATAGTTTTTAAAATACTTTTTATTGAACGACAGACTTGTGTGCAAGATGTCGCTCAAGTTAACACAAACGGTTACAGCAATAACATCTAACATTGTTTTAATCATTAAATGAAAATTAAATACACGTTTTGTGCGAGGCGAGGGTGTATCCCTTGATGATTCTGTTGAATTTTGTTTTGTAATTTAAATCTAATGAAAAGTTTGCCAAAAGGTCTTCACTAAAAAAGTGGACATCTAATAGTCCGGGGAGGTGTTGAAAATTATTTGGTGATGCTATAAAAATTTCATTATTAATCAAATCACCATCGCTATTGTCATAAACTCGCAGAATTGGTTGAAGCAAAGTAGCTTTGTTTTCATCACCTATGCTTTGCACAAAGTTTACACCAACTCGATTAAGATCTGAGACTTGATCTCTTCCATATTCCAAAGTCAGAATAAAGATGATTATGTTTGGAATATCAATTTTGTTATTGTACTGGGAAAGAACGTATGTAAGTGGTATACTTTCATGATAAATGTATTCGTCGCCAATTTTCCAAAAAATATCACCGATTTGCCCAAACATTTGGTATAAAGCGGAAGATTGGTTGATGCGTTTATCAAAGTGATCTACGATTGATTTACAAAGGACAAGTGGAGAGTTACAAGGGACAAGTGGAGAGTTACAAGGGACAAGCGCAAGCGGAGGTTGAAAGGAGGTAAAGTTAATTTTGACAAAGTTATCAATAAGATATCTAAATCCGTGGATGAACCCCCCGGAGCTTTTTTTGTAATCAAACAAATGCATGAGTGATCCAATAAAGTACATATTGTTGACATTTGCACTTTCAAAGCGGGGTGTAATGATGGGATATTTTCCACTATTATGCATAACAGGTAGAGTGGATTGATCGAATATGTCAAGGTCAAATTTCCAGCCAGTGCAATTAATGACTTCATCGAAATAGACGTCATCGTACCAATTTTTTGAATCATAGTTATTATAAAGTGCAATTTTTCCATCAGGAAGTTTGCGGAGGGATAAATGCCGAGTACATTCATCGAGGGCATTTAGACTTTTTAAAAGGAACGTATCATAAAAGTCGAAATATTTACTTCTAACATCACCAACATAGTGACTAAGGAGAGCGGGGCGAGGTTGTTTTTTACCCAAGAGTATGATTGTAGCACAATATTTTGTGAGCGCGTTTGCGATTTCAAATCCAGAATTTCCATTACCGATGATTAAGACTCGTTTGTTTTTATAAGATTGCAGAGACTCTTTGTTTTCGAACCATCCAGTTGGATATTCTGCGTAGTGTTTAGATAACGTATCTGCATTGATTATATTGGAGGGTATATTATATTTGGAGAGACCTGTTGCGACCACGATTTTTTTTGCTTTAAATATTTTTTTGTCATTGCAAAGCACACTAAAAACATCATTTGATTTTAAGATACGATGGACATTTGTATTAAAACGGATAAAATTATCTAAATTATGTTTTAATTTGAACATTTCTAGATATTGCACCAAATGTTGTCTAGTAGGGAAATATTCATCTGTAATCATGTTCATTGCAATACCTTCATCGTTAAGGAGCGAGTTCCAATCATGGCGCAAGTTGAAATCTTGATTATCATATCCTGTATGCACTTTATTAATGGATATTAAGGAAGAGGTATGTGGAAATTTTTCAAAGAATGATCCAACATTGGATGATTTTTCCAAGACGCAAAAATGCAGTTTGTTTGGCAATTTACTAAGAAAATAGGACAATTGGAGTCCAGCTGGTCCGCAACCTATGATAATGACGTCATAAATCATGATACAAGCACTTATATAAGTATTTGTATGAAAATAAATGGAAAGGGTGCCCGCAAACAATTACGTTTTTGCGTAAAAAGAAAATGTTTGTATATATAAATGTGGTTTATATATATAACAATCCTTTTATTTTTGTTTTGGATAAGCACAAAGCTATTTGTGATGAACGAATTTCTTATGTCATTATTGTATGACAAGAAAGTGGATATATGTGATGGGCGAGTATCTTGCAGTAGGAATGATGTATCCGAGGAGCGGATAGTTGTTTCACTAACTACAAGTCCAAAGCGAATAAGGAAGATGAAGCCATTAATTGATTGTTTAATGCAGCAGACGATCAAGCCTGATTGTATATATTTAAATTTACCGTTAGTATTCAAGCGTGACAAGACGGAATTTCAGGAGATACCTTTATTTATAACGGAAAACTCATTAATACACATAAATTGGTGCGAGGATATAGGGCCTGCTACAAAGGTCATTCCGACGGCTCAGCTAGAGTTAAACCCGGAGACCATAATAATTAGTATTGATGACGACATTTATTACCCCCCGACGTTTATAGAGACATTTTTAGTATTTGCCAGGAGATATCCTGATTCAATTATTACGGGGACCTCTTATATGAAGAGTGCTGAGAAACACAAGAACGAGTTTGATGGCAAATTTGTGGAATTCTTAGAGGGGTATTCTGGAGTATTGTATAGGAGGAAGGATTTTGACGGATATAAAGAAGCAGAGACAAGAGCGTGTTATTTAGGTGATGACTTTTATATTTCGAACGAGATGTTAAGGAAGGGGAAGACGATAGTGATGATAGGGCGTGAATACAGGGGAGTAAGGGGGATAAAGCCATTAAAGTATGGATTAGAGAAGGATGCGTTACATTTAACGAGCAAGGGGAACGATGACAATTACAAGGCATGTTCCGAGAGTTTAGAGGCACAAGGGAGGTTATATGTGAATTATTATCGCAAAGGATTTTAACCAAAAGTGAAACTTTTTATGTCAAGGATTGTAGAATGAGAGTCGATGTATATTTCATAAGTGGGGCCACCTTCGTTAGTACCAAACGATTTAATGCGTATACCATTTTGAAAGATGATGGTATATTGATTGTGTTTTTTAAATATATCTTCAACTTCATGAAGAGGTTTGTTGATAAACGAATGTAGTGTATCAAGCATTTATTAAGATGGATTTAAAACTTTAAATTACTTTAGATTGTTAAAAATTGAGTAAAGAATGAAAATACACACAAGGAATAACAAACCAAGGAATGACACTAACTCAGAATTTCACGGACAAATTGTATGAATCAACAAAGGATGCGCATACATCTGTAGACAAGCATCCATTTGTATCGCTGATACGCAAGGATAAACGTGCTGGGGAGATGTATATAGATTTCAACAAGATTTGCATACATGAAATACAAAAGGTAATGTATTTTGAAAAGTTACACAGGGACACAAAGGACATTAAAGAAAGAATGGAGAAATATGTTTCATTGCAAAAGTTATTGGACCATTGCAAGGAATATCCATTAGAGTCGGCGTATCAGTTTTATTTAGGTCTTTTGTTTGGAGGCAATATATTGAAGCGTATGTTGCCTGACCATAGTGACTTTTTGACATATGATGATCCAAAGGAGTTGATTAAAGAGTTCAAGGCGTATCTGTGTACAGTACCAGAGGCAAAACAAGACGCATTCATATCCAATGTCAATGTGTGTTACGACTTGATAAGAGAGTTATTTGATGAATTTTATTCGGAGATTTCGGGACCTAAACCCTAGTACACAAAATTGAAATATGTTTAATAATAATAAATAATGGACAACAATGGACGTGGAAACGAGATAATTGTAGGTTACGGCAGAGTTTTATTGCGTGGTTAAATGGTTTCAATTGGGAACAAAATGGTGATGAGTGTCATTTCAATTCTTTATTCTAAATACAAGAAGTGGTTCTGTATTTTTTCTTATAGGTAATTTGTATTCTATTTTTCTGTTTATTTCAGGAAAAGGGATTATACCGGACGCACCATTTAGTAATCTTGGGTATGAATCATCTTGGTTCACAAAGCTTTTAAATATAGATTTCAATTGATTGATTGCTGGAAATTCACTAATGTATAAATTCAGGTATTGTCCAGGTTGTACGGGGTAATTTTTCAATAATTTTGCAAGATACACTACAAGTTCGACGCGTTCATGTTTATTTCTTTTGTTCATTCTTTACTATACATTTAATAATAAAGAGTGCGTTTTGTACGAAAGTAGTATTTTTTAGTTAGTTTGGAAACATATATTTAGTACAATATGATGACACTTTGGTTTTAATAGCTTCAATATCACTTTGATATGCCTTAGATGTTTCTAAAAAGTCGTTTATTTTTTTGGATGGACAGTTTGTTTGTATTTCAATTGCCAAATTTGTAATGCGATTTAATATGTCAGCAACAAATTCAAATTCGTTTTCTTTAAATCCCCGAGTTGTCATGGCAGCTGTGCCTAAACGAATACCAGATGGATTAAGTGCTGACACGTCAGTTGCGATTGTATTTTTATTTACCGAAACATTGCACATTTCAGCTAATTTTTCAAATTTACTTCCGGTAACACCTTTTTGTTTCAAGTTGACTAAGACAATATGATTATCAGTACCGTTAGTAACAACATCAAAGCCGCGTTTTTGTAATAACTGTGCCAAAAGTTGAGCATTAATGACAACTTGTTTTGCATAATCATGAAATTGTTTTGTGTCAACTTGTTTCAGAGCAGTAGCAACAGCTGCCACAGTATTAAAGTGCGCACCACCTTGACTTCCAGGAAATACTGAAAAGTCAATTGCATCTTTAAGCTCGTTTTTATAGAATATTAATGCGGCCCTTGGACCACGTAATGTTTTATGAGTCGTAGTTGTTACAACATCACAATATTCAAAGGGAGAACGTAGTTGTTTTGCTGCTATTAGTCCGCTTGTATGAGCAATATCAGCCAAAAGATATGCGTTGCATTTGTCAGCGATATTTTTAAAACGTTTGTAATCAAAATCTCGTGGATAAGCACTAGCACCAGCTATAATAAGCTTAGGTTTATAGTGTAAAGCGATCTCTTCTAGTTCATCATAGTTTATAAGAGAGTCTTTTCCAACTTTGTATGATTTTGATTCGAAAAATATTGCACTGTTGGATATTTTTTTAGTTAGTGTTGCATAACCATGTGTAAGATGACCACCGGATGGTAGATCAAGTCCCATTAACTTTTCACCAGGTTTTAAAAGGGCTGCATACACAGAAAAATTGGCGGTACTTCCACTATAGCTTTGCACATTGACACCCCATGTTTTGTTGTTTAATGAAAAAGCTGTCAATGCACGTTGTTGACACAGTTCTTCGAGACAATTAATATTTTCGCACCCACCATAATACCTTTTATTAGGATATCCTTCAGCATATTTGTTGGTAAAAATTGTTCCATTGGCTTGTAATACAGCATGTGAAGTAAAGTTTTCAGACGCAATAAGCTCTAAATGAGTTATTTGTCTTTTCTTTTCATTTTGCAATATTTGAGACAATTCTGTATCGGCAGACAATGGCTGCAAAAGAATATCTTGTTTGAACATTTATAATGAAATATCAAGATAATTATTATATATATTAACTGCTAATAGTTCAGACCTCAACAAATACTCAACGCCGGATAGTTGAAGATGCCCGTAAAATTCGCTGATAGACAGTTCATTTTTCTTAATAATGAAAGAGTCTTTTTAACATGTGTATTGAATATTTTGTTCTTCCATTTTGTTGAGTTTTTTAAAAAATAAAAAATCTATATATTATAATAATGAATAAAATACCAAAGGATATATATTACAACATATTTGAAGAATTAAGTTTGGGAGACATAGTCCAATTATGTAATACAAATAAAACGTTTAAGGAGTTTTGTTTACGAAATCAAGAATTTATAGCAAAAATGAAACTAAAAGCACTTCAAAAGTTATTAAAAGATGAACAAGATAAGATACGTGATTTTGCATATAAAAATAAAATGGCATTTGACAAAACATCACAGAAACGTGCAATAGAAGGATATTCGTATGCTAGGATGATAGATAAATTTACATTAGATTTATTGTATCTTGTAAATAAAAAATTGCTGGATGAAGCGTATACATTAATCAATGTAACAGATAATATACCAGAGCCACCCTTATTTATATTTACTGATAAAATTACAAAACAGATTCCTAAATCAATAATAGAAATGTATATGAGGAAATTGCCACCGATTCTAGAGTTATTTGGATATGATAATGAGGATGACTTTTTTGAAGATAATCCACTAGATTCTTTTACAAATAAACATTTGCAAATATATATATCAGATAATTATTGGAAAAAATAATTTGCGATGTCACGTTAAATTTGTCTACAGGTTGTACATCTGCTAGCACAACGAGTACGTTTATGTGCGAAATACCCCACACAGCACAGACCATTACGCACGACGCAACGAACGCAGACAGCGGGGCGGGAGCGAAAAAGGTGAAATGACTCCAAAATGCACGCCGCACAGGAAGGCATTATGATGGGGATTTTTTCATTGAGAATTATGACCGAAATGACCGAAATGACTTTATTTTTCCTAAAAGAAAAGCA
>Ga0169931_10011729_pt1 | contig 12282 bp, 9 predicted proteins | sample Kivu_15m_20L_FD_129675 | JGI IMG/M metagenome (GOLD analysis project Ga0169931, IMG submission 129675) | Freshwater microbial communities from Lake Kivu, Western Province, Rwanda to study Microbial Dark Matter (Phase II) - Kivu_15m_20L... | ecosystem: Environmental > Aquatic > Freshwater > Lake ...
CTCCCGGTGGAGCCTCTCGATTCTGGCGTCCGACGGACCGCCCGCCCGTGACGGAATCGCGCCCGGCCGGTGCTTCGGGTGTGACCGATTGCTCAGTGAGCCCTGGCGACGACCCCCGGCTTGAGCCGGTATTCGGTGCTGCAGTAGGGGCAGACCGCGCGGCCGGTATGGGCCAGGTCGAGGTACACGCGCGGGTGCTGGCTCCAGACCGCCATCCGGCGGTTGGGGCAGAACGCCGGCAGGTCGGCGGCGTCGAGCTCGATCACGCCGTGCGTGCCGGCGGCCGGGGCGCTGGGGGCATCGGTCATCGCGGGCCCTCAGACCGGCCAGAGCCAGCCGGCATAGCGATCGGACCGGCCGCCGACCACGTCGAAGAACAGCGACTGCAACCGCGCGGTGACCGGCCCGCGCGAGCCTTCACCGATGACGCGGTCGTCGAGCTCGCGGATCGGGGTGATCTCGGCCGCGGTGCCGGTGAAGAACGCCTCGTCGGCGCAGTACATCTCGTCGCGCGTGATGCGCTTCTCGATGACCGGGATGCCCAGGTCGCGGGCCATGGTGATCACCGACTCGCGGGTGATGCCGTCGAGACAGGAGGCGAGATCGGGGGTGTAGAGCGAGCCGTTCCTGACGATGAAGACGTTCTCGCCGGCACCCTCCGACACGTAGCCCTCGACGTCGAGCAGCAGCGCTTCGTCGTAGCCGTGGGCGGTGACCTCCTGATTGGCCAGGATCGAATTGATGTAGTAGCCGCTGGCCTTGGCCCGCACCAGCGACACGTTGACGTGGTGCCGGGTGAACGAGGAGGTCTTGACCCGGATGCCCTTGGCCAGGCCTTCCTCGCCGAGGTAGGCGCCCCACTCCCAGGCGGCGATGGCGAGGTGCACCGTGTTGCCGCGCGGCGAGACGCCGAGCTTCTCGGAGCCGATCCAGGCGATCGGGCGGATGTAGCAGGACTCGAGGCGGTTGGCGCGCACCACCTCCTTCTGGGCTTCGAGCACCTGCTCGAACGACCAGGGCATGCGCATCTGGAAGATCTTGGCCGAATTGAACAGGCGCCGGGTGTGCTCCTGGAGCCTGAAGATCGCGGTGCCGGCGGTGGTCTTGTAGGCGCGCACCCCCTCGAATACCCCCATGCCGTAGTGCAGCGTGTGGGTGAGCACGTGCAGCTTGGCGTCGCGCCAGTCAACCAGCTTGCCGTCGTACCAGATGTGGCCGTCGCGATCCGCCATCGACATGTTCGTTCTCCTGTCCGGGAAGTCCGGCGCCGATTCTATCGGAAGGGCGGCCCGCCGGCCCCGTACCGCTTCCCGCCGGGTCCGCCGGGTGCGCGCGCGGCACCCGGATAGAATGGGGCGTTCCGTCGGATCTCCTCATCGTGCCCGCGCCACCGCAGTTCCCGATCGCCCGGCCCGCGCCGCGCCCGGCGCGGCGGCCGGCCCGCCACCCCGCTCCCACCGGCGCGCCGGCGCGGCGCCGGGCCGCCCGAGGGCGCCTGGGCGCCCCCTGCTGCGGGCATCGCCGCCTTGGCTGAGCCCGAGGCTCGCGGCGGCCTGCCGCGCGGCCCGTTCCTGGAAGGGATGCGGCTGATCGGCAGCACCGTGGCCGGCACCTTCGCCTGGGGCGTCATCACCGGGGTCGCGATGGTCAAGGGAGGGCTCTCGCCGATGCAGGCGGCGGGCATGCTGGTCCTGGTGTTCTCGGGCACCGCGCAGCTCGCGGCGCTGCCGCTGATCGGCGCCGGCGCGTCGCTGGCGGCGATCTGGGCCGCCGCGCTGCTGGCCAACCTGCGCTTCCTGGCCTACAGCGCGGTGGTGGCCGGCGAGTTCCACGGCCAGTCCACCGGCCGGCGCCTGCTGATGGGCTGGATGACCACCGACACCGGTCTGGCCGCCTACCTCGCCGGCCAGCAGGGCCCCGCCGCGGCCCGCACCGACGCCCAGCGCGCCGCCCGCTTCCTGGGCGCCAACACGCTGGTCTACGCGGGCTGGACGATCGGCACCGCGGTGGGCGTCGCGGCGGCCGGCTGGATCCCCGATTCGCCGCGCCTGGGCTTCGTCGGCGTGCTGGCGATCCTCGCGCTGGTGGGCCCCATGCTGAGCACCCGCTCGATGGTGGCCGCGGCTGCAGCGGCGGCGCTGGTGGTGCTGCCCCTGCGCGACTGGCCCTACCACCTCGGCACCTTCGCTGCGATCGCGGCCGGCGTGGCCTGCGCCCTGGTCCTCGGGCCACGGCGGCCGACCGGGCCCGGCCGGCGGGAGTCCCGATGCTGACCGACCTGCAGATCTGGCTCGCCATCCTCGGCCTGGTGGTGGTGGTGTTCGCGACCCGCAACGTGTTCATGGTGCTGCCCTCGAGCGTCCGGCCGCGCGGCGGATTCGAGCGCGCGCTGCGCCATGCGCCGGTGGCGGCGCTGGTGGCGCTCACGGTGCCGCCCGCGGCCGGCGGCCTGCTCGAGGCCGGCTGGGATCCGGCAGCGGTCTGGCACGATGGCCGGATGCCTGCGGCGCTGGTCACCGTGGCGGTGAGCCGGCTGGCCGGCAGCCCGTTCCCGGGGCTGGCGGCCGGCGTCGCGCTGCTGCTGACCCTCGGGGGGACGGCTTGAACGGGCGGCCGCTGCCGGCCGGACGGTCGGCCGCCGATCCGGGCGCCGTCTCGACCCCCGATTCCGCGCTGCAGCTGTTCCTGGTGCTGTCGGGTCTGGCGCTGCGCGGCTTCGGCGGCGTGATGCCCTGGGCGCAGCGCGTGCTCGTGGAGGAGCGGCGCTGGATGACCCGCGAGGACTTCGTGGAGGTGCTGGCGTTCGCCCAGCTGCTGCCCGGCCCCAACATCTGCAACCTCGCGATCATGGTCGGCGACCGCTGGTTCGGCTGGCGGGGCGCGGTGGCGGCACTCGGCGGGCTGCTGGCCGCGCCGGTGGTACTGGTGCTGAGCGCCACGGTGCTGGTGGGGCAGGTGGCCGACGAGCCGATGACCCGCCGGGTGCTGGCGGGCATGGGCGCGGCCGCTGGCGGGATGCTGCTGGCCACGGCCATCAAGCTGGCCGGCGTCCACCGCGGCCGCTGGGGCTGGCTCGGCTTCGGTCTGCTGTCGTTCGCCGCGGTGGGGCTGCTGCGCTGGCCGCTCGCCCAGGTGCTGGCGCTGCTCGCGCCGGTGGCGGTAGCGGCCGCCTGGTTCCTGCAGCGGCACGAGGAACGCGTGCAGCGCGCTGTGCGCGCCGCGGCCTCGCCCGGCGAAGCCGTGTCCGACGCCGCAGTGGCCCGCGCTGCAGCCGCCAGCGGCGGCTCCGATTCCAACCCCGAACGGTCGGCCGAACCGCGCGATCCGGCGGCGCCCCGATGACCTCCGGCCCGTACCTCGACCTGTTCCTGCACTTCGCTGCGCTGTCGCTGCTGGCGATCGGCGGCGCGCTGGGTACGATGCCCGAGATGCACCGGTACCTGGTCGACCAGCGCGGCTGGCTGACCGATGCACAATTCACCGACGCGGTCGTGATCGCCCAGGCTGCACCGGGTCCGAACATCCTGTTCGTGACCGTGCTGGGCTGGCAGGCGGCCGGCCTGCCGGGCGCGATCGCCGCCACCGTCGGCCTGCTGCTGCCCTCGAGCGTGGCCACGTTCTGGGGCTGGCGGCTCGCCCGCACGCGCGACGGCACGCCGCTGGTGCGGGCCATCCGGCTCGGGCTCTCACCGATCGCCATCGGCCTGACCGCGGCGGCCGGCTGGCTGGTGGCCTCCAACATCAACGGGACGCAGTGGCCGCTATGGGCGGTCACCGTGGTCAGCGGCGTACTGGTGCTGCGGACCCGGCTCAACCTGCTGTGGCTGGTGGGCGCCGGCGCGCTGCTCGGCGCGCTGGGCTTGGTGGGCTGACCCGCGGCGGGCGCCGCGCTGGCAGCCGCCGCGGCCGTGGTGGCATCATGCGCGGCACGGCGCGCGGGCGCCCCCGGAGCACAGGCTCATGCACACGGTCTACGTCGACGGCCAGGAAGGCACCACCGGACTGCAGATCCGCGAGCGGCTCGCCGCCCACGGCGGTGTGCGGGTGCTCGAGATCGAGCCCGACCGGCGCAAGGACACGGCACGCCGTCGCGCGCTGATCAACGAGGCCGACCTGGTATTCCTGTGTCTGCCCGACGCCGCCTCGCGCGAGTCGGTGGCCCTGCTCGATCCGGCCAACCGGAGCACCCGCTTCATCGACGCCAGCACCGCCCACCGGATCGCCGAGGGATGGGTCTACGGCCTGCCCGAGCTGCGGTCCGGGCAGCGGGATGCGATCCGCGGGTCGCGGCGGGTGGCGGTCACCGGCTGCCACGCCGCCGGCTTCGTGCTGGCGCTGGCGCCGCTGGTGGCCGCCGGCCTGGTGCCGCCCGACTACCCGGTCACCTGCCATTCGCTGACCGGCTACTCGGGCGGCGGCCGCACCATGATCGCCGAGTACGAGGCGGCCCGCGACAGCCGCGCACTCGACGCGGCCCGGATGTACGCACTCGGGCTCGCCCACAAGCACCTGCCCGAGATGCGCACCTATGCCGGACTGCTGCACGCGCCGCTGTTCGTGCCCATCGTCGACAACTTCTACCAGGGCATGGCAGTGGCGGTGCCCCTGCACCTGCGGCTGCTCGCGCCCGGCACCACGCGGGCGGCGCTGCACGCGGCACTCGCTGCGCGCTACGAGGGCGAGCGCTTCGTGCGGGTGGCGCCGCTCGACGCCGAATCCAGCACCGACCGCGGCTTCTTCGATCCGCTGCTGGCCAACGGCACCAACCGCAACGACCTGTTCGTGTTCGGCAACGACGACCGGGCGCTGATCGTCTCGCGCCTGGACAACCTCGGCAAGGGGGCTTCGGGCGCGGCGGTCCAGTGCATGAATCTGATGCTGGGCTTCGACGAGGCCGCCGCGCTCGGCTGAGGGCGAACGCCGGGCGCGGTCAGGGGCTCGGGATGCCGAGCACCGTGCTCCAGAGCCGCCGCACGGCGGCGCGCTGCGTCGCCACCCCGTCGGGATCGACCCGCGCGTAGCGCGCGTCGTTCAAGCGCAGCACGTGCTGCAACCGGCGGAACTCGCGGTAGGCGCCGGCGCAGTCGGCCGCATCGGCTGCGCCGATCAGGCCGGCGCGGGCCGCCCGGTCGAGCAGCGCGATGTTGCCGGCGTTGTCGAGCAGCCCGGGATGCGTCGAGCCGTGGGCGAGCACCAGGTACTGCACCAGGAACTCGATGTCGACCATGCCGCCCGGGTCGTGCTTGAGGTCGAACAGGGCGCTGCGGTTGGGGTGCCCCTCGAGCATTCGGCGGCGCATCGCCCGAACCTCCGCCGCGAGCGCGCCGGGCTCGCGCGGGGCGGCGAGGATGTCGCGCCTGAGCGACTCGAAGCGCGCCCCCAGCGCCGCGTCGCCGGCGGCGAAGCGCGCCCGGGTGAGCGCCTGGTGCTCCCAGACCCAGGCCGATTCGCGCTGGTACGACTCGAACGCCCGCAGGCTCGACACCACCAGGCCGGCGCTGCCGTTGGGGCGCAGCCGCAGGTCGATCTCGAACAGCAGTCCGGCGGCGGTGCGCGTGGACAGCCAGGCCGACAGCCGCTGTGCAAGCTGGGCGTACACCGTACTGGCGCGCTCGTCGTCGTCGTCGAACACGAACACCAGGTCGAGGTCGGAGGCGTAGCCCAGCTCCTTGCCGCCCAGCTTGCCGTAGGCGATCACCGCGAAGCGCGGCGTGTCGCGGTGCCGCTGGCGCAGCTGGCGCCAGGCACAGTCGAGCACCGCGGCCAGCACCCGGTCGGCCAGCTCGCTCAGGTGGTCGGAGAGCCGCTCCACCGTGAGCCGGCCTGCCAGGTCCTGGGCGAGCAGCCGGAACACCGTCGCATGATGAGCCTCGCGGGCCAGATCCATCTGCCGCTCCACGTCGGGCTCTCCGCCCCGGGTGGCAGCCGCCAGAGCGGCCCGCAGGTCGTGCTCCCAGACCGCCAGGTCGGGCGGCTCGAGGATCTGGCCGTCGAGCAGCTCGTCGATCACCACCGGGTGACGAATCAGGTAGTCGGCCGCCCACTTGGCCTGGCCGATCATCTTCAGCAGCCGCCGGAACGCGCCGGGAAACTGCTCGAGCAGCGCCAGGTAAGCGGGTCGTCCGGCGACGGTCTCGAGCAGGTCGGCGAGCCGGCCGATCCAGGCGGGATCGGCCATCGCCTCACCGCCGGGACCGGGCTCGGGCGCGGCCACCCCGCCCTCGCGCAGCGCCTGTGCGAGCAAGGTGTCGATCCGTCGCTGCGTCTCGGGCCGGGCGAGCCGGTAGCGCCGGCCGTCGTGCATCGCGGCGATCCGGGCGTGGCCGGCCTCGTCGAGGGCGAGCGCGCCGGAGCCGTCCTGCTGGGTCTCGGCAGTGCCGGACGGGTCGGCCAGCAGCGCCCCGAACACCGCCTCGACCGCGTCGCGCGCCTCGGCGAGGGCCGCGTCGAAGGCGTCGGCACCCAGGCCGAGCATCGCGGCGATGCGGGCTCGGAACACCGGGTCGTCGGGCAGGCGGTGGGTCTGTGCGTCTTCCTGGTACTGCACCGCATGCTCGATCCGGCGCAGCAGCACGTAGGCGCGTGCCAGCCGCACCGCGGCCGCCGGCTCCAGCAGCCGACGCTGGGCCAGGGTGGCCAGCGTGAGCAGGGTGCGCGGGCTGCGCAGCAGCGGGTCGCGGCCGCCACGCACGATCTGGAACAGCTGCGCGCAGAACTCCACCTCGCGGATGCCACCGCGCCCGAGCTTGACGTCGATGCCGCCGCCGTCGCGGGAATCGTACCGGGCGCCGCGCCGGTCGGCCTCGGCGCGGATCAGCGCGTGCACGTCGCGCAGCGCGCCGAAGGCCGCGAAGTCGAGGTACCGGCGAAAGACGAACGGCTGGACGATCGCGGCGAGCTGACTCTCGTCGCGGGCCCGGGCTGCCGGTCCGGCGAGGCCGGAGTCGGCCACCACGCGGCCCTTGAGCCAGGCGAACCGCTCCCATTCGCGGCCCTGGTCGTAGAAGTACTGCTCGAGCATGGACAGCGACGCCACCAGCGGGCCCGAGTCGCCGTTGGGTCGCAGCCGGGTGTCCACCCGGAATACGAAGCCATCTTCGGTGACGTCGCCCAGCAGCCCGCAGGTGCGACGGGCGACCCGGTGGAAGAAGTCGACCGACGGCAGCCGCAGGCCGGTGCCGCCCTCGGTCTCGCCGGCGGACCGGTGCACGAACACCAGGTCGACGTCGGACGACACGTTCAGCTCGTCGCCTCCGAGCTTGCCCATGCCCACCACCAGCAGGTCCTGGGGCTGCCCGTCCTCGTCGAGCGGGCGGCCGTGCACCACCGCCAGGGTGGCCGCCGCGTGGCGCACCGCCACCTCGATCGAGCGCCGTGCCCAGGCGCTGATGGTGCTGCAGACCTCCTCGAGCGGCGCGGCCTGCCGGACGTCGCGCTCGATGATCGCGAGCACCAGCAGTTGGCGCGTGCGCCGCAGATCGACCGTCGGGTCGGCGGCCGGGCCGCCGGGCAGCGACTGGGCGCGCACGGCCGCCCAGCAGCGCTCGACCGCCTCGGGGCCCAGCGGCTGCGCGACGAGCCCCGGCAGCATCGCGGCGAGCGCAGGCTGCCTGCGCTCGAGCGCGTCAAAGGTCCGGGCAAACCAGGCCGAGCAATCGCGGGCGATGTAACGATCGGTCATGAACGGGGGGCGCGGGCGTCCGGTGGTCGATCCAGGAGGGGGGTGGGCCGTATGCTACAGTCGTTCGATCGATGGCCGGCCCGGAGCCGGCCGGCGCAGCGGGCCTCGTGAGCCTCGGTCGCCCCATGAAATCCGCCCAGCCGCAGCGTTCCTCCCCTCTGGCCGGCCTGTTGATTGCCGCTGTCGGCCTGACGGTGATCCTGGCCTGCGCGTTCTATCTGTCGGTGCGCCACGTGGTGTGGCCCCGGCTCGACGGCTGGCGCACCGAGCTGTTCGCTCAGCTGCAAAAGGGGCTCGACCGCCCGGTATCGGCCGAGCGGCTGCGGCCGGGCTGGGAAGGGCGTCATCCCACCCTCGCGATCGACGGGCTGCGGCTCGACGGGCCCGACGGCGAGCCCCGGCTCGAGGTGGGCTCGGCGTACCTGCGGCTGGGTTGGCGCTCGATCCTCTCGGGGCGGCCGCGGCTGGCGGCGGTGCGCCTGGAGGCGCCGGTCCTGGTGGTGGAGCGCCTCGGGCAGGGCCGCCACGCGGTGGCCGGCCTAGAGACCGTCGTCGGCCACGGTGCCGAACGCTCCGGCGACGCCGGCCTCGGCTGGCTGCTGGGCCTGGGCGAGCTCGCGGTCGAGGGCGCAGCGGTCCGGTTCGTCGATCGGACCGGCTCGGTGCCCGAGCAGCGGATCGAAGGGATCGACCTGGCCATCGTCAACATCGGCCGACAGCATCAGGCGCGCATCGTCGTGCCTCAGCCCGGCGGCGGTTCGCTGTCGGGGGTGGTGGACTTCCTGCGGCCGCCGCTGAGCCGACCGACCGACTGGCGGCAGTGGCGGGGCGAACTGCACCTGGCGGCCGTCGGGATCGACCCGGCGCGTCTGGAGGCGCTCGCCGGCCTGCTCGAACTGCACCGGCCGTCGGCGTTGCCGGTCGTGTCCGGACGCGTCGACCTGCTCGCCTGGAGCCGCTTCGACGGCGGCCGCCTCGACGATGCGACGGTCCGTGTCCGCGCCGACGCGGTCGGCGCCACGCTGCCGGCGGGTCGGCTGGCGCTGCGAGAGGTGGCGTCCGAGCTGCGGCTGACCCGCCGGCCCGACGGGGGGGGCACCATCGACGCCGGCGCGCTGTCGGTCGTCGATGCCCGGGGCTTCCGGCTCGCCACCGACGGACCGGCCTGGCTGCAGCTCGATGCGGCGGGGCTGCCGGTGGCCGCCGGGCTGCGGCTGGCGCCGTTCGACGCCGGGGCGGCGCTGGCGGCCGCCCGCCGGCTGCCGCTGTCGGCCGATGCCCAGCGGTCCCTGCAGCCGGTGGAACTGGCCGCCGGACGGGTCCGCGACCTGACACTGCGCTGGCAGGACCCGTCTCTGTCTGCTGCCGATCGACCTCCGGCCGGGTCGGGCCGCTCCGGCAGCGGCTCTGACGCTGCCCAACCCCGGGTGGAGGTCACTGCTGCCTTCGACCGGCTGGGCCTGCGGGTCCGCGGCGGCAACGGGGCCGGCCCCCAGCCGCCCGGTTTCCGCAACCTGGCCGGCACCCTGAGGGTGACCGAGCGCGGCGGCGCGGTCACGCTGAGCGGACGCGCGGCGCAGCTCAGTGTCCCCGGGGTGTTCGCAGAGCCCGACCTGCCGATGGACCGGCTCGAGGCCGAGGCGAGCTGGTCCATCGATCCGGCCCGGGGCGAGCAGTGGCTGCGCGTGGACGTGCCGCGGCTCCACTTCGCCAACGCCGACACCCGGGGGCTGGTGGCCGGCAGCTGGCGCAGCGGCGGAACGGGCCCCGCCCTGGGCCTGATCGAGATGGCCGGGCGGCTCGAGCGCGTCGAGGCCAGCCGGGTCGCCCGCTATCTGCCGGTGGTGCTGCCCGAGCACGTGCGCAACTGGGTGCGCGACGCGGTCACCGGCGGCACCGTGGAGGAGGTCCTGTTCGAGCTGGCCGGGGACCTCTGGAACTTCCCGTTCCGAGACCCGGCCGAGGGGCGCTTCCGGCTCAGCGGCACCGTGCGCGACGGCCGGTTGGCCTTCGCCCCGCAGTGGCCGACGATCGACCGGATCGGCGGCGAGCTGGTGTTCGAGCGTGCCGGTCTCGAGATCCGGGGCCGATCGGGCCAGGTCAGCGGCGTGCGACTGTCGGACATCCAGGCGCGGATCGCCGACTTCCATGACGCGCTGCTGACCATCGAAGGCCAGGGTGAAGGGCGCGCCCGGGACCTGCTGCGCTTCATCGACGACAGCCCGCTCGCGGCCACCGTATCCACCTTCACCCGTGACATCCGGGTCGAGGGCGACGCACGGCTGGGGCTGCGCCTGGCGCTGCCGCTCGATGACCTGTCCCGCACCCGGGTGGCGGGCACGGTGTTCCTCCCCGGCAACGACGTCGACCTCGACCGCACCCTGCCGCCCTTCGAGCGGGTGGTCGGCCGTCTCGAGTTCACCGAGAGCGGGCTCGCCCTTCCCGAGCTGCGCGGGATCTTTCTCGGCGGCCCGGTCCGGGTCCAGGGCCGGCCGGCCGCCGGGGGCCGGATGCGGATCGAAGCCGCCGGGTCGATCGATGCGGCCGGCATGCGCCGGGTGGTCGACAACCCGCTGACCCGCCGGCTGTCCGGGCGGACCGACTACCGGGCCCGGATCGAGGTCGACGGCCGCTCCTCCACGCTGCAGATCGAGTCCGACCTGGTCGGCCTGGCCAGCGCGCTGCCGGCGCCCTTCGACAAGCCGGCCCGCGCCGCCTGGCCGCTGCGCGTCAGCGGCACGCCCCTCGCACCACCGGTGCCGGGCGCGCGCCCGCCCGGTGACCGCCTCGAGGTCCGGCTGCGCGACTCGATCGCGCTCGCGCTCGAGCGTGAGCGCGATCCCGCTTCCGAGCGCCTGCGGGTGGTCCGGACGGGCTTCGCGGTCGATGCGGAGCCGGCGCTGCGCGACACCGGGCTCACCGTGCTGCTGCACACCGACCAGTTCGACGTCGACGCCTGGCTGTCGGTGCTCGGCAACGGCGAGCCGCAGCAAGCCGCCGCCGGCGCTGTGCCTCAGGGTACGGGCCTGCCGCTGATGCCCGATCTGGTGTCGGTGGTCGCCGACCGGGTCCGGGTGGGTGGCCACGACTTGAACGAGGTGGTGTTCGGCGCCACCCGGCTCGCCGGCCACTGGCGCGCCAATGTGGCGGCCCGCGAGGTGCAGGGTCATTTCGACTGGCTCGATGCGCGCCCCGGCGAGCAGATCGGCACGCTGGTCGCCCGCTTCGACCGCCTCGAGCTGCCCCGCTCGCGTGAAGGCGAGCTCGAGTCGGCGCTGTCGGCGCCGCCCACCCGGCTGCCGGCGCTCGACGTCTCGGCCGAGGATCTGGTGCTGGGCGGGGTGTCCTTGGGTCGGCTGTCGCTGAAGGCGACCAACTCCGGCGGGGCGGGGCAGCCGGTCTGGCAGCTCGACCGGCTGGTGCTGGCCAATCCCGCCGCCCGGCTGGAGGCGAGCGGCACCTGGTCGCTCGCCGGCGCCGCCGCCGACGGCGCCGGTGGCGGTCCGCCGGCGGCCGCTGCGGCCGCAGCTGTGGCTGCCGCCGGCCGTTCGACGGCGCTCGACTTCCGGCTCGAGCTGCGTGACGCGGGTGCGCTGCTGACTCGGTTCGGGCTGCCGGACGTGGTGCGCGGGGGCACCGGCTCGCTGGGTGGCCGGATTCACTGGCGCGGCACGCCGCTGGCGATCGACTATCCTTCGCTCGACGGCGGCCTGCGGATCGAGCTGGGGCAGGGCGCATTCCTGAAGGTCGAACCGGGGCCCGCCAAGCTGATCGGGGTGCTCAACATGCAGTCGCTGCCCAGGCGGCTGGCCGGCGACTTCCGCGACCTGTTCGGCGACGGATTCGCCTTCGACTCCATCGCCGGCGAAGTGCAGATCGACGACGGCATCGCCCGCACGACCGAGCTGCGCATGCGCGGCGTGCAGGCGCAGGTGCGCATCCGCGGCGAGGCCGACCTGCTGCGCGAGACCCAGCGACTCAATGTCGAGGTGCTGCCCGAATTCAATGCCGGGCTCGCCTCGCTGGCCGTTGGTGCGATGGTCAACCCGGTGATCGGGCTCGGCTCGCTCGCGGCCCAGTACGTGCTGCGCAAGCCCCTGCAGCAGGCCCTCGCCTACGAGGTCGACGTGACCGGCTCCTGGTCCGACCCGGCGGTCCGCGAGCGCAGCCGGCGCGTGGAGCCGGCACCGCAGCCGCCCGCCGGGGTCGCGCCCTGAGGGCGGCGCCCCACGCTACACTGCCGGTCCCGCCGAAACCGCTGCGCCGTTCCCGATGAGCCACACCCTGCCCCTCGCGGCGATCCAGATGGTCTCGGGCGCCACCGTCGGGCCCAACCTCGAGACCGCGGCACGGCTGGTGGGCGAGGCGGCCTCGGCCGGCGCCCGGCTGGTGGTGCTGCCCGAGTTCTTCCCGCTCCTGGGCCGCCAGGACACCGACAAGGTCGACGCCCGCGAGCCCGCCAACGACGGCCCGATCCAGCGTTTCCTGGCCGAGCTGGCCCGCCGGCACGCGGTGTGGCTGATCGGCGGCACCGTGCCGGTCGCCGGACCCGAGCCGCGCCGCATCCGCAACGCCTGCCTGGTGCACGGTCCCGACGGCAC
>Ga0169931_10011730_pt1 | contig 12281 bp, 17 predicted proteins | sample Kivu_15m_20L_FD_129675 | JGI IMG/M metagenome (GOLD analysis project Ga0169931, IMG submission 129675) | Freshwater microbial communities from Lake Kivu, Western Province, Rwanda to study Microbial Dark Matter (Phase II) - Kivu_15m_20L... | ecosystem: Environmental > Aquatic > Freshwater > Lake...
AATAATTCAATAAATAAATAAATATTATAAAATTTGTAATACCTATTAATAAAATAGTTTTAATCTTTTATTTTTTCTATTTTCACAAATCTCTCGAAGCTTGTGAAATAATCTAAAAAATATCTTACAAATCTTTTGTACACTTTTTAATTTTCTCTATTACCCTACCTTTTTTTTATTTTCTCATAAGATGCGAGAGATTCTAATTAATTCTTATAAAATAAATATTATTTACTTTATATATTATATATTGATATGTCTAATAATGTTAAATTATTAACTACAAATAATTATGATGAAAATTTATATGAAGCAATTGGTACTGAAAGAGGTATAGTTGTTCATGCTGTTTCTTTAATTCGAGGTTTAGCTGGAAATATAATGGGTGTTTTTGGTGGTAAAAATGACCTTATCGCTAAAAAAGTAGAAGATGTTTATAAAGAAGCGATGGATGAATTAGTTAAAAATGCCAAAGCTACTTACGGTAATATTGACCAAATTATAGCTCTTGATATTGATTTTAATGAAATACAACCTTTTATTATTTGTGTTGCTGCCGGTACTGTTCTTAGAAAAAAAACATCTTCACAACCCATTGCAACAGGAGGTAAGAATAATAAATCCAGAAAATATAGAAAATAAATAATAATTTAAATACTTTTTAATATATAAATATAGAAATGAGTTATAATACATATATAACGAGTTGGGGTACTGACCCTTTACAACAAACACAAGATTTAATTAATAAAAATGTTTTAACTTCTAATACTCGTGTTATATTAGCTTTTGCTAGTTTTAATTTTTCTAATTCTCAATTTATTCCTGGATTAGGAAATATTTCTATTGATGAAGTACAAAAGATTACGAATTTGGTTCATTCTCATGGAGGAAAAGTTAGTCTATCTATTGGAGGTGCTACTTATCCTTTTTTCGGTTCTGACCTTTATAATCAACCTGGTGACCTAGCTACTTATATTAACCAGGTATTAATTAATTGTGGTTTTGATGGTGTTGATTTTGATATAGAAGATTATGCTGGAAATGTTCCTTCTAATTTTGCAACACAAGCTGCATCACTTATCAATACATTACGATATTTAAATAAAGGTTTATACATTTCTCTTACTACTGCTGCACAAGCATGGGCATCTAATTGTTATCAACAAAATCTTATTAATCTTACGATAGGTAATCTAAATGTATGGCAACCCATGGAATATGATTTATGGATTCAAACAGGATTTACTTATTCTCAACAAATTCAATATGATATTAATTTTTATTTAACGAATTGGTCTGTATCTCCTAGTAAAATAGTTCTTGGTCTTATGCCTGGTAAAGATGATATGGGTAGAGATTTAAGTCTTCAAGATGCTTTAAACCTTACTTCTTTTGCAATTCAAAAAGAATTAAAAGGTGTTATGACTTGGGATGCCAATAGTGATTCTACTGGAGTAGATGGTAATGCACCATATGCATATTCACTTGGTATACTTTCTATATTAAATAATACAGAATCTCATTATGAAATACCGAGTGATTGGTTATATCATGTAAGTAATAGAAAAAAAGAAACAAGAATAACAGAATTATAAAAAATACTTAATTACTAAATAAATAATGAAGTATTTTATTGTTGTAAGAGTTGATTAACTTTTTGGATATATTTTTGCATAGCAATATTTCTAGGCATATTATTATTTTGAAACCATGCATTCCATTTTGCTCTTGCTTCAACTTGAACAGTCCAAGGTTGTGAGATATTGCAATCTCCTTGAGTAATTTGTTTATAAAGACCATAAAGAATTAATAAATCATCATGAGAAATGGGAGTTGAATGATTACGAATAAGAGAGACGGATTTTTCAAATTGTTGTTCTAATTCATGATCCATTTTAAATACTAACGATATAATATTTCTTTACATAGTTTTAATTATATATTTAAGAAAAAGGTCATGTGACCAGCAAAAAAGTCCGCAATTCCGCACACTGATTTTTCGGTTTATTTTAGTGAAACTAAAAAATGACCTCAATATAAGTGTCAAAAAATGGGAGGTTATAAAAAGAAGAAAAGTCAGTGTGAGTGGCAAAATTTGTGGGAATCTCAAACGGTTTTGGCCAAAATGGACATTTTTTTTGTCCAAAAAATGTCCAAAATCGCCAAAAGTTTTCCAAGTACCTTCAAAAACATCGTTGTGACTGACATGCTCTAAAAACTGTTTTTTGGTTGATTTTTTTGTGAGCATAATTTTTTTTATGTTTTTTGAAAACTACTTAAAGTATAATTTGTATTAATAGAGTATAGCAATGTCTAGCAATAATTTTCTGCCAAAATTATGCCATAAATTTTATTGCGAATGTTGTGATTATAATACAAGCAAGAAAAGTAGCTATGATGACCACCTTTTAAGTCGTAAACATAAGAAAGCAATGGATAGCAATGGTAATTCTGCTAAATTCTGCTCAGAGTTTAAATGCGATAAATGCAGTAAAATTTATAAAGATAATTCTGGACTTTGGAGACATAAGAAAAAATGTACCTCTAGCGAATTAATTACTAACCCTAATTATGACTCTAACGCTAATATCATCAAAGAAGAACAATTTGTAGAACTAAAAGAAATGGTCAAACACCTACTTAAACAAAATTCTGAACTTGTACAAACTATTAAAGAAATGACACCTAAAATAGGTAATAATAATAATACTATTAATAATAACTGTAATAATACGACTACTACTAATAATAATAGTTTTAATTTAAATTTATTTCTTAATGAAAAATGTAAAGATGCTATTAACATGTCTGATTTTATTAAAACTATCAAATTTACTGAATCCGATTTAGAAAATTCTCGTAAGAATGGTGGTGTTTCTACTCTCAGTAATGTCATGATAAAAGGTTTACAAAAATTAGATATAACAAAAAGACCATTACATTGTACCGATGTGAAACGAGAAACTTTTTATATCAAAGATGAAGAGAAATGGGAAAAAGATGAGAATCATGAGAAAATTATGGATGCTTTTACCGATATTGCTCAAAAACAAAGAGAATATGTTTGGGAATGGAGTGATGCCAACCCAGATACACAAGATGTGATGCATCCATTAAATGATATATTTCATCTAACCAATATCAAAGTATTAGACCCATTAACAAAAACAGAGGAAGAAGGTAAGAAATTTATCAGAAATATTTCAAAAGAAGTTGTTATTGATAAAAAATAAAAAAATAAAATAATAATAATTATAAATTATAATCAAGTAAATGATATGACAGAAGAAAATAATAATTATTTTAATAATAAAAAATTATTAGTTTTAAGGGTGGTATATAATATATGAAAACTATTTAAAGATATTTACAGTATTTTAATGACTCTACAAATTTTAATTTCCTTTTTAAATACTTTTTTAATACGAGGTTAACTATTATATGAAAACTATGTAAAGATATTTACAGTATTTTAATGACTCTACAAATTTTAATTTCCTTTTTTAAATACTTTTTTATAGGTGGTTAACTATTATATCAAAACTATGTAAAGATATTTACAGTATTTTAATGACTCTACAAATTTTAATTCCCTTTTTAAATACTTTTTTATATATTATTTTAAACCTACTTAAATAAATTTCTATGCTTTCTATTAATGGAACTACCTCTCGCTTTTGATTTTGAACATACTGTTCATTATATCTACCTCATTCAAGAAAGAGAATTTATTAAAACTTCCGAAAATATTTTTAAAATCGGCAAAACAAAACAATCCAACTCTAAACGATTCCTCTCTTACCCTAAAGGCAGCATCGTTTTATTTCAAATTTCTTGCAATAATTGTGACCTTCTCGAAAAAGAACTTCTTTCTTCCTTTAAAAAATTATTTATTCATCGAAAAGATATCGGTCATGAATATTTTCAAGGTAATCATCATCAAATGATTCATCAAATTTATAAATATCGCATTAAATTTGATGATATTTTTGTTAAAAATTATACTAAAATTAAAAAAGATATCTCTACTCAAACTGATACACCCTCTCAAAAATATTTACAAATTGATTTCTTACCTCCTGGATGGGAACAAAAATTTGATATTTTTCACTCTAAATTTTATTATATTAATCATAATGATAAAACTTCTACTTGGGATAAACCCTATGTTTATCAATTAATATAATATCATTTTTATTCTTATTCTGTTTTCTCTTGATTCTCTTCTGTTTCAACTGAGCTCCCTTCTACATTTTCCTCCACTTGCTCACTCTCTGTTTGAACTGTTTCATTTGATTCTACCGTCTCTTCTGTCACAGGTGATGTTACTTCCTCCTTCGCCTCTTCCACTACCTCCTCCTTCGCCTCCTCCTTCGCCTCCTCTACTACCTCCTCCTTCACCTCCTCCTCCTTCGCCTCCTCCACAACCTCCTCCTCCGCCTCCTCCACTACCTCCTCCACTACCTCCTCTACTACCTCCTCCTTCGCCTCCTCCACTGCCTCCTCCTTCGCCTCCTCCTTCGCCTCCTCCACTACTTCTTCCTTTCTCTCTTCTTGATTATCTACTATTTGTAATTGAATCACTTCTTCTTCTGGAGAAACTACAGGATTCTCAATCTTATTATCTTCCTCCACTACAGAAGCAACTGTTATAGAATCATTCGGTATTGTAGATTGCACCGGAACTGGAGTTTCAGGTTGTTTATTCTTAAAAAATTGAGGCATTCTCATTAGAGGGGATGGTCTCCTATTAGGACCTCTATTACCAAATAAATTAAACATTATATTATATATTTATATTTTTTATATACTCATTTTAACCATTTTATAAATTTTGACCTCCTTATAAATAAATATGCTGTCACTAAAGAAAATAAACCATATGCAAAATATAATGTCTCCTCATGAACTCTTCCTATTAAAAATTTAGCTGATATCATATTACCCACAAAAAATGATACACCTAAAAGAATTGCATTTACCCAATCGACCTTGTTTGCTTTCCAAAATTCATATGCTCCACCTAATGTCACCGGAGATATCGTTGCTAAAAATGTTGTTCCTAGTGCTAATTTAAAATCCTCATGCAAACCAGTTAATAACACTAATGTCAACATTAATGAACCTATCACTCCCAAAAATACACTCACTATCCCCACAAAAAAACCTATCACTATTGCTAATATTATCTCTTTATATGTCTTCATTTATTATATATTGTTATTTTATTTATTCCTACATACAATAATGTTCTAACCATATTCTTCTCATCCTTATCACTATCTCATTTAGAGCAATGCTATTTTTAAAATACTTAATTATCTTACAATTTCCAATTACACATACCGAAAAGAACATTTTAAATGTTTGCACATTTAAAAAAAATATTTTTTTACAACTTAGATAATATTTTTCTACTGTCTATCTCTATTTCATAATATATTTTTTCATTTATCATTTCAAATTTTTTAATATTTATATTATTATTACATTTGTCTTTTACACCTTTGCACTGTTTTATTATCTTTATAAATTATTTTAAAATTCTTTTTTTCTATTAAATCAATTACAAAATTATTCTTATCATCTTCACTATAAATATTAAATTTATAAATTAAATTATTACTATTATTATTTACCACTTTAAAACTATTTAATTTTTCATTAAAACTCGTAAATAAATATCCCACCATTTATTATTATTAACTATTTCAATTTAAATACTTATTTAATTATTTAATTACTTAAACATAAAATGTCTTCAAATAGGATTGAACAAATGATTACTGTACAGCAAGAAGGTCTCGAATTATTTAAAAGAAAAAATGCCGATTATGGAGATGCTTTCGCACAATATGGCATTATTGGCGTTCTTATGCGTATCGAAGATAAAATTAAACGCTCTATGAATATTACTAAAAATGGTATTCAATTAGTAAATGATGAATCAATTCGCGATACTCTTATTGATTTACATAATTATGCTGCTATGGGTATTATGCTCATGGATGAAAAAGAACCTTAATATTCATACAATGTTTCAGCGATTAATGATATAGACCAATCATTTCCATGTAAATTTACTGTATTTCCTTTATCATCTACTAATTGTAATCTCATTCTCAAAATATTTACCGGACCAAAATAGACTCTTTGATTATATGCCAAACTACTTCCAAAATCTATTATTGTATCTCCCGGAATCAAACCTGATTTTTTTAATGGGATTACTGCAAATACATCTGTTGTTGTTGGACCTGATGATCTAAATTTATATGTATTATTCCTATTGTCCAATATCTGGTTTATTGAATATAATTGTGCCTGAGTTAATTGCCTCGGTGTTGATGGCACATATACTGGTATCTCTGTTTGACCATTCGTTACTGCATCTGCTACACATACATAATCCAATGATTCATTATAATATTTTGGTAACTCTAATCTTGTGTCTGTATCTGTTATATTCACCAATCCTGAGTTTAAATGATTTTGATTAAAATCATCTAATACTACATATAAATATCTTGTACCATAAGTATCTACTGGCCCATCTGATATTACTAAAAATGAATTATTTACATTCATTGTTCTCTCAAATACTAAGGGAAATGTTTGGTCATTCTCTACTCTAAAACCTAATATCCATCCTAAATTATTATTTATTCTCATTGAATTTGAACATAATACACCATTACATTCTGTATAATCTCCAGCTGTACTGTAAAATATTATATTTACATCCACCAAAAAAGGAGGCGTTTGTTGGAAAAAAAATGATTTACCATCGATTGTATTAAATGAAATATCTATCACTTGTCCTGATGTATTTCCAGGTATTGTTGATTTTAATTTTGTACTTATCGCATTTATTAACTGTACTGAAGTATAATTTCCATTCTCTACCTGTATCAAATATGTATTTCCACTTATTATTAACCAAAAACATGATGTTCCTTGCGTTGAATCCACTACATACCATGTATAAGGTATTTGTATTGAATACAATTTTAATGATAGTGTATTTGTTAATGGGTCAGATAAATCCACTGTATAATTTGTCGCTGATGCAGGACCATTTGGATTATTTACATAAGGTGATATATTTTGTCTAAATTGACTGTCCAATACGACTATCCTCTGATTTGTATTCTTTAAATTTGGGTTTAATGTACCTTGCACAACTGGCACAGCATATGCATTCAATATTCCTAATCTCTCTTGTTTCATTGCCTCATGCTCACCATTTTCATCAGGATATGTTTTCACTGCATCTTCTCTTCTAGTATATTTTATTCTTTGCTCTGGTTCAGGCTGACTTAAAAATTGATTCGCCCACCATTTATGCAATTTTTTTGGTTCAGTATTCGTTTTCGGTAATACATCAATATTCACATTTTTTTTTATATCTTCTAACAACCTTGATTGCGCCTTATTTAAAAAACTTTTCGCTAAATTCGGATACCTATCTTTTAATACTCTTATCTGATTCCTTATATCATCTTCTGTATATTCATTTTTACCAAGTTGAAAACCTAATAATGTTTTTAAATCATCTAATGAATAACTATCTACATCTTTTAATTGCTTTTTTGTATCCTTATCCATTCTATTTATTATATTTATTTATTTTTATATGTTTATTTCATCTTCTAAAAAAATATTTATTTTATTATTCGACATTTTAAATTATACAATTTTAAAGATTTTTCGAAACTCCAAACCCTTGTACATTTCAAACATCTCTTTAAATACCTCTATAAATCTAAAATCATATTTATTATATTTTAACCACTTCGGAAATCTACTTATCCCTTTATTTCTTTTACTATGTCTTGCTCCTTTAAATAATAATAAATCTAATACTTTTATTACATCTTTATGATACTCATCTGTTATTTCCTCTCTATCTAATCTATATCTACCTTCATAAATATATCTATTCAAAACCGGATTTGAATAGATAATACGCGTTATACAACTATATTCTCCCGCAATCATTAATCCTATTCCCATTACTTTATTAATCTCATTATTCATCTCTATTACAAATAATTCGTCTCCATAGTTTACTTTACTTGTCATTGGCACTTTTAATCCATATATACAACCTGGCACATTTTTTACCTCTCTATAATATTCATTCTCTTCATAATTCTCTATGTTAAATCTGATTGTTACTATATCATACATCTTTTAATACAATCCTGTTTTCTTTCATTTTTACAATCAATTTTTTATTATTCTCTCAAATCTTTTATTCATTTTTTTATTATCCTTTTCTTTTTTACATGAAAAAATTGAATACAATAATCTTTTAATTAGTCAATATAATGAAAAATAAAATAATTAAAAATTTAGATGATTTAATCGATTCTTTGGAAAATTTACATATTTTTCATGAAAAAAATAATGAAGAAAAAAATGAAATACTTATTATAGAAAATATTTTAATGGAATGTATCGATAAAATTCTAATCTCTAATAAAATTATTCATCCTCATGAATATAAATGTATAGATTTAAATAATATATATGAATTACCACTTGACTATCCTCCTGAATTTAAAAACTTTTGTAAAAATAATAATTTAAAACCACCTAAAATTAACACTGGTAATGGTAAGGCATTATCTATTATGTTACAATATCCAAATACATATTGGAATAGAGAGAAATGTGATGAATTTGTAAATAAATTTAAAATAGAAACGAGTGATAGTATACAATTATTTAATAAACATTCACAATGGGGTATAAAAACGAGTAGTGATTTAAATGATAGAGGAAAACAATATATAATTTATCCTTATTGTTTAACAAATAAACATAAAATGAGGAAAGATTTTACTTATAATGGAAATGATGAAGAAAAAAATGAAGAAATAAATAAAATAAAATCTACTATTAAAAATGATTATATTGATGTAGCAAATGATAAATGGCAACTAGGTCATAAAAATCCTGGTTCAATTAATAATTCAAATGAAAATCTAATTCTTCAACCGCCAATACAAGGAAAATATCGAGATGATTATTTATTCTTTGATACCTTAACAAAAATGCCATTACCAAAAAAACTTGAGAAAATGATTGAAAATAATGAAATTGAACTCACAACTGAACAAATTCAATCCTATTTTCATTTATTTCAAAAATTATTAAATTTTAAATTAGATAAAATAAATAATAATAATACATAAAATCCTATAAAAGCAAATAAAAAATCTATATCATTATCATAAAACATTTTTTATAATAATAATAAAAAGTATATTTATGTATTTTAACAAAAAGTTATTAATAATGATTGAATAAATCCTCCAACTAAACTTATTAGCATTATTAGAGCCATTGAATAACTTGGTGCTTTTTTAAACCACACTAATATAACTGCTATAAATAATAAAATAGACATAAGTAATTGAAATTTCTTAGACCACCATTGATTGCCTTTATTTCGTAATCCCAAATTAATAATTGCAAGTAAAGAAGCAAGTAGAACAAGTATTTGAATAATTTTTTGATTACGAAAATAATAAACAAGAAGAATAAGAATAGAACGAACAAGAATACAAATTTGATAATAAATATCTTTTCTTACTAAAGCAACTTGTTTATTAGACATGGATGAATTAATAATACCCCATTGATAAAGCCGAGAAGTAAAAGAAGGGTCACCATTTGGACAAGCCATATTATAATAAATAATAATATTAAATTAATTAATTCTTATTACTGAAGAATTATAATTATTATTTTCACTTCCTTCATATATAATAACAGGTTCACACCAATAAACTTGTAGATGTAAAGAGTCAATCATTTCATTTAAAACATGGTCAATATTAAAATATTTATGTTTATCAATTGGTAATAAATTTTGAACAAATTTTTTTGCAGTTTCTAATGTAATCATATAAGAACAAACAGTTCTAGTAGAAGGAACCTTATACCATAAGATTTCAGGTGTAATATTAGGAGCATGCATATCACAACCATTATGTAAAAAAGTGATATCCCAATCAAGTGGTAATTGATTCAAATAATTATTAAAAATAGTAGTAAAATTTTCACATAATATGGCATCATCTTCAATAATCAAAACTTTTTTATAATTATTTTTGATAATATCTAAATAAATAGTAAAATGATTTGCAAAATTACAAACATATGGAAGTTCACTAGAGGTTATATCTCTTTTAATATAATTTTTTAGTTCATGATTAAAATTTTTTAATTCATGTAAGTCAATATTATCTCTAGAATAGTTTGAAAAAAATGAAAATTTTTTTATATTATATTTATTAAATTGATGTAATAAATATTCTTTTCTATTAGTTAATTTATCATAATGAGCGACATAAATAAAATCAATATTTATATTTTCCATTTAATTTAAATTAAATAAATAATATTTATATTTAATTTAATATAATTTTATTTAATTTTCATAGTTTTATTACGGAGGGAAGCTTTTGCTTTTTTAGTTTTTTTAATTAAAATGGGTTTACTATGTTTAATAAGTTTTGCTTTCGTTTTTTTATTATTATTAATAATAATATCAATCATATTTTGATAATAATCTCTAAATTGATGTTTATATTTTTTTAGGTCTTGAACAGAAAACCATTTAATTTCGGATTTTTCAAAAAGACCATTGGTTGGGTGACAAACTTTATCTTTAAGGTATTCATAAATAAATTTATAATTATTATTAAAGTAGTAAGGTAATTTTTCATCATAATCAGCGCGAACAAGATAGGAGTATCGTTTATCATAAGCGAATTGGTCTATTTTATTTTTAATAATATAATTTTCAAAATCTTTATTGCAGCCGAAAAATCCATTAAGTTCTTCACAACCTTCGCGAGTGGTAGTATCAAGAAGGTCTTCACCTTTTTTGGAGCCACCGCCGAAATCGCCCCACATAAAATTTTTATCTCTTTCATTGGAGCCTTCTTTACCGAAGAGGTAATAAACTTTATTTTTATGTAAGGCTACTAAAATAACACCAGAACCTACCATATATGTATAATATAAAGATAAAATTATATAAGGTAATAATAAAAAATGAAATGTTGTATATGTTCAGCGGTAAGAAATAGTGAAAAATATTTAGATAAGGTGTTTTTAAACATGGAAAAAATAGGGGGACTATTTGAAGAATATAAAATTATAATGGTATATGACAAATCAAAAGATAAAACATTAGAAAAGTTGAAAGATTATAAAGAAAAAAATAAAAATTTTAATTATGTAGAGAATAGGAATGAATTAACAAAACATAGAACATGGAATATAGCGAATGCAAGAAATATTTGTTTATCAATAATAAGAGAAAATTATATAGATTATAATTATTTTATTATGATGGATACAGATGATGTATGTAGTGAAAATATAAAAATAGATATATTAAAATATTATTTAGAAAATGAAGAAATAAAGGATAAGTGGGATGGATTAACATTTAATAAGAGAGCATATTATGATTTATGGGCATTATCATTTTATCCGTATATCCATAGTGTATTTCATTTTTTGCCGAAAGGAGTGGATATAAGTAAGTATTTGAATATGAGGACAGGAGAGTATTATAGTGTAGGATTAGTATCGAGAGGTTTGGAAGAATTATTAAAAAAGAATAAAGGGAATAAATTAATAAAGGTATTATCAGCATTTAATGGATTTGGGATATATAAAATGGAGAAATATATAAATTGTGAATATGATGGGAAGCCAAGATTGGATATGATACCGAAGCCAATATTGGATGAGTATGTAAGTAAGGTAATATATGTAAATCCAGGAATATATCGTTATCAGGATTGTGAGCATAGAAATTTTCATTATATGGGATTATTAAAGAATAGGGCGAATGTATATATATCGCCAGAAATATTATTTTAATCAAGATGAGAGAAAAGATCAATACATTTGATGGGTTGAGTAATAAAGAGAGGTTTATCATTTTCTTTATTTTGAGAAAGATTTGGGGTGACAGGAGTTGGGGGGGCTGAGTTGGAAGAATTTTTAGAAATATTTTTTTGAGACAGAAGCCTCACCATATCATAAGGCATATATAGTCGATACATAATAATAGTAAGTATGAAGTAATTACAGTAAAATATCTTTAAGTAGTTTTTAATAATAATATATTATTATTGGGAGGACTAGTTTTGGGAGGGGCTATTTTTTGCAATCATTGTTATTCTATTTATTTCTTTATATTCTTTTCCTTATTTATTTATCCCAACCATATTATATATTTTGGG
>Ga0169931_10011731_pt1 | contig 12281 bp, 10 predicted proteins | sample Kivu_15m_20L_FD_129675 | JGI IMG/M metagenome (GOLD analysis project Ga0169931, IMG submission 129675) | Freshwater microbial communities from Lake Kivu, Western Province, Rwanda to study Microbial Dark Matter (Phase II) - Kivu_15m_20L... | ecosystem: Environmental > Aquatic > Freshwater > Lake...
AATCCTGTGGGGTAGAGAATGATGGAAGCACCCTTTTGGGCCAATCTTGTCGCTAAGAATGGTGCGTAAATTTCGCTACATACCAAGATTCCGACTTTTCCAAATCTAGTCTCGAAAACTGGTAGCTCATCGCCTCTCATCCATTTGTATTGCCATCTTTCCCCACCCTCGTAAAGCCAATCGTCAATCTTGGGGGTCGTCCTTCTGTACCTACCAATCTCGTGGCCATTCTCATCAAACAATATTGAGGTGTTATGGAAGAAATTCTCTTTGGAACTCGGTTCTAGAATGCTAGCCATTACATGTATTTGGGATTTCTTAACCTGCTCCTTTATTGAGTTCAGCAAATTTGGGCTTACAGGAGGCTTCCAGTTATCAGGGTAAGACTCCGGAAATACCGCTAAGTCAGCGCCTAGTTCCTTGGCCTTTTCCAAGTAGGTACAAAACTCTTTGAAATTCTCCAACTCAGAGAGCTCGCCAAATTTGGTGCTTGGAACAATCGTCGCGATTCTCAATCTATCCCCTCTTTCCAATTACGCGGAGACTTTTTAGTCCCTCTAATTCCCCCCGGAAACAGCACTCGATCTGATCCAAAATAGTCATTAAGGATTCATTTATTACTTTCCCGAGAACATGGCCCTCATCTTCATAGAAATTTAAAGAATGAACAGACTTAGCCATATCCAGAAATCTCTGAATCTGTCTCTTCGGGAACAAATCATCATGCTCTCCCACAGAAAATAGGAATGGGACCTTCAGTTCCTTGCCTCTATTACTTAAGCCAAGCTGATCCACCAAATTAGGAACTTCTTCAGGAGATACATTCATCATAGTAGCCAGTTTGCTTATTCTCATTCGTGATTGTTTTGCCAAGATCTCGGGTGCATCGAAAAGAAAACCACCCTCAAATCCTGCTACCACCGAAAGAGATTCGTTCTGGAGTCCGGCACGAAACGCGTAAGTAGAACTTGTGCCGATTCCAAGAATTCCTACTTTCCCAACGACAAATTCGTGAGACTTTGAGTCATTTGCCCATTTCAAGATAGCGCTCAAGAACTCTTCCATATTCTTATCGCTAAGCACTACGCCTTTAACAAAGCTTGATCCATGACCAGGAGGGTCAATTGAAATTGTGGCAAAGTCCCGAAAGTCCGTGTGATATCCGATCAAGCTTGGAAAATACTCCTTAGTCATATCCATTCCAGGAAGAACTACAAGGAGATTCAGCGCCTCCTTGTCAGCGTTGGCGGGGATTCTCAAAATTCCATGACACTCCCCTGCGGAGATTCTGAAGCTAACTCTCTCAATTTCTAAATTTTTCGTTGTTTTCAAGTAATTGATTGCCTGGTCAACCTCTTGGTCTATGCGACTCCATAACTCAATTCCACTCTTTGCTGAGGCATGTACGCTCCAGCTCCGAATGAGAGCATGTATTAACCTCTGCCTGAGTGCGAAAGCCGTGTGTGGACTGCCACTTTGTTCTGCTTGCTCAACTTGTAACTTAAGGCCCGCAGCGACTTTGGACCAAGTACCTGAAATGGCACTTACATTGAATGCATGTCGCTCAACAAATTTCAAATCCGAATGATTGAAATCAAACTCCAGGAGCGTGTCCATGACATCTGGAAGCAAGTAATTTGTTCCGAGCGTCCTGAAAGCAGCATCAACAAGCCAGTCATCCACTGTTGATCCCCCAAGTCGATTAACACCGCAGACTCAATTACGGTTTTAGGTCAAATAGAGTATAAGCCCATGAACAAACTTCTACCAGCGTTTCACCTTGTGAAACTTTGATTAGTTGTTGGACTGGTTTCGACTACTTTAACAACATCAAGACAGGCAGCAGACAGGACCCGGTGTCTTAGTATGAAAATTTGGCGTCTTCATGAATCATCAAATCTTCTATTAATTGGAGGCGTCTCTTTCATTGCCATTTCACCACTTTATTTTTATGGTGCTCTATCGGTCCAGATTATTGATTCTCTTGAATACAAACCTTCTTTACATGGCTTGGGCGCCACATCGTTCTATCTTTTCGCTGCCGTTCTTGCCACCAGTTTAGGAAGAGTCGCTGACCAGACTGATCCAGTCTCAACTCTGAAAATCTCGATGTCAGTTGTCTTCGTAACAAACATCGGTTTATCTGTTTCAAATTCGTTACAGATGATTTGCTTCTTTCTAGCCTTTGGCGGAATTGCAAATGCGTTTGCAACACTTGGTGTGGCACGATTTGTCCAAGATAAAATAGAGATGAAACAGCAAGGCCTAGCCTATGGAGTTAAGCAGTCTGCCACTGGGTTGCCAACCTTGGTCGCCGCCGCAGCGATTCCTTTTGTTGCCACAAGTGATCAATGGAGACTGGTGTTCGCTATTGGGTCAATCTTTCCCATCATCATTCTCAAGAACTTGCACCCGCTTTCTAGGGGGAAGGCACGAATATCTTTCGATTCCTCCCTTTTTTCCTTTAATTTTTCACAGAGGAGTTCGCGAAAGAAGTACACATTTGAGATAAAACTCATCTCCGTTAGCTTTGGCCTGGGCGCCGCTGTCGGGGCTGGGTTAATAACTTTCTTGCCGGTATCAAATGTCGAGTCAGGCCTTTCAGTGCATCAATCATCCTTCGCCATTGTTTTAGCGAGTTTTAGTTCGTTCATCATTCGGTTTGGAGTCCTGCTTTACATGGATAGAACTGAGATTGATGCCATAAAAATATGCATTTTTATGATGGCAATAGGCGCGATTGGCTTCTTCGGACTATCCACGATGAAGAGTGAGTTGGTCACCTTTTTTGCAGTCATGACTTATGCATTTGGGTGGGGATGGGTAGGACTTATTGCTTACAAAATGCTTCGAATATCTAGTAATGATCTGGGATCAAATGTAGGGTTGATGCAAACCGCAGCTGCCTTAGGTTCTGTAATCGGACCGGCTGCGCTTGGCTATATTCTGGAATTCTCTGGGTTTCAACTCATGTGGACAGTATGTTGTGCCGCCTTGATCGCTTCTCTTGCATTTCTGATTTTCTCTCAGCTAGCAAGCAAGTCTGCCAAATCCTGATTCGCTCCACTTCAACTTGATCTTCTATCTCCCAAGTATTTCGCAGCGATGTAGGAAAGCCCAAAGGCTGATAAGAGTCCGTTTCCGGCAAGATACCCATCTGATCCATGGCCAGAAATACCGACTGCAGCTCCACCAGCCACAAAGAAATTCTCGATGACTTTTCCATCATCTCTTATCGCCTGCGCGTATTCATTTACCTTGATACCGCCCTGGGTGTGGAAAAGTGCTGGCCTCACTTTTATCGCACCAAAAGGCGCCTTCAGGCACTTAGCGAAATCTGTTCGGCCAAATCTATCTTCACCCTCACCACGGTTAACCGAAGCCGCGTTTTCTACCTCTGACAGGAGATTCTCGTAAGGAATTTCGATTTTGTTTGAGAGTTGTTCTAGCGAATCTGCCCACTCTATTGCGCCACTATTTGCGGTAATCGCATATTCGTTGAAGAGCATAGACTTTTCATCAATCTCTTTATCAATTATTAGCCAGCCAGCGTTGCCCTTCTGTTCATTAAGTATTGCTGCATACTCGGAATATCCTGCAGACTCATCCCCAAATCTAAATCCTTCAAGATTTACTATGAAACCACCCTGCATTATGGTCGTCCAACCAACTAGCGTCTTTGAGTGTGAAGCTACCGCAGCATGTCCTTGATAGGCGTCAAGAAAGTCAGTAGCAATTCCGTTCTTTAGGGCTATTGCCAGTGCATCGCCTCGAGAATACTTCGAACCTTGATAATGAACATAGCAAATTTCAGGATTATGCTCGTAAAGAAGTTTTTGATTTGCCCCATATCCGTTTGTAGCAATCAGGAAATTGTCTCCGTAAATCTCTTCTGATTCACCCTGTTCATTCTGAACAATCGCGGCAGTCACACCTTCTGGCTTGATTACAAGGTCTACTAGACGTGTGCTTGCCCTGAAGTCAAATAGGTTATCCTTTCGCGCTTTGCTCCAAATTGGCTCCATTACAAGAAGCCCCATTCGTCCCGCGACAGTAAGACATCGATCGACAGAGTGGCCCGGATAATGGAAGTCCGTCACAAGTTCCCAAGGGACGCCAAGAGAATCCGACATCCACTCAACTAATTCGACGCTGATCTCTGTCAAAGTACGAGTAACCGTTGGATCTGCCTGTGACTGGGTCTTCTTCATGATGTCATCTTGAAATTTCTCAGCAGAGTCGGAAATTCCCGCAGCTTTCTGCCATCTTGAGCCGGATGCTGGAAACATCCCAGAAGTCATCGAAGTATTGCAAGTGTTCAAGAAATCAGGAGAGGCATCTATAAGTAGGACTTTCAAACCCTTTTGGGCCGCCTTAATGGCACCGATTAATCCGCCGCCGGCACCAGCTACGACTAGGTCGTATCGTTTCATTATCCCCAATCCTCTGAGATTTCCTCTATCTGAGGTGCGGTGCAATTACGAAACGTAATCAACTCAGAATCTAGCACTCTTTCTTCTGCGGTTCTACGGTCGTTCCGATCTACGAAACAAGAATGCTAAACCATATTTTTCTGACAGGAATTTGCCGTTGCGAAATCAAATAACTCATCTGCTCTTTTTCGGAAGATATCCCATGCGTTTTGAAGAACGAGTTGCAGCCGCAAGCAGCAAAGGAACAAACTTAGGAATCTGCGCCTCAAAACGATCTGCCGGACCGCAGACACTTATTACGGCGGTTGGTTGCCCTGATCGATCAAATATAGGTGCAGCTAACGAAGCTGACCCCACTTGCCTTTCGCCGATTGATTTCGCGTAACCTCGCGACCTTACCTGACGTAATTCAGCCAAGATTTTCGAAGGTTCAGTCTGGGTTGCAGGTGTAATTGCCTTAAGTTTTCGCTTTAGGTACTGCAAAATTTCCGACTCAGGTAACCACGCTAAGAATGCTTTAGATGAGCTTCCGGCGTGAAGTGGGTGATTCATCCCCATCGCAACGGACATGACTATCTCTCGATTTGGCGTTACTTGATCAATATAGAATCTTTCATACCCACTTCGAATTGAGAGAGTGGCCGTCTCTTGAGTCGCTTGAGACAAAGCAGCTAACTCAGGAGAAACGATTGAGCGCACATCTAGATGGGACAAGCAGGTCAAGCCAAGCGCTAAGGATGAAGTGCCGAGTTCATAACGCCTTGTATCTTCAATTAGATCGATGAAGCCTCGGCTTCGAAGCGAAGTTAGAATTCTATGCACTGCCGCCTTTGATATTCCTAAGCTCCGCGCAATCTCTGTGATTCCCAAATTCTTCTCGCCGCACGTAGAAAAGAGCAGCAACACATCGGCGGCTCGCTCAACGGTCGCAATACTTTGTGACTTGCTGTCTGAAGCCATGAACCACCTTTCCCGAATTGGAATAATGTTCCACTTAGCGTAACAAACCTTTGTACCGTAAATGAACTAAACCTCTTGCCTTTTACCTCACGAATCAGTTATCCTGTGGAATATTGTTTCGCTCAGTGGAACAACCTTTCCCCTGAAGGGTGTGAGATGACTTCTTTTGATCTACTCATAAAGCACGCGAAGTTGGTAAACCATGATGCCGAATCACCGACTCCTGTCGACATTGGAATCAAAGATGGATTAATAACTGAAATCGGAATCGGTCTAGATGAAAGAAGTGCAAAGAAGGTTGTTGATTCTTCTGGACGCGTTGCATATCCAGGCGCGGTGGATAGTCATCAACACTGGGGAATCTACAACCCACTTGATTTGGATGCGGCATCGGAAAGTAGAGCTTCGGCTCAGGGTGGAGTAACAACTGCCATAAGCTACATGCGCACGGGTCAGTACTACCTGAATAAGGGTGGTAGCTACTTAGATTTCTTCCCTGAGGTCTTAGATCTATGTAAAGATCGGGCACATATTGATTATGGGTTTCATTTAGCCCCTATGACAAAGGAACACTTAAGTGAGATTCCTGTGCTAATCTCTCTATTTGGCGTTAGTTCTTTCAAAATTTTCATGTTCTATGGCAGCCATGGCTTACATGGTCGCTCTAATGATCAAAGTTCTTTCCTTATGACTCCCCCAGATGAGCGCTATGACATTGCGCATTTCGAATTTGTCATGCGTGCCATTGAAAAAGCTCGGCAGAAATTTGGTGATAGAGCTGACTCAATTTCATTGAGTCTTCATTGTGAGACTGCCGAAATTATGAGTGCCTATACGAAGATAGTTGAGGAAGAGAAGAAATACTCGGGTCTAGAGGCTTATCATCACTCGCGGCCACCACATTCCGAAGGGTTGGCAATAACAATTGCCTCCTATCTGGCACATGAAACTAAATTGCCAAATATAAATCTCCTTCATCTAACTTCCCAAAAAGCGGTAGAGGCAGCACTACTAATGAAGAAGACATTTCCACACATTGATTTTCGCCGGGAAGTGACCGTAGGTCATTTACTGGCAGATATAGAAAACTCAAAAGGCGTTGGAGGTAAAGTGAATCCACCGATTCGCCCTCGTTCAGATGTAGAGGCGTTGTGGAGCCATCTAAAGGCGGGTGAAATTGACTGGATCGTCAGTGATCACGCTTGTTGTAAAGAAGAGCAGAAGTTTGGTGTTCCAAAGGAAGATGTCTTCCTAGCCAAGTCTGGATTTGGCGGAGCGGAATATTTACTACCTGGCGTAATCACAGAGGGAATAAAGCGTGGATTGACTCGTCCGGAGATTGCGCGTCTTACTTCCTTTGAGCCAGCTAAGCGTTACGGCCTGAAGAACAAGGGATCCCTTCGAGTAGGTTTTGATGCCGATATAGCTCTAGTTGACGAAAATGTGACTTACAAAGTAACTGCCGCAAACTCCGAATCGACCCAGGAATACACGCCATTTGAAGGGTTCACTTTGAATGCAAAAGTCACAGATACTTTTGTTCGAGGAAATCATATTTTGGAAAATGGCAAGATAATTGGTACCGCTACCGGAAAGTATCAGTTTCGAGCTTGAGCGCCTTAGACGGAATTCGCGTCATTGACGCGGCAACTTTGTTTGCCGGCCCTATGGCTGCCACTATGTTGGCTGACTTTGGTGCTGAAGTGATCAAGATAGAGCATCCGATTAAGGGTGATCCGGTACGTCTACATGGGCAACTAAAAGACGGTATTCCTTTGTGGTGGTTGATGCTGGCAAGAAATAAAAAGACCTTAGCTCTTGATCTGGGTAAACCAGAGGGAGGCGATGTCTTTAAGAGTTTGATTGCGGAATCCAATGTTTTAATTGAGAATTTCCGTCCCGGCACCTTAGAAAAATGGGGACTCGGTCCGGAAGTTCTTATGGCTATAAATCCTAAGATTATTATTGCTCGCGTAACTGGATTCGGGCAGTTTGGCCCGTACGCCAATCGCGCCGGTTTTGGCACACTTGCTGAATCAATGAGCGGCTTTGCGGCAATGACCGGTGAAGTAGATGGGCCACCCACCCTTCCACCCTTTGGTCTTGCCGATGGAATTGCTGCTCTATCAACTTCTCAAGCTATTTTGACCGCCTTGGCAGCGCAACAGAACCCCAGGAGCGAGGCATTTGGTAAAGGTCAAGTTATTGACCTGGCGATAATTGAGCCAATCTTGGCGATTTTAGGCCCACAACCGACCGTTTTCGATCAGCTTGGGATAGTGCAACCACGAACCGGAAATCGTTCCGTGAATAACTCCCCTAGAAATACTTACAAGACTAAAGACGATAAATGGGTTGCGATTTCCACTTCGGCTCAGTCAATTGCTGAACGGGTCATGAAGCTAGTAGGTCATCCAGAAGTTGTTTCAGAACAATGGTTTGCATCCGGAGGAGAGCGAGCGCGTCATGCTGACTTATTGGATGAGTATGTATCGTCTTGGATTAAGGCGCGAGACTGTAGCGAAGTTTTATCTGCCTTTGAAGAAGCGGGAGCTGCGGTCGCCAAAATCTACGATATTCGAGACATAATGAAAGATGAACAATTCCAAGCTTTAGATACGATCACTTCGGTATCTGATCCGCATTTAGGTCCGGTAAAGATGCAGAATGTGCTTTATAGAATGAGTGAAACTCCAGGTGCTATAAATTGGACAGGTCGGCCAAAAGGTCAAGATACTTATGAAATTCTGGAGAAGATAGTAGGTTTATCTCAAGAGGAAATAGAGGTTTTGGAGAGATCCGGTGCTATTTCTTTCGCGGCTCCGCACGAAGGGGAATGATTTAATGACCAAGATATGGGAGCAGTTGAAAGATGTCCGAATTTTAGATCTTTCACAGCCTTATTTTCGCGGAATGCCACAATCCCCTAATCATGCCGCCTTTCGTTTAATTCTTGATCGAAGACATGGTGATGTGGTGTCTGAGTCTGGTGGTTCGGCCTCAAATGAAATTATTGTTACTGGTACACATGTAGGTACACACATTGACGCTCTTGCCCACGTCTCGTTTCAAGGGAAACTCTTTGGAGGAATCGAAGCCTCTTCAGTAATGAATCATCTTGGATTCAGTAAACATGGAATCGAATCTGTGAAGCCCTTTCTCTGTCGCGGTGTCTTCCTAGATGTAGCTCGAGCTTCAAATCAAGAGATTCTTGCAGCTGGTTACGAGATAACCGTAGGAGACCTTGAAGCCGCTCAAGAGCTTGCGGGAGTTTCTATTGAAGAAGGTGATGTAGTTCTTATTGGAAGTGGATGGGCCAAGAATTGGGACAAGAAAGAGATCTTTGAAGGGCAAACACAGGGAGCTCCCGGTATCGGCAAGGAAGCCGCTGAGTGGTTGGCAGAAAAGAAGCCTCGCGCCTGCGGGGGCGAGACCATCGCATTTGAACAAATACCAGCCGGTTCAGGCCACCGCGAATTGCCGGTGCACCGAATATTCCTGGTGGAATCAGGGATTCATATTATTGAAACTATGAATCTGACTGAATTGTCTGCGAACAAGGTTTCCGATTTCCTCTTCATTCTCGCGCCCTTGAATTTAAGGGGAGCTACTGGTTCACCCGTTCGTCCGTTAGCAGTCTTGGTTTGATGCTTGAAATAGAGCGAGTAAGTACATTTGTACATCAGCTTGCAGAGTTTGCCTCAGATGAAAGTGGTCTTCCTGCTGAAATTACTGCAGATGCCCGAGAGAGAATTCTCGATGTAGTAGGTAATAGTTTGGCTGGTCGTGCCGAATCCCATAACGAATCAGATCCAGATCGGGCGGTTGAACGTGTCGTGAAATCATGGGGTGGCAACCCGACCTCAAGCGTAATTGGATCGGAAACTAAGTTGCCATCTGCAAGTGCAGCGCTAATAAATGGAACATTAGCTCATATTCTTGACTTCGATGACACTCATCTGCCTTCCGTACTTCATCCTTCGGCATCGATAGTCCCAGCCGCGCTAGCCGTTGCTGAGGAGACAGGTGCAACTTCTGAGCGCATTCTGAGAGCCATCGCTGTCGGAATTGAGATTACAAACAGAATTGGGATGGCCTCATATATTCCAAAAACGGGAAATTCAATTTTCTTTGAAAAAGGATTTCACGCTACTTCCATCTGTGGAACTATCGGCGCCGCTGTGTCCTCCGCCATTTTGTATGGTCTGAGCCGAGAAGAAATCTCAAGTGCTATGGGAATTGCAGCCAGCATGGGATCTGGAATCATAGAAGCCAATCGCACCGGTGGATCCGTAAAGCGGATTCATTGCGGTTGGGCAGCTCATGGCGGCGTTGTTGCTGCGAGTATGGCGCGTGAAGGTGTTACTGGACCGCCCACGGTCCTAGAAGGTCGCTTTGGTTTCTTCCATGCATTTCTCGGCGACGAATATGACACGAACGCTCTGCTAAGTGGCTTAGGTGATCGTTGGGAATTGCTAAAGACTGCATATACACCATATCCAACCAACCATTTCACACACCCAGCAATTGACTGTGCTCTTGCGCTCCGCGCCCAAGGGGTTAAAGCCTCTGAAATCGAGGAGATGGAACTTGGAGTCGCTGCTCCTGTGATTAGAACTATAGGTGAACCCCGACACGAGAAGATTCGACCAAAGTCTGGATATCACGGAAAATTCTCGGCACCATATTGCCTTGCGACTGCATTTCTCGGTGGCGGTGGGTTGGGGGTATACCTTAATGACTTCCAAGAAAGCACTTGGAATCAGCCAGATCGTTTAGAGCTTGCTTCAAAGGTGAATGTGGTCGCTGATGATGAAGCAACGAAAATCTTCCCGACCGCATTTGCTGCTGTGCTGACTGTGAAAACCAAAGATGGAAAGGTTTACTCCCATCGAGTGGATGCCAGCTTGGGAAGCAAAGAGGCACCGCTCACCAAAGCACAACTTCTAAAGAAATTCGATTTGAATGCTTCGAGATTCTTAGAGGCTCAGGCGCTCACACAGGTTTTGAATCTTGTGAAGCTAGAAAAGGAAAACGATTTATCTTCATTGATGGAACTCTTATCAGTTAGGAAGCGTTAATAAGTCTAATTTTCAGAGCGCCGTGCGGACAAAGTTCTTCGAGCAATCTTTGCAACTGCTTCATCAATCATATGACCACGCGAATCGACAGCAACTCCGCCACCCGAATCACTTAGAAGATCAATAATCTCCTGGGCGGCAGCAACTTCTTCATCACTGGGAGTGAAGACCTCATTCACAATTGGAACTTGTGAGGGGTGGATGCATGCCCTGCCGAAAAAACCCCAAGATTTATATTCCTGGGTGCTTCTGCGAAAAGCTTCGAGATCAGAGAAATTTGTTGAGACGGCAGCCACGGGTGAGTCGATTCCTGCTGCGGCACTCGCAAAAACAGCCATGCTCCGGGCAAATTGCAGGGAGGTTTCATCTAATAGCGTTGTGATGCCTAAGTCAGCTCGGAGATCAGTCTCGCCTAACTGAAGCCGAGACACTCGTGGAGCTTTACTGATTGATCGCACATTCAAAATACCTGTTGCAGATTCAATCAAGGCAGAAACATCAATCGTTTCAATTATGCCTCGAGAGACCTCTAGTTCTCTAATCATTGAATCCAATGACTCAAGATCAGAGGGGCTACTTGTCTTAGCCAAGACGATTCCTGAACAATTCTGGTTTATAGCTGCCTCTAAGTCCCGCTCGAGCCATTTTCTCTCTGAATTGACGCGTACCCAAATCTGAACAGAGGTACTGCATTCATCTAAAAACTGAGTTAGATTTTCTCTGGCAAGATCCTTCTCAGCCGGAGCTACGCCATCTTCAAGATCGATAATCAGTGAATCAGCACCTCGATCAATCGCCTTAACTAACCTATCGAGATTATTGGCAGGTACATAAAGATGACTTCGAACCGTCATTACTTAACGCTATCACAATTCAAAGCTCATACTGAGTAAAAACTAGTCTCAATATTTACTTCGCCCATGAGAATTGTCTCCACCGGGCAACTATCTGCAAAGGCTCTTAACTCATCAAGAAGGAAAGTCTCGCTCATATCTGGGATAAGAATCGATCTTGATACCTTTATTTTCTGCTTCTGATTTGGCTCCTGATTTTCGCTTGTACTAAGTACTCTTGAATAACTACACGAAATCGCAATCTTTGGAAGGTCTAAATTTGACTCTCGTGCCTTCTTGATAATGGTCACAAGACTGCATGCTGCAAGTGATCCCATAAGAAGTTCAATAGGATTTGGACCGAGGTCGGTTCCACTGAAATTAGCGGGCTCGTCCGAGACCCACATGTGTTTTCCATTCGTAACATTTACAGACATAGTCCCAGGAACACTGCTGTAAGCCCATGCAGTTCTTCGATTTTCCTTCGAATTGGCAAACAAACTCTCGAACCAATCTTGAGTCACAAACAACTCCCCCTTCATCCGCAACTTTCCCACCCGAATCGTAACTGAGTCCGTCCAAGAAATGTTGCTGATCTATGCTCAAGGTCAAGGCAAACTAGATGAGATAGTCATGTTCAAACCGAACCTTCAGTCGGCAAAAAGTCGGCAATAGAAAACTTCCATCTGAATCGCATTTCGCATAATTCCAGGCTAAAGACCTCTCGAAACAGTGATTTGGTTGTGCTGGAGAGAGATTTTATGCTAACTCTTAATCACCGGGTCGGCGGTTCGATCCCGTCACAACCCACTCGTATTTACGTTCCACCTTGACCACTTTCACTTCATAAATCTCATAAAAGTGAGTTCTTCCCAACTCCTGAGTTTCTTTATGTTCTGGATGCTCTCGCCAAGTCTTAATCGCTTCTAAAGATTCGAAGTAGGAAATGGTCACGCCTTCCCGTGTTTGCGCAT
>Ga0169931_10011732_pt1 | contig 12280 bp, 10 predicted proteins | sample Kivu_15m_20L_FD_129675 | JGI IMG/M metagenome (GOLD analysis project Ga0169931, IMG submission 129675) | Freshwater microbial communities from Lake Kivu, Western Province, Rwanda to study Microbial Dark Matter (Phase II) - Kivu_15m_20L... | ecosystem: Environmental > Aquatic > Freshwater > Lake...
GTTAGGTGTTAGGAAGCCTGTGGCAAAAATGGTAAGACCTAGTCCAGACAACTGAGTTAATGGAGCTGCAAACGTTGCAACGGTAGTATTGTTGTCGTTGGCAGGAGTAATACGGATTTGACCGTCGGCAATGGTAGGGATAGGTAGGTAACCTTGGTATTCGCCGAAGCTGATGTCGTTTACCAAAACGCTGCCAGTAGAACCAACGGCATCAACCATAGGAGCGTCAGGTGAATGGTGGAATACAGCGATGCTTACTGTGGTTGGGCTGATTGACCAAGGACGCGAATTAGGAAGTACATCCAATCCGAAGGCTACGTTGCTGCCGTTTACACTAACCGAATGCGCAAAATTGGTTCCGCTTGTGTTGGCTAATCCCGCTGCAACCACTTGATAAGTTGTATTTCTTGCCAACGATGCAGGAATTTTAACCAATGCACCTAGAGTGTCGGTTGAGTTTGGAGCCGAAAACAACACACGGTAGTTGCCAGAAGGAATCAACAAATATGGGGTAGCTTGCAAGTAGCCTACGTTGTTGAATGGAACAACAGCACCGGTTGAAGTTACCACGTCAATGTCAACGGCGGCAACCATTGGGTCTGGTGAATTATGTACAATTTGAATGCGGCTAGCATCGGTTTGTGGCAATGCCAATACGGTTCCATCAACCAAAGCTACAAACAGGCCAAAGGCTGGTTCTCCCATTGCTGGAGTCAATTTTCCAGAGGCAAAAACCACCCCGGCAGCGCCACCGGCGTTCAATGTAGCCAAAGGAATACCAAAGCCTTCAACCATGGTGTTGAAATCGGTGGCCGGAGTCAACAACGACAGCAAATCAGAGGCGGGCAACGAAGCCTGGCCAGAAAATGCGCCAAAAGCCAAAGAAGGAACAGCTGGAGTTAGGGCGTTCAGATTGGTGAAAACAGCTACTGCAGGAGCATCGGTGCTGCCATGGAAGATGTTTACATCAAAATTGTTTGAGCTTCCTGCTGTTAAAGCACCGGTTCCGAAAAACAGGTTAAATGGATGAGTCATGCTACCAACCTCGCCTGCAGCAACTGCCACATACGAAGAACCTGCGGTTAGGGTAGGAAGAGCAAACGATACCAAGGTGTCGTTGATGCTGGTACCCACACCGAACTCAGGAGCTACCGCTACACGGGCGTTGGTTAAACCTCCAGGCACCTGCAAATAGGTTGTGGCTGCGCGGAAAGAAAGGTTGTCAACCAATGGATTGGAAGTAAAACCAGAGCCCAAGTCAACGTAGATATCTACGGTAGCCGCCGCTGGAGTTGGACAGTTATGAATAATTTGCACATTGGCATTTTGAGCCTGAGCAACCACGATTGTGGAAGCAACGGCCAGCATTGAAAGAAATTGTTTTTTCATTTTAAAGGTGTTTAATTTGAAAGGGAAACATTGAACCTTTGTTTTTGTTTTCGCCGTTTTGAATTTTAAGAAACAAAACCACCCCAGTGTTCAGCAGATTCCTTGAATTGGTCAACATTTCCTTATTTTGCGTCGGTTTTATCTTTAACTAATTTTAAGGTATGAATTGGGAGTATCAGCAACCAAACCAAGATGACAACAGGTTTTTGATGGAACTGCTTGGAGCGGAACGGGTGCGTTCCGATTCCGATTCCATTCGATTGGCGGCGTCCGATATGACCGAGGACTTGGTTTTCTTGCCCGGCTTGGTGGTTTTTCCCGAAACAACCCAAGAGGTAAGTCAAATTGCAATCCATTGCCATCAACGGAATATCCCCCTAACCGTTCGGGGCGCAGGGACCGGACTTAGCGGCGGGGCTTTGCCCGTACAGGGGGGAATTGTTCTTTCTACCGCCCGAATGAACGCACTGCCCACCATTGATGAAGCCAACATGCAGGTTTTTGTTCAACCCGGCGTGATTACCCAAGTTTTGCAAGAATGCGTTGAAGAAAAGGGCTTGTTTTATCCGCCCGACCCATCCAGCCGCGGTTCTAGTTTTATTGGGGGTAATTTGGCCGAATCCTCGGGTGGCCCACGGGCTGTTAAATACGGGGTTACAAAAGATTATGTGCTGAACCTTGAGGTGGTTTTGGCCGATGGCCGTATCATGCAAACCGGTGCCCGGGTGCTGAAAAACGCAACCGGCTACAATTTGACCCAGCTAATGATTGGTAGCGAGGGTACCTTAGCCATTATTACAGGTATTACGCTGCGGTTGCTCCCTTTGCCGGCTTTGCGTTGGACCTTTTTGGTCCCTTTTCAGAATCCAAATCAGGCGGTTTCGGCCGTAGCCCATGTGTTCAAAGCCGGGCTAACGCCCTCGGCCATGGAATTTATGGAGCGCGAGGCCATTGCCTACACCCTTGCGAAGCGGCCCGATTTGTCTTTTCCGGAACCGAATTTGGCCCCGGCTTATTTGCTGGTTGAACTCGATGGTTTCGACGAAGACGAACTGCAGCGCCAAACCGAGAGGCTGATACCCGTTCTAGAAGGCCATCAGCCCAATGAAATTTGGATGGCTACCACCGCCGCCGAAACCGAGGGCCTTTGGAAGGTGCGACGTTCCATCGGCGAGGCCGTGAAATCGCATTCCATATATAAGGAAGAAGACACGGTGGTGCCTCGTTACTTTTTGCCCGAATTGCTCAGCTATGTTAAGGACTTGGGCGCTGAGTTCGGCTTCGAATCGGTATGCTACGGGCATGCCGGCGACGGAAATCTGCATGTTAATATTCTGCGCGGACAGCTGAGCGAGCAGGCTTGGGAGCAAGAATTGCCCAAGGCCATCCGCAAATTGTTTCAGAAGGTCAAGGAATTGGGCGGTACCTTGTCGGGCGAACATGGCATTGGTTGGGTGCAAAAAAACTACATGGATGTGGTTTGCAGCCCGGCTCAGCTGGACATGATGCGCGGAATTAAGGCGGTTTTTGACCCAAAGCACATTTTAAATCCGGGTAAAATTTTCCCAGATACAGACTGAAGAATCGCTGCTTTTTTTGATTTTTTGGGCGGCAGCCGGGCTTTCAGGGGTAGTCCGCGGTGGCCGGAAAGCGGGCCCAGCGGGCTTGCGGTGGCTCCTAAAGTCGCCTCCGCGCCACGCGGGCCCAGCTCCGGCCCCCTTGCGGGCAACTCCCTTCAATCCCTGCCGCAAAAACGAATCTGCCCCGGTATTTAATGGGTGGCTCAGCGCCTTTCTGCTTTTCAACTTGGCCGCATTACTAAAATAAAAAAGGGCCAAACATACGTTGACCCTTTGAAATCTATATAAGACCTGCGCTTAAATTAATCGCGCCGCCCTAAAAACATCATTACATAATACAGCAGAACGGTGAGCGAAGATAGGGCCGCAACAACGTAGGTGGTTGCCGCCAAACGCAAGGCTTGACTCGCTTTTTCATGCTCCTCTCCGTAGGTCAGTCCGGTGCTGTTCAACCACATCAACCCACGGTGCGTTGCATCGAATTCAACGGGCAGGGTAACCAAGCTAAACAGGGTGATGGCACCCTGAGCCACGATAATGATTATGAGCATGGTTTCGTTGTTGTACAAGTTGAACATCAGCCCCCCAAAAATAGAAGCCAGAAAAATAAAGTTGATAACCTGGTTGCTGATGTTAACCAATGGAACCATGGCAGACCGAAACTGCAAAAAAGGATAGGCCGTAGCATGCTGAACAGCGTGTCCACATTCATGTGCCGCTACCGCTGCTGCCGAAACCGAGGCTCCGCTGTACACCTCTGGGCTTAGGTTTACGGTTTTGTTTGCAGGATTGTAATGGTCGGTTAAAGTACCTTGAACACAGGTTACCTGAACGTCGTTGATTCCGTTTTCCCTAAGCATTCGTTCTGCCACTTCTCGGCCGGTTAGTCCAGACTTCAATGGAACTTTGGTGTAGGCATTAAAACGGTTTTTCAGGCGCATGCCTACCAGCAAGCTAACCACCATAAAAAAGCCAATGATTAGAAATAACATAGTTTTAGTTTATTAAATTTTGGAATTCAAAGTTCGCATTTTTTAAAGGCATCTACAAGGTTGTTCAATCTCAGGCACGTTAAAATTGTATAAAGTGCCTGAATGGAACGCTTACCTGGTATCGAATAGGTCTTTTTGGGTTTTAAAACAATCCTTTTGGGCGGATTGATGCTTTTTTAAACGGGCATTTCCATGACTTCATAGGTCTTATAAATTTCTCCTCCTATGTTCAGTAAAGGCCTTTTCATGGGTTCATTGTCTTCCACAATGTAGCTGGCTTCGGCCCAAGTTGCGCCGCGTTCCAATCCCCGTTTGGTAATTTGCAGGTACATAAGGGCATCCAATCCTTTGCGTTGGTATTCGGGCAATACACCCAGAATAACGATTCGTACGCATTTTATTTTTTTGGCCTTGGTAAACATATCTATCCAATTGAAGGGAAATAAATTGCCCTTCCACGACCGGAATACTTCGTTGTAATCGGGCAGGCAAATGCATCCCCCAACCACCTCGCCATCTACTTTGGCCAGCATAACCAATCGTGGGTCGGTAATTTGCTTTAATTCGGTGGTTATGTTGTCAAATTCGGCATCGGTTAAAGGCACCCAGCCGTGGTTGTTGACGGTAGTCCAGGCTTTGTTAAAAAGCCCCCTAAAGGTTTTAACTCCCTCGTCAAAACGCTTCATATCCAAATCGACCAGTTCAAAATTCAGGCGATGTTTTAATGCAGCCTCAATCCGATCTATCCGTTCAAGGTTCTTTTCAAGAATTTTAGGTCCATCAAACCGAAAGGCGAACAATTTTTTGATGGGCTGCAAACCGTAAGCGGCATACAAAGAATAATACCAACGTGCGTTGTAGGTTGATAGAATTACATGTTGCTGGTCAAACCCATCAATCATTACCCCGTAATCTTCGTTTGATGAAGGACTGGCGGGTCCCCGCATGTAGGAATAATTTCGGTCTTTCAACCATGCGCGGGCGGTATCCAATAGGCTATTTGACACTTCAACATCGTTGATGCATTCAAAAAAACCAAAAAAGCCCACCCGGTCTTTCCAGGTTTCGTTGTGAAGGTGGTTGACGATTGCCGCAATGCGTCCCACCACTTTGCCATTTCTTTCCGCAATAAAGGCCTCCATTTCCCCATGTTGAAAAAAGGGGTTTTTGTCTTTTTGAAATACCTTTCTGTAACTGCTTTTTAATGGAGCCACCCAAATAGGATCGTTTTTGTAAATCTCCCAAGGGAAAAAAATGAATCGTTCCCAATCTGATTTGCTTGAAACTGTGCGTATAGTTATTTGGCTCATTCTGCTTTTATTAGGGTTTCGGCCGAAGCTGCAATTCGATTTTTTTCAGGGTTAAAAGTAGCGATTTTGCGGTTAGATTGCCAAAGTGCTGGGCTAGGGCTTGGCCTGTGTTTCAATGCGTTTTACCTTTGAGCATGGCTAAGCACACGGGGTTCAATACTGTTTTCCGTTTCAAGGAATTTACCTTGCACCAAGGCAATGAGGTTTTTCGGTTGGGTACCGATGCCGTTTTATTGGGTTGTTGGGCTCATCTTTCGGTTCAGGGTGGGCCCATTCTTGATGTGGGCACAGGAACCGGCGCACTGGCACTGATGGCGGCCCAACGGACTAGCCGAGAAATTTTGGGTATTGACATATCGGCCGAATCGGTAAACCTAGCTCAAAAAAATGCAAATTTAAGCCCTTGGTCATCCAGGATTCGGATGCTCGAGGCCTCCATCGAATCGTTTCAGCCCGAGGTTTCTCCCTACGATATCCTAATGAATCCTCCTTATTTTTTAAATCATACTCCCAACGCTCGGGCAGATTTAAGTTCAGCGCGGCACGGGAGTAGCGATTTACCTATGCGGTGGTTCGGTAGCCCCGCCTTTTTGAACATGGAACAGGGCAACATTCACATGATTATTCCCTCGAGTTCTTTTTTGATTTGGGAAAAGGCATGGAAACACCATGGTTGGTTTTTGAATAGGCATTTAAGGGTTCAAGGACGTTATCAGGGTCCAATAATTCGGTCGGTTTTAGGTCTTAGCCGAACCCAATCTAGGGTGCACATGGAAGAAATGTACGTTTACGAATTAAACGGAGACCGCAGCGTAGGGTATCGGAACCTTAGCGCTCAATTTTATTTGTGAGGCACTGAGGCTTTAGGGTTAATTATCTAGCGCGATTCGAGCCTTAACTTCTTGAATTTTTCGCTCACTTACCCGAGTCATTAAAAAATGAAAGGAATCAATTTTTATTTCTTCGCCTTGCTCGGGAATTCCCTGAAGGTGATAAAGAATGAAGCCCGCTAAGGTTTCATAATCTTCATGCTCCGGAATGTTAAGGTTGTATTTGCTATTTAAGGTATCGATTTCAAGCCTGCCCGACCACAAAAAAGTGGTTTCATCAAGTTGCCTGTCGGTTAAAGCGTCCTTATCGTGTTCATCTTGAATTTCACCCACCAATTCTTCAATGATATCTTCTAGGGTAATTAGGCCAGCGGTTCCTCCATACTCATCAACCACAATGGCCAACGACTTGTGCTGCTGGATAAATTGTGTCATTATGTCTTTTATGGGAGTGGTTTCGGCTACAAAAAAGACAGGACGCAAAATCGCTTTAATGGAGGGAGGGCTGGTAAACAAATCAAAACTATGTGCAAAGCCAATTACCTCGTCAATGCTATCGGAATACACAACAATTTTTGAATGCCCCGATTCAATAAAAGACTTCCTTAGGGTTTCGATGTCGGCCAACTGCTCAATGGCGGTAATTTCATTTCTAGGAATCATGCATTCCTTGGCTTTGACCGAAGGAAATTCAAGGGCATTTTGCAAAATCAAAACTTCGTTTTCAACCTTGGCCTGTTCCTCTTTTGCATCTTCTGTAAGCTGCCTTAGGTAGTAGTTTAGGTCAGCCAGATCTACCCCTTGGCTTTGGTTGTCGGTTTTGATTTTCAATACACTGCGAACAACCCAATTGCTAAAACCAGTAATGATGACCACAGGCAATTTTAAAACTACATAAAATGCATAGGCAGGTCCAGAAAAAATGGTCAGCATTTTGTTGGGCCGCAATGCAAAAACGGCTTTAGGAAGGTATTCAGCAAAAAATAAAATCAAAATCGTGGCAATACTGGTTTGAACAATTAGGCTTGTAAGCTCGGCCCCTTGCGGCCCAAATTTTGAAACATAGGCTTCATTTACAATGGGAGTCAACCAATTTCCCATAATCAAACCATACACGACCAAGGCCAAATTATTGCCTACCAATAAGGTGGCAATAAATCGGGATGGATTTTGGGTGAGTAAACTTAACATTTTGGCGGTAAGGCCTTTACGGTTTTTCTCAAGTTCCAATTTCAATTTGTTGCCTGTAATAAAGGCAATTTCAACACCCGAAAAAAAGGCTGAAAGCAGTACGGCGGTTAACAGCAATACAAAATCAGCGAAACTCATCATGGCGTAAAAGTAGGCAAAAGCGAATTCAATTGTCAACGAATTCGGCAATTCAACTTAAAACCTTTTTAAATATTCACAGTGCCTGCATGCAACTGCGACGCAATGCCGAAGGCCCAACCCAAAATGAAACCCTACCTAATTTCTGAAATTAGAGGGCAATCTTTTATTCGTTGACTACAAAACTACCCACCGGAACCAAAAATTGATACTCGGTAAAGTCTAAATTTGCCCTCATTCCCAACCCCCGTATAAGTTGGTTCCCCGACCGTATTCCTACTTCTTCGGGGCAGGTAATTTCCCCCTCTTTGTTGGGCATCTCCTTCCAATACAATACCGTTGTTTTAAGGGTGTCTCCTTTGGGATTTGTAACGACCACCGAGCCGCTTGCTCGAATTATGCTTGTTTTTTCAAACATCACAGCAGAATCGGCCGACAAGCTCGAAATGACCCTTCCTTGACCATCTAAAAACCGCATATTTAATCCTTGTGGCATTTGGCTTCTGGGGTTCTCGCCTCCAAAAATCTCTCTTAAGGGGGCCTTCATTTCAAAGCGTTGCTTTCCAGAATCGCTGTAGGCCAATACAAAATCCTTGGTTACCAGCAATGGAATGTTGTTCGATTGGGGCAAGGGTATTACCTCTTGCAAATTGTTTGAGCAAGCAATGAGACCCAATCCCAACCCAAGCCAAACTAAGACTTTGCGCATGTTTTTAACGGGTACGAACCGTGGTGGTGGTTTGAATCCAGCACCCTACGTTTACCGTATCTCCGTCTTTCATTTCGATGAAGAAGCAATCCGATTTCAAAGGATATGACCCAGCCATGTTGTTCAATCTTTTTTGTGCCTTTTCCGCAACCGAGGGGTCAAGATTTTTGGCTTTAATGTACTGGTCCGATGCTGCCCAATAGGCTCCAAACGAAGTACATTTGTCGTCTGTACTGCAGGACCCACCTGAACTGGCATACAAATCGCCGATAAAAATATAGGGCTCCCCCCAGTTGGGAAGAATTTCTGCCGCCATACGAGCCGCCTGCCGTGCTCCAGATAAACTGCCAGCTTCTCGTTGAGCCGAAGCTTGGACCATTAGAAATTTCGCCTTTTTGGTTGGATCTTCCTCCAAATCAACGGCTTTTTTAAATGCGCTTACAGCTTTAGCTTCTTCTTTTGAGATGGTATACATTCTACCTAAGCGAAGGTAAGCCGTGGCATTCGGAAAGAATTCCGCATTTTTTTCCATGATGGCAAGAAGATTGACGTTGCCAGCATATTCAGGTTTTTTGGCGCAAGATTTTCTATCCAATGCAGCTGAGGTCTTTCTGATCCAAGAAGAATCTCCAGATTTACTTGCAAAGTCTCGTTCCACAACTTCCATCAAGTTTTCGCAGGTCAAGCAGGGACCAGCCAATTCGCTGACCTTATTTTGTGCTAAGAGGAAGTTGTTCAATTTAACGCTATCTGCTTCACCTACTTTTTCAAGGCCAAGGTCAATAAAATCGCTAATCAAATTGTAGGCATCAATCACATCTCCGCAGTCTTTTTTGTTGGCCTTACGCAAATAGGCAGTATAAATCATATGCAAATACATAACCTGAGCCTCGGTGTTTTCTTTTTCCAATTCCAAGGCACGTTTGCTCATGGTGTAAATCTCTTCCACTTGGTTTTTATCATACACTGCCAAAGCTTTCACTTTCTTTCCTAAAATAAAGCCTTCGGTTCCATATTTGGAATCTTGCCTCCCTGCTTCAAAACGCTTTTCATAGAGCAAAAACAGCGTGTCAATCCATCCTTTTTTTCTGGTTTCATCGCTTTCAGATTTAATCAAATCTTGAAGCATAACTTCTCCCCGAATATAAAGTCCGGTTCCAGGAGTCAAGCAATTCGCAATCAAATATCGGAAAGCCGGTAAGGCATACTGGTAGTCCTTAATTTTGGCATTGTCGGTAAAAATTTGGAACTCTTTTTTGCATTCCTCGCTTCCAGAGGCTTCTCCTTCGGCTGCGGGTTCGTCTTGCGCCCAAGCCAGGTTGTTCATACTCCCCAGAGTTAGCAATCCAAAGCTAAGTAATCCGATGTGCAAAATCTTGAAACGCTTCATGGCTCTTTTTTTGTTAAAAGTTAATTAAATCTAGGTTGATCAAACCACCAATCTCGAAGAGAAACCCCCAATGTAATTCGGAAGAACAATTCCCGGTATGTTCCAGGAGCTTCCGATCCCACCAAGAGTACCTGGGCGCCAAGATTTAGGTATGAACCCAAATATTTGCTTTGCCCCATATTTCTTCCTCTTCTAAATCCATGATTGAACGGTAATCCTAAACCAATTCCCATGCCAAATTCGGTGACTGGGAATTTTTCTGGCTGAAAAGTATTGATTTGATAATGTAAACCCAATCGGGCAATGGTGTTTTTTGAAAACACGGAACCGCTTGGTTTTTTCTTCCAGTTCCCAGGTTGGCATTGAAATCCTGAGCCAATCCCCCAGGCATCGGCGTAGAGCCCCGAGGGGTCATTAAAATACCGAAACTGGCTGCCCGAACTAAAATGGGCATCAGCAACCCAAAGCCATTTGCCGGGATTACTCCACTGCAATCCCGCGCGAATTACACCGGGCATCTGCACAGCAGCTCCCGATTCTTGGCTTAACTGAATTGTGTCTCCCACGATGTTGTAGGCACCGGCAACGTACTGCATGCCTAGCTGCATTCTCGAGGCCGTTATGGGCATACTGGGTTGGTATGAAATGCCCAGCACCAATTCCTGATGCTTCCTTATTGTATCCACTCTTCCCTTTGTATTGGTGACAAACCGTTTAAAGTTCAATTCAAACCGATGTTGAATGCCCAAATCGTAGGAAAAGGATCCGGCCTCTACTTCCTCTCTGTTTCGAGTAGAGAAAAAGCCTTGATTTGAAGGCAAAATCAAATTTCGATCTCGGGTCAGCGAGCCAAACGTATAATGAAAGCCGGCTCCAAGGCTGAAACGCCGAAATAAAACAATTCCATGGTACCAAGAAAGCCGATTCCAACCACCACTGCCATTAAAAGCCCGTTCAACGGGAATGGTATCGCCATTGCTAATTAGGGCCGAGGAATCTCGCATGGAGTATCCGATTTGCGAAAAGGGGGAAAACGAAAGGGCCATAGAGTACTGGAAACCTCGGGTTTTTCGCACCACAGGCAATCCCAAACTAAAGTTATTTACGAATAGATTGCCAAAGCTGTACGTTGAATTTCCAATGGTTCGGCTTCCACTGTTTATTTCGGTTCCCACCTGAAGGGTAACCAAATCTACCGCCGAAATAGAAGCCGGATTTAAGAAGCTTAAACTCATGGAATCACGCAAGGCCGCTCCTGTTTGCCCCATCACTGAACCATGCTGAGCGAAAGGCCTTTGCCATTCCCCTATGCCATAAATGGAGAAGGGCGAGAAGTCATCTACCTGCGCTTTGGCGGTTCCAGTCCATGCAAATACTGCGAAAAATACTATCCGTTTGAGTCTGTGCATGTGCGATTCCATTTCCATAAGTGCACCATTCCTTCAAAAACCAAAAGGGGCGCGGCAAAGATGCGATTTTTAGGCTTAGCCTCAAAATAACGTGAATCTCCGCCCGTTAGGTAAACGATTCCTTCGGGTTTTTGTTTTTTAAAGCGCTCGATTCCCTTTTTTATTTCTACATTCCAACCACCCAAAGCCCCTAAAATCAAAGCATCTTGGGTCGTCTTTGGGAATGGATTTAGATGGTTCGGCTTTAAATCTTCAAAGGTTACCAAGGGCAAACGGCCTGTGTAAGCGTTCATGGCTTTGGCACGCAAATTCAATCCAGGAGAAATCGGTCCGGCAAGATGCCCCCGAATTGAATCCAAATAATCGAAAGTTACGCAAGTGCCTGCATCAATGATTAAGCAGTCGGCCTTTGGATTTCGGTAAAATGCGCCTGCTACTGCCGCCATCCTGTCTGGTCCCCAACCGTTTCGGTCGTATTCGCTGTTAAAGGGAAGGTTGGTCTCAGCTCCAAGGCTTAATATTGGCCCAGTCCATTCCGATACAATCCTTGGAATTTTATTGGAGACACTGCAAACAACCAAAGGGGCCCCGCTTTTTGCCTCATCTAAGGTCAATCTTTCCGCCGGTTCTTGAGTCCATTCCCATTTGTCCATTTCTTCATTCCATAGACTCACCTTGGCAGACGAATTGCCCAGATCTATCGCATAAAGAAGAGTTGAACTGGTATTCATTTTATCTGATTTGGGGTTTAGCCCTCAGCGAAAACAAAAAAACCCCGTTGCCGGGGTTTGTGGTACCAGTTGGAATCGAACCAACGACACAAGGATTTTCAGTCCTTTGCTCTACCGACTGAGCTATGGTACCTTTATTGGGGAGTGCAAATGTATAAAAAAAATGCAATGCTAAACCCTTGAAGCCAACTTTATGTTCATAGGGAATACCAGTAGGGTAAGAAGTTCGGCAGGCTTTAAAAATTCGCGGTTTTTTGGACCTCACTGAATCAGAAGCTGTACATCAAACCAACATGGGGTACCAAAGCAACCGATGTGGCTGAACCCAAAACAATGGGCATGCGCACTCCTCCCTCTGCAAACAGAAAAGGGGTGAGCTCGTATCGGTAGCGAACATCAGTCTGCAGAAGAAGGCCTCCGTCCTCACCGCTAAATAAGCCTCCAATTCCAGCATTGGTAATCAACTGCCCTTTGCTCAATGGAAAATGGTAGCCGCCTTTTGCCACAAAAGAAAAGGCCGCCCCGCCAAAATTAATGGTTACCAACCCTGCTTCTATTCCCCCCGAAATCTTTGGGCTTATCGTATAGCTTATATCTGCGTTCCATTGGAA
>Ga0169931_10011734_pt1 | contig 12279 bp, 11 predicted proteins | sample Kivu_15m_20L_FD_129675 | JGI IMG/M metagenome (GOLD analysis project Ga0169931, IMG submission 129675) | Freshwater microbial communities from Lake Kivu, Western Province, Rwanda to study Microbial Dark Matter (Phase II) - Kivu_15m_20L... | ecosystem: Environmental > Aquatic > Freshwater > Lake...
GCGGCGGCCCTGGGGGAGACGATGAATATGGGTCGACGATGAGTGGCCAGACTTGGGCGCTCGTCATCGGCCTGGTGGTGGCGCTCGCGTTCCTGGTCTTCTACGCGAGTTCCACCGCGGGACGGCTCGACCGCCTGCATCGTCGTATCGACACCGCGGTCCTCGCCCTGGACGCCCAAGCGCTCCGTCGGTCCGCAGCCGCGCAGGAACTCGCGATGTCCGGTCTCTTGGACCCGGCCAGTGCTCTTCTTGTCGCCCAGGCCGCGCATGACGCGCGCGAGGCTGGGGGCGACGGCAGCATGCTGGAGCGGGAGCGAACTCAGGTGGAATCCGACGTCACCCGCGCGCTTCAGGCCGCCCTGACACCGGAGGACGTCGAGGAGATCCGGGCCGATCCGGCAGGCGCGGTGCTCCTGGAGGAACTCCGGGCTGCCTGCGTCCGCACCCAGCTGGCCCGGCGTTTCCTCAACGACGGTGTCCGGGCCTGCCGGCAACTGCGCTCGCAGCGCCTCGTGCGCTGGATGCGCCTGGCCGGTCGGACCCCGTGGCCGCAGACCAGCGACTGGGATGACGAGGTGCCCACGGGACTCGCGGTGCTGTCGGCCCAGGGATCGCCCTGAGCGCTGTGGCCTGAGGGGCCGTAGCATGGGGGCTCGGCGATCTTCGGGTCGAAGAGATGTGGATGGAGTCGGCAGTGACGCAGCAGGTGGGCACCCAGCGGGTCAAGCGGGGCATGGCCGAGATGCTCAAGGGCGGCGTGATCATGGACGTCGTCACCCCCGAGCAGGCCAAGATCGCGGAAGACGCCGGTGCGGTGGCCGTCATGGCACTCGAGCGCGTCCCCGCGGACATCCGTGCCCAGGGCGGCGTTGCGCGCATGTCCGATCCGGACATGATCGACGGCATCATCAAGGCGGTCAGCATCCCGGTGATGGCCAAGGCCCGCATCGGTCACTTCGCCGAGGCGCAGATCCTCGAGAGCATGGGTGTTGATTACATCGATGAGTCCGAGGTCTTGACCCCCGCGGACTACAAGAACCACATCGACAAGTGGGCCTTCACGGTTCCCTTCGTCTGCGGTGCCACGAACCTCGGTGAGGCCCTCCGTCGAATCAACGAAGGTGCGGCCATGATCCGGTCCAAGGGCGAGGCCGGGACCGGGGACGTGTCGAACGCCGTCACCCACATGCGCACGATCCAAGGCGAGATCCGTCGACTCACCTCGATGTCGAAGGATGAGCTGTTCGTCGCTGCGAAGGAACTGCAAGCCCCCTACGACCTCGTCGTCGAAGTTGCGGAGAAGGGTGCGTTGCCGGTTGTGCTCTTCACCGCCGGTGGCATCGCCACTCCCGCGGATGCGGCCATGATGATGCAGCTCGGTGCGGACGGTGTGTTCGTGGGCTCGGGAATCTTCAAGAGTGGTGATCCGGCCAAGCGAGCTGATGCGATCGTGCAGGCGACTCGCCACTTCGACAATCCCGAACTCGTCGCGAAGGTGTCGCGCGGATTGGGCGAGGCAATGGTGGGCATCAACGTCGCCGACATTCCCGTCCATCACCGTCTCGAAGATCGCGGCTGGTAGCCATGGCCCCGCGCGTCGGGGTCCTCGCGCTCCAGGGAGATGTCCGCGAGCACATCTCTGCACTCGATCAGGCAGGAGCCTCCGCGGTTGCCGTGCGCGGTGTCGAGCAGTTAGCCAACATCGATGGCCTCGTCATCCCCGGTGGTGAGTCGACCACGATGTCGAAGTTGGCGCTGCGTGATGGGTTCATGGAGCCGCTTCGCAATGTGCGTGCGGCCGGGATGCCGATGTATGGGTCGTGCGCCGGCATGATCATGTTGGCGGATCGCATCCACGATGGTCGCGCCGATCAGGAGACGATCGGTGGCCTCGACATCGACGTCCGGCGTAACGCCTTCGGCCGCCAAGTGGACTCCTTCGAGACGGATCTGTCGATCCCGGTGCTGGGCGAGGCTCCCTTCCCGGGGGTGTTCATCCGGGCCCCCTGGGTGGAGGGCGTGGGGCCGGAGGTGACGGTGCTCGGGCGAATCGAGGTGGGGGAGCGGGCCGGTACCATCGTGGCGGTCGAGCACGCAGGCCTCCTGGCGACCTCCTTCCATCCGGAATTGACCGGAGATGCCCGCGTGCATGCGTACTTCGTGGAGATGGTGAGGAATCGATGAGCGGCCATTCCAAATGGGCGACAACCAAGCACAAGAAGGCGGTCATCGACGCGCGGCGCGGCAAGCTCTTCGCACGATTGATCAAGAACATCGAAGTCGCAGCACGCCACGGTGGTGGGGATCCGGCCGGAAACCCGACCCTCTACGACGCGATCCAGAAGGCGCGTAAGAACTCGGTCCCGCTGGACAACATCGAACGTGCGGTGAAGCGCGGGTCGGGTGCGGAGGCCGGAGGTGCGGATTACCAAACGATCATGTACGAGGGGTACGGGCCCAACGGTGTTGCGGTCCTGATCGAATGCCTCACGGACAATCGCAATCGTGCGGCGGGTGAGGTTCGCGTTGCCATGACGCGCAATGGCGGCTCGATGGCCGATCCCGGCTCGGTTTCGTACATGTTCGCCCGAAAAGGCGTCGTCATCGTGCGCAAGTCCTCGGATCTCACCGAAGATCGGGTGCTCGACACCGTGCTCGACGCGGGTGCCGAGGAAGTGAACGACCTCGGCGATTCCTTCGAGATCGTGTCCGAGGCCGGTGATGTCGTGGCGGTGCGTACGGCACTCCAGTCAGCCGATATCGACTACGAGTCGGCTGAGGCAACGTTCCTGCCCAGCGTCAGTGTTCCTCTCGACGAGGATGGGGCACGCAAGATCTTCCGACTCATCGAAGCGCTCGAAGAGAGCGACGATGTGCAGAACGTCTACGCGAACTTCGACGTCTCGGATGACATCCTGGAGAAGGTCGGCTGAAGATGAGTACGTCGGTCGGAACCCAGTTGCGCGGATGGGATGCCGCGACATTCCGAACGGCCAGCGGTGATCCGAGTATGCGCTCGACCGTCGTCGCCGTTGCGATCTTGGACAAGACACCCGACTGGGACCGGCTCCGCTACCGCATGGAGCGCCTGACCTGCTTCGTCCCGAATCTGCGAATGCGACCGCTGTATGGCGCCCTCGGCTGGAGCGCTCCGCGATTGGCGCCGGATCCCGACTTCGACCTCTCGGTGCATCTGCACCGCTACCGACTACCCGAGGGCTCCGGGTGGTCGGACTTCCTCGCCGATATGCGTCGCATGAGTCTCACCGACTTCGACAGGAATCGGCCACTGTGGGAGGCGATCCTCGTCGAAGGACTTCCGAACGGTGAGGCTGCGTTCTGCATGAAGCTGCACCATTCGATCGCAGACGGCCAGGCAACCGTGATGATCGCGCTGTCCTTGTTCGAGTTGGGTCCGGACGTCAATCCGGATGAACCCGTGGCGCCGCCGCCGCCCGAGGCTGCCGATGTGGACCAAGCCGAGATCCTGCTCGCCAACGCGCGCGACAACCTCGATCGGGGACGTAGGGCGCTCGAGGAGGGGGCGCGCGCCGTGCTCGGCCTCGCACGCGGCTCGTTGACCGACCCGGTGGAGACCTGGCGTCGGACGTGGTCGTCGGTGACCTCGCTCGGACGCGTCGCAGCGATCCCGGAGGGTGCGATGTCTCCGCTCATGAAGGGACGCGGTACCACGTATCACTTCCAGACATTCGAGTTGCCGTTCGCCGGTCTCCGTGCGGCCGCGAAATCCCGCGGTCTCAATGTGAACGACGCTTTCATGGGGGCGGTGGCGACCGGCCTGGACATTTACCACCGTGAGCACGGTGAGCTCGCCGAAAACCTGCGCGTGAACGTGCCGATCAGCCTGCGTGGGGATGCGGGTGACCGCAGTGGCCAGGAATCGAACGCCGTGTCTATCGCACGGTTCCCAATGCCGGTGGCCGGTCTCACCATCGACGAGCGGATGAAGTCCGCACACGATCTTGTCGCACAGTGGAAGGCCGAGCCGGCGATCCGCATGGCGGACCCGTTGGCAGAGGTCAGTTGGTTCGTTCCGGTCCCGATGTTGGCGCAGGCGGCTCGGGCATCCGATGTCACGACGTCGAATGTCCCCGGACCTCCAATCCCCCTCTATCTGGCGGGCGCGCGGATGACCGCAGCCTTCCCCTTGGTGGCGACGATCGGTGCGGCGGTGAACATCACGATGGTGACCTACGACGGCACCGCATGCATCGGGGTGTCCACGGACGACCGAGCGATCCCGGTTCCCGCCCGGCTGGTCGAAGCCCTGCGTCGGGGGTTCGAGGAGGTGACCGGGGCGCCCGTCGGGTCTCCGGACCGGTACACACCGGCGAGCCACCCACCGGGTGACACCCCCCGGGACTAGCCTGGTCGAACACCTGTTCGATAGCGAGGGAAGGTCAGCGCGTGCGTGTTCTTGGGGTCGATCCGGGTCTGACGCGCTGTGGCGTCGCCGTGGTCGAAGGTGACGCAGGCCGGTCGGTGCGCGCGCTGCATATCGAGGTCCTCACCACCCCGACCTCCGTGCCCATCGAGATCCGCCTCGCCCAGCTCGAAGTGGGTCTGGGTTCCATACTCGAATCCTTCGGGCCCGATGTTGTCGCGATCGAGCGGGTCTTCAGCCAACACAACGTGCGCACCGCGATGGCCACGGCGCAGTCCGCGGCCGTGGCGATGCTCGTAGCCGCGAGAGCCGGCGTGCGCGTCGCGATGCACACGCCCACGGAAGTGAAGGCTGCGGTGACTGGTAACGGGCGGGCGGACAAGGCGCAGGTGACCGCGATGGTGACCCGTGTCCTTGGCCTTGCCCAGGCGCCGCGGCCCGCGGATGCGGCGGATGCCGCAGCGATCGCCATCTGTCAGGCCTGGCGCGGGAGCGCGCAGGATCGCCTGGCCGCGGCGGCGGCGAGGTTGACATGATCGCGTTCGTCGACGGCACAGTGGTGCGCGTCGGGCAGCAGTCGCTCGTGGTCGACGTGGGCCCGATCGGACTCACCGTGCAGACCACGCCGTCGGTCGTCGCCGGAGTCACCGTGGGGTCCCAGGTTCGACTCCACACCTCTCTGGTCGTTCGCGAGGATGGATGGACTCTGTTCGGTTTCGCCGACCCCGTCGATGCAGCGACCTTCGAGCAGGTGCAGACCGTCAGCGGAGTGGGCCCGCGTCTCGCCGCGGCGATCCTGTCCGTCCTGGGTCCGCAGGGACTGGCCGATGCGATCGCACGCGAGGACATCGCGGCCCTCACGGCGGTCCCCGGCATCGGGCGTAAGGGTGCGCAGCGTCTGGTCCTCGAACTCAAGGGCACACTTGTGGCAGGCGTCGAGCCCCCCGCCGCCAGCGGTTGGCAGGCAGCGGTCGAGGCCGGACTCGTCTCCCTTGGATGGAGTGCCCGCGAAGCGTCGGCCGCCGCAGCGTCGGTCGATGCCGCGGAGGTGACGGATCCGGAAGATCCAGATATCGCGGCCCTGCTGAAGGCGGCACTGCGTCGACTGGACCGCTCGTGACCGACGTCCTGGTAGATCCGTACGCGGGAGACGACGACCTCGCGGCCGAGGGTGCGTTGCGTCCCACCTCACTGTCGGAATTCGTCGGACAGGACCGAGTGAAGGACCAGTTGGGTCTCGTATTGCGGGCGGCACGAGACCGAGGGGGAGTGGCCGACCACGTCCTGCTGAGCGGGCCACCCGGATTGGGCAAGACAACCTTGGCGAGCATCATCGCCCAGGAGTTGAATGCGCCGCTCCGGATCACGTCGGGCCCCGCGCTGCAGCATTCGGGCGATGTTGCAGCGGTCCTCTCGAGTCTTCAGCCGGGTGAAGTCTTGTTCCTCGATGAGATCCATCGAACCGCCCGCAGTGCGCAGGAGATGTTGTATCTGGCAATGGAGGACTTCCGGATCGACGTCATGGTGGGGAAGGGACCTGGGGCAACAGCAATCCCGCTCGATCTCGCGCCGTTCACCCTGGTCGGTGCCACAACACGGGCCGGCCTTCTTCCCGGCCCCCTCCGTGATCGGTTCGGTTTCACCGCGCACCTCGACTTCTATGAGACGGCAGACCTCCAGGTCATCATCGAGCGCAGCGCACGGCTGCTGCGTGTTGATATCGACGGCGCGGGCGCAGCCGAGATTGCCGGCCGATGCCGCGGAACCCCACGAATCGCGAACCGACTCCTCCGCCGCGTGCGCGACTGGGCGCAAGTGCACGGTTCCGGGGCGATCGATCGCAGCGCGGCGCGGGCAGCGCTCGACCTCTACGAGGTCGACGAGCGTGGCCTCGACCGCATCGATCGCGCGGTCCTCGACGCACTGGTCCGCCGCTTCGGGGGTGGACCGGTCGGGCTCTCGACTCTCGCCGTCGCGGTCGCAGAGGAGCCCGAGACGATCGAGACGGTGAGTGAACCGTTCCTCGTCCGCCTCGGCCTTCTCATGCGCAGTCCCCGCGGGCGGGTGGCCACACCCGCAGCGTGGCGCCACGTGGGGGAGAGTCCACCGGAAACCCCGCAGATGAGCTTCGAGGATGCGGGGGAAGACGACTGACCGGACCCTGGATAGGCTCGAAGGACAATCCGTAGAGGAGACCATCGTGGATCAGATCCTGGGCCTGGCCCCGTTCGCACTCATCATCGTCGCCTTCTACTTCCTGCTGATCCGCCCCCAGCGCAACAGGGCCAAGCAGCAGCAGGCGCTCGTCGCCGCGCTCGCCCCCGGGGCCGAAGTCATGACCACCGCGGGAATCTTCGGCCAGGTCGCCGCGGTCACCCCGGACCAGATCAGCATTGAGATCGCCCCGGGGGTGTTCATGCGCATCGTTCCGGCCGCGATTGCGAAGGTCATCGAGCCCGCCCCCCAGGCTGCGCAGGACTCCGACGTCCGCACCGACGGCGAATCGGGCCCGGCCTCCGCCTAGGTAGCATTCCGTCCCCCGCACATAGAAGGACACCGTGGCCCCACCTGCGACATCGAAGCCTGCGCGACTGCTGGTCGCGTTGGCCGTCACCGTGATCGGCCTCGGGGCGTGGGCCTTCTGGCCGGGGAGCGATACGGTTATCCGGCTCGGCCTGGACCTCCAGGGCGGTACCCAGGTGATTCTCATCCCACGCCCGGCCACCGAGGGCGCCGAGATCACCGACGAGCAACTCCAGCAGTCCGTCGCGATCATCCGTCAGCGCGTCGACGGTCTCGGGGTCGCGGAAGCCGAGGTGACGACCCAGGGGTCCGGTAATGGGGCGGCGATCGTGGTGGCGGTTCCCGGTGAGAACCAGGAGCGGGTGGTGAACCTCGTTCAACGCACGGCGCTTCTGGACTTCCGACCAGTCTGGAGCATCCTCAGTCCGGTTGCCACACCTCCCGTGCCCACACCGACCCCCACGCCGACCGACGCCGCGGTCGCGACACCCACCGCGACTCCTACGCCCACACCGCCGCCTGCCGTGCCACAGCCGGAATTGCCGATCCAGGCGCCGACGCAGACGCAGGAGTTCACCGAGGACCTCGCAGCCTTGAACTGTCTCCTGCCCGAGAACGTCGCGGGCGGCACACCGGACGATCCCACCCAGTGGCTCGGTGCCTGTGACCAGCTGGGGTCGGCGAAGTATGCGCTTGAACCCGCATTCATCAAGGGAACGAACGTGACCGGGGCGGAGGCTGTCCTGCCTCAGAACGGTTTGGGGTGGGTCGTCTCCCTGGAATTCGACAGTGAAGGCGCACGGGCCCTCGCCGACGCGTCGACCCGACTCTCCGCGCTCCCCGAGTGCGGGCAGGGCGCAAGCCCCTGCAACGCGTTCGCCATCGTCCTGGACGGAGTCGTGGTCTCGGCGCCGCGATTCAATGAGCCGATCATCGGCGGACAGGCGCAGATCGAAGGCGATTTCACTGCACAAGAGGCGCGTGATCTCGCGAACGTCCTCAAGTACGGCGCCCTGCCGATCACCCTCGAGGTCGCGGACGTCACGAGTGTCTCGGCGACCGTGGGTGGCGACCAATTGCGCGCTGGCATCATCGCGGGTGCCCTGGGTCTCGCCCTCGTGTGCATCTACCTCCTCCTCTACTACCGGATCCTCGGCATCGTCGCCGTCGTGTCCCTGGGTGTCGCCGGACTGATGCTCTACTTCCTGCTCGTCGGTTTGAGCAAGACGGTCGGGTTGACTCTCACCCTTGCGGGTGTTGCCGGCGCGATCGTGTCCATCGGTATCACGGCGGATTCCTTCATCGTCTACTTCGAACGCATACGTGACGAGATGCGGGAAGGACGCTCGCTGCGTCAGGCGTGTGACACGGGGTGGGTGCGGGCCCGACGCACGCTGCTCGCCGCAGATTTCGTCGCGCTGCTCGCAGCAGCGGTTCTCTACTTCCTGTCCGTCGGGAGCGTCCGAGGGTTCGCACTCATCCTGGGCCTCACCACGATCATGGACTTGATCATGGCCTTCTGGTTCACGCACCCGATCACAGTGCTCTTGGGTCGAACGCGCTTCATGCAACGTGGGTCGCGGTGGACGGGGCTGGATCCCGAGCGTCTCGGGCGGGCGAGCGTCATCGACACCTTGAGCGGACAGTCGCGCCGCCGCAAGGAACAGGGGGTCGGGGCATGAGCAATCTCGGTCAGCGCATCTACCGAGGCGAAGTCTCATACAACTTCCTCGGGCGCTGGAAGCGGTGGTACATCCTCTCGGCCATCCTGATCCTGATCTCGATCGGAGCAGTCGCGATTCGTGGCCTCAACCTCGGCCTCGAATTCCGTGGGGGCGCCGACTTCGGTCTGCCGTCTGCCACATGCTCCGTGGAGGAAGCACGCACCGTCGCCGAGGTCGCCACCGGTGGCCCAGCGATCGTCACCGTGGCGGGTTCGGGCGCGATGCGGGTTCAGACCGAGCCTCTCACCCCGGACGAGAGTCTCGTCGTGGCGCAGGAGTTGGGTGCTGCATGCGGCGTGGCAGCGACGGACATTCGTGTGCAGGTCGTGGGGCCCACCTGGGGTGCGGAGATCACCTCGAAAGCGATTCAAGGCCTACTTGTCTTCATTGCGCTGGTCACGATCTTCCTTGCCTTCTATTTCGAATGGCGCATGGCGATCGCCGCACTCGTCGCACTCATCCATGACCTGATCATCACGATCGGTATCTATGCGCTCATCGGCCTGGAAGTTACACCGGCCACCCTCATCGGAATTCTCACCATCCTCGCGTATTCGCTCTACGACACGGTGGTGGTCTTCGACAAGGTCAAGGAGAACACCCGAAACATCGCTGGTCAATCGGTGATGACGTACGAGGAGGCCGCGAACCTGGCGGTGAACCAGACGGTGGTGCGCTCGCTGAACACATCGATCACGTCGATCCTCCCGGTTCTCGCCATCATCATCGTCGGAGCCGGACTTCTGGGTGCAGGCACACTTCTCGATCTGGCCGTCGCTCTGGCCGTGGGCACGGCTGCAGGTGCGTATTCCTCCATCTTCATCGCGACGCCCGTTCTCTCTCAGATGCGGTCACGCCAGCCGGAGATGAAGGCGCTGGCTGCCCGTGTGCATGCCCGGCGCAAGCAGGCAGCGGCCAAGGGCGCGCAGCCTGAGGCGGGTGAGCAGGCTCCGACCACGCTCGTGTCTTCCCGGGTGGAGTCTCTGGAACGCAACCAGCCCAAGCGGTCGTCGCGCTCACGTCGCAAGAAGGGCTGAGTCATGGCGCAGCCGCTGCTGACCGGGCGCAGTGCACGGCTGCTCTGGGATGCCATCGCCGTCGTCCCCGACTTCCCGGAGCCGGGAATCTCCTTCAAGGATCTCTCGCCCCTGCTGGGTAGTCCGCAGGCATTCGCCACAGCCATCGACGAGATGACCGTTGCCCTCGGCCGGGGGAGTGTGTCCACCGTCGTGGGCATCGAGGCTCGCGGCTTCCCCTATGCGGCAGCACTTGCGTATCACATGGCCGCCGGTTTCGTGACGCTCCGCAAGCCGGGCAAACTTCCCCGGGACACGCACGCGGTCAGTTACGACCTGGAGTACGGAACGGCGACCCTCGAGATGCACCGCGACGCGGTGGCACCGGGTGACACCGTGGTCATCGTCGACGATGTCCTCGCCACGGGTGGAACCGCATGCGCTGCGGTCGAGTTGGTGCAGCGGACCGGCGCGAACATCCTCGCGGTGGCCGTGATCCTCGAACTCGGTGCCCTCGGGGGCCGTGCCCGCATCGAGCAGCAGGGTGTACAGGTCATGGCTCTGCTCGATGCGGATTGCCAGCCGACGGTCTGACGCTGTAGCCCTCGTACACTGATGGACGAGGAGGCATCGTGACCAAGGAAGCGTCCCTCACGCTCCCCGCGGATAGTGGCGGGTTGCGTTCGAGGTTCGCGCGTCTGGCCGGGAGCCGCTCCCATCGCCCCGAACTCGAACCGCTGCTGCGCACTATCCGCCGATATCACCCCAAAGGCGACCTACGCCTCGTCGAGCGTGCGTACGACATGGCCGATTACCTCCATCGAGACCAACTCCGCAAGTCCGGTGAGCCCTACATCACGCACCCTCTCGCTGTGGCGGAGATCCTGGCCGACCTCGGAATGCCCCCGGCTCCGCTCGCTGCAGCACTGCTCCACGACACCGTCGAGGATTGTGGCTACTCCCTGGACGCCTTGCGGGAGGACTTCGGGGATGAGGTCGCTCACCTCGTCGACGGTGTCACGAAACTCGACAACGTCACCTACGGTGAGGCGTCGGCTGCCGAAACTGTTCGCAAGATGGTCGTCGCGATGGCGCGTGACATCCGTGTGCTGGTCATCAAGCTCGCCGATCGTCTTCACAACATGCGCACCATGCGATTCCTGCCGGAGGAGAAGCAGCAGAAGAAGGCCAAGGAAACCCTCGAGATCTACGCGCCGCTCGCGCATCGACTAGGCATGAACGCGATGAAGTGGGAGTTGGAGGATCTGGGTTTCGCGATCCTGCACCCCAAGATGTATGAGGAGATCGTCCGCCTGGTCGGACAGCGAGCACCGTCGCGGGAGAAGTACCTGGCGTCTGTCGTCGATCGCATCGAGACCGATCTCAAGGGCGCCAAGGTGCGGGCCGATGTCACGGGACGCCCCAAGCACTACTACTCCGTCTACAACAAGATGATCGTGCGTGGACGCGACTTCAATGACATTTACGACCTTGTGGGAGTGCGAATCCTGGTCGACAGTGTGCGCGACTGTTATGCGGCCCTGGGTGTCATCCACGCACAGTGGAGCCCTGTGCCGGGGCGATTCAAGGACTTCATTGCCATGCCCAAGTTCAACATGTACCAGTCACTGCACACGACGGTCATCGGACCCGAAGGCAAGGTCGTCGAGGTCCAAATCCGCACCAAGGAGATGCACCAGGCTGCGGAGCTCGGCGTCGCCGCCCACTGGAAGTACAAGCAGGGGGATTCGGATAAGTCGAGTGTCGACGAGTTCGCCTGGTTGCGCCAGTTGGTGGATTGGCAGCGCGAGACGGAGGATCCCGGGGAGTTCCTCGACTCCCTGCGCTACGACCTGGGCAGCTCCGAGGTGTACGTCTTTACCCCGAAGGGCGATGTCATCGCTCTCCCCATGAAGTCGACGCCGGTGGATTTCGCCTACACCGTGCACACCGAGGTGGGGCATCGGTGCGTGGGAGCCCGCGTGAACGGGAAACTGGTGCCGCTCGAGTCGGAACTCCGCAATGGCGATGTGGTGGAGATCTTCACCTCGAAGACCGAAGGGGCCGGCCCGAGTCGAGACTGGTTGGGGTTCGTCGCCTCGGCCCGTGCGCGCTCGAAGATCAAGGGCTGGTTCAGCAAGGAACGGCGCGAGGAGGCGATTGAGAACGGCCGCGAGGCGATCGCCAAGGCCCTACGCAAGGAGGGTCTGCCCATCCAGCGCCTGCTCTCCGCCCAGTCGTTGACCACCATCGCCGCGGACCTGCACCAGGCCGATGTGACCTCTCTCTACGCGGCCGTGGGGGAGGGGCGGATAGGTGCCTCGACCGTGGTGCAGCGTCTCGTCGACGCGGCCGGGATCCACGATCAGGCACCGGATGAAACCGACGACGTCGGTCTCGAGATCACCACGCGTAGGCCGCGCCAGTCCGGTGACGTGGGTGTCGTGGTGAAGGGCAGCGAGGACGTGTGGGTGAAGCTCGCCCGCTGCTGCACGCCCGTTCCCGGTGACCCGATCATGGGATTCGTGACGCGCGGTGCGGGCGTGTCCGTGCATCGGGATGACTGTGTGAACGTGGCCGGTCTCCGGACGCAGGCCGGACGAGTCGTGGA
>Ga0169931_10011735_pt1 | contig 12278 bp, 12 predicted proteins | sample Kivu_15m_20L_FD_129675 | JGI IMG/M metagenome (GOLD analysis project Ga0169931, IMG submission 129675) | Freshwater microbial communities from Lake Kivu, Western Province, Rwanda to study Microbial Dark Matter (Phase II) - Kivu_15m_20L... | ecosystem: Environmental > Aquatic > Freshwater > Lake...
CTTTCAGCACGGTGATCAGCGGGGCGTGGTTCTCCAGGAAGCCCATGCTGCCATCAACTCCAGGTACGGTCACGCTGGTGGCCTCGCCCTTGAAGAGCTCCTTGTCCGGGGTGATTATTTCCACTCTCATGATGTCTGTTGACTGCTGTCTTATGTCCTATGCCTGACCCTGAGCGTCCCTGAAAGGGTCAGGCATAGGACATAAGACTTTGGACAAGTGCTACTTCGCCATGAAATTCAGCGCGTTTCTGGTACGTACGACATCTCTTCAGCGCACTCACGCCTTCGCTGCTTCAGCCATCATCTTCTTGCCGGCGGTGATCACCTCCTCAATGCTGCCCTTCAGGTTGAAGGCGGTCTCGGGATAGGCATCCATTTCGCCGTCCAGGATCATGTTGAAGCCCTTGATGGTCTCCTCGATGGGCACCATCACGCCCTTCAGGCCGGTGAACTGCTCGGCCACGAAGAAGGGCTGGCTCAGGAAGCGCTGCACCTTGCGGGCACGGAACACGGCCTGCTTGTCCTCTTCGCTCAACTCGTCCATACCAAGGATGGCGATGATGTCCTGCAGTTCCTTGTAGCGCTGCAGGATGGCCTTCACGCGCTGGGCGCAGCGGTAGTGCTCCTCGCCTACGATGGCGGGGGTGAGGATCCGGCTGGTGCTATCCAGGGGGTCCACCGACGGATAGATGCCCAGCTCGGCGATCTTCCGGCTCAACACCGTGGTGGCGTCGAGGTGCGCGAAGGTGGTGGCGGGGGCGGGGTCGGTAAGGTCATCCGCAGGCACGTATACGGCCTGCACCGAGGTGATGGAGCCGCGCTTGGTGGAGGTGATACGTTCCTGCATGGCACCCATCTCGGTGGCCAGGGTGGGCTGGTAACCCACGGCGCTGGGCATACGGCCGAGCAGTGCGCTCACCTCGGAACCGGCCTGGGTGAAGCGGAAGATGTTGTCAACGAAGAAGAGGATGTCGCGGCCACCGCTCTGCTCATCACCATCGCGGAAGTACTCCGCCAGGGTGAGACCGCTGAGTGCCACGCGCGCACGGGCACCAGGGGGCTCGTTCATCTGGCCGAAGATGAAGGTGGCCTGGCTGGTGGCAAGGTCGTCGTAGTTCACCTTGTTCAGGTCCCAGCCGCCCTCTTCCATGCTGTGCTTGAACCCCTCCCCGTACTTGATGATGCCGGCCTCGATCATCTCACGGAGCAGGTCATTCCCTTCGCGGGTGCGCTCGCCCACGCCGGCGAAGACGCTGTAGCCGCTGTAGCCCTTGGCGATGTTGTTGATGAGCTCCTGGATCAACACCGTCTTGCCCACGCCGGCACCGCCGAACAGGCCGATCTTGCCGCCCTTGGCGTACGGCTCGATCAGATCGATCACCTTGATGCCGGTGAAGAGCACTTCGGTGCTGGTGGTGAGGTCCTCGAATTTCGGGGCTTCGCGGTGGATGGGGAAGCTCTTGCCCGTGTTCACCGGGCGCATGCCATCGATGGGGATCCCGGTCACGTTGAACAGGCGACCTTTCACGGCATCGCCTACTGGCATGCTGATGGGCTGGCCCATGCCGTGCACCTCGGCACCGCGCTGAAGGCCGTCGGTGCTGTCCATGGAGATGGCGCGGACGGTATCCTCGCCGGTCAGCTGTTGTACCTCCAGCACCAGCACGGTCCCGTCGGGGCGGCTGATGTGGAGCGCGTCATAGATGTTGGGCAGGTCCTTACCGGCCTCGAAACGGACGTCGACCACGGGTCCGATGACCTGGACGACTTTACCGATGTGCTTGGACATGAGCGGATCGTGATGTGCGGGAGGCGGTATGCCCCGAACGCGGCCGCGAAGGTAAGTGTTCCCACCGGAAGGGCAAGCCCTGTGGATATGTTGTTGATCGGTCGGACGCTGGCCAGGTATCCGGACCGCCGCCCCGGGTGAAGTTGTTCTCCACGTGCGACCTTTGCACCCCATGCGGATCCATACCGATCTGGCTGCGTTCACCGGCGTACAACGGCCGGTGCTTACCACCGGCACCTTTGATGGCGTGCACCGGGGGCACCGCACCATCCTCGCACGCCTCACCGAGCTGGCCCGCAAGGAGGGGGGCGAGAGCGTGCTCTTCACCTTCCATCCCCATCCCCGCATGGTGCTCTTTCCGGGCGACGATGACCTGAAGCTGCTCAACACCCAGGAAGAGAAGTTCGAACGCCTGGCCGCCGCCGGCCTCGACCATGTCCTCGTGGTGCCCTTCTCACGCTCCTTCTCCCGCATGCACGCGGTCGACTATGTCCGGGAGGTGCTCGTGGGGGCGCTCGGTGTGCATGCCCTGGTCATCGGTTACGACCATCGCTTCGGACGCAACCGCGAAGGCGATCTGCCGCTGCTCAAACAGTTGGGTGAGGTGCACGACATCCGCGTGGAGGAGATCCCCGCGCACGAGGTGGACCATATGAAGGTGAGCAGCACCAAGATCCGGCAGGCGCTCCTGCTCGGAGAGGTGGGCCAGGCGCGCGAGCTGCTCGGCTACGCCTACCCACTTGCCGGCGTGGTGGTGAAGGGCGACCAGGTGGGCCGCACCCTTGGCTACCCAACGGCGAACATCGGTGCGGTGGACGCGGACAAGCTTGTGCCAGCGGATGGGGTGTATGCGGTGGAGGTGCACCTGTCCGATGGCCGTCACTCCGGCATGTTGTACATCGGTGAACGACCCACCTTGGGCGGCGGGTTGCACCGTACGGTGGAGGTGAACATCTTCAGTGTGGAGCGTGATCTGTATGGAGAACGGATCACCGTGCAGTTCCTGGAGCGCATCCGGGGAGATATGCGCTTCGCTGGATTGGATGCGTTGAAGGAACAACTCCACAAGGACAAGTTGAACGCCTTGGAAATGCTCGGTCATAACGCATGAAATACCTGGTGTTGTCCATCATGCTCCTGGCGGCCGTCACGCTGCGCGCGCAGCTGCTTGATCCCGTAGCCCTTGATAGTGTGCGCACCTACCGGGACCTCGAGCGTGCCCTCCGCGAGCCCCTCCTCGTGCAGCGACTGGATCTCTCCGGTGCCAGGCTCAAGTCGTTCCCCGAGGCCATCCGGCAACTGCCCAACCTCAATGCGCTTGACCTCTCCGGCAACAAGCTGAAGGAGGTGCCCGAATGGATCGCCGAACTGGTACACCTCCAGGACCTTCGCCTGGCGCGCAACAAGCTGGTGGCCATACCTCCCGCCCTGTGCCGGTTGCGCCACCTCAAGCGGCTCGACATGAGCCGCAATGCCATCACCGGCCTGCCCGAGTGCGTGGGGCGGTGGAGGGAACTGGTGTCGCTCGATCTCTGGAGCAACGACATCGCCACCGTTCCGGAGGACATCAAGGACATGGTAGGGCTTCGCTTCCTCGACCTGCGCGCCATCATGTTCGAGCAGGACGAGATGGACCGCATCCAGGAGCTGGTGCCCAAGGCCAAGGTTTACTTCAGCCCGCCCTGCAACTGCGGAATGTAGGGTCGGTTACGGCGCCTTCCACTCGCCTTCCTCCGTCAGGTAGCGCTCCTGTCGCTGCGGGTCCCCCAGTTCATATCCCACCGCGTGCAGTACACCGTTCTGCATGAAGAGCGACCCGATGGGCATACGACCGGGGAAGGGATCAAGGGCGTGGAGCGTCGTGCCATCCCAGTGGTACACTTCAGCCGAGGGACCCTTGGCCGGTGGCATCCCGCCCACGTACACCTGTCCGTCGAGCTCCATGGCCTGCACCCCGGAAAGCAAGGGGAATGTGGCGAGCACCTTCTGCCCCTGCCCGTTCTTCCGTACCATACAAGTAAGATGAGGGTGGTGCGCTGCATGGGCGTGGAGTTAACCATCCGTACACCTGTGGATCGTTCCGGTTCGATCCAATGGAAAGGGGCTCAGCTTCTTCGTTCCTTCGCGCCATGACAGTGCATTCCTGGCAGGTGCTGGAGGCGTTGGCCGCTGTGGGCAACCTCGCCTACACGGTGCTCATGATGAATGAGAAGCGCGTGGGCTGGCTCTTCGGCATCGCCGCTTCCTCCATCGGCGTGGCCCTGTTCATGCACCAGCAGGTCTATGCCCAGGTGGGGCTCAGCGCCTATTACGTGGTCATGGGCGTCTATGGCTGGTGGTCATGGGGCAAGGGCGACAAGGGCGAGTTGCCCATCAGCAGGCGGCCCCCGTCCTTCCATCTGATGATCATCGGCCTTGGAACGGTCCTCTCCCTGGGCCTTGCCTCGGCGCTGAAGCTGCTGCCGGAGGCGCGCTTCACAGGGCTTGACGGCTTTGCCACGGCCTTCAGCCTGCTCGCCACCTGGATGCTGGCGCGCAAGGTGTTGGAGAACTGGGCCTATTGGATCGTGGCCGATGCTGTGGCCATTGTGCTCTACATGCTGTTGGGCATGTGGTGGTATGCGGTGCTCTACGTCATCTACGTGGGCCTGTCCGCATCGGCGCTGGTCAGGTGGCACCGCAACTGCAAGGCGCAGTAGCGCATGGTCACGGACGGTCCACTTTCACCAGGCGGGTGGTGAGCACTCCCTCACCACTGACCAACCGGAGCAGGTATACGCCCTCCGGGAGAGTTGGCAACTGGATGCGCTGCTTGTGCACGCCGGCACCAGGCCGCCCCAAGGCGCGGTCCACCAACAGCCTGCCGTTGCCATCGAACAGTTGGGCGGTGACATCCGCATTCCCGTTGGCGAAGTAGTGGATATCGAGGCGGTCGGTGAACGGGTTGGGATAGGCGCCTACCAGCAGGGCGCTACGCCCCCGTTCCATGGTGGCCACGCTGAGGTCGTTGCGCGGTGCGAACGGCGCAGGTGTCCCGATGAGCGCAGTCCCAGCCACGCTCGGTGCATCCGCAGCGGTGAGGTGGCGGCTCTGGTCCACGCTTTGGCGGGAAGCCCCCACCTGCTCCTGCGCATTCGGTGCGGTCACTGTGTTCAGGTAGTACCAATCACCCTGCACCCGCTCCCGGTTCACGTCGAAGATGAGGTATCCGCGTTGGGTCAGGTCCACGTGTTTCACGTGGGTGTTGAACACCTGGATGAGCAGGTTCGGGATGGGGAGGTTGAAGCTGGTGGAGGTGACACTGGTCGTAACGAACTCCACACCGGCACTATTCTCGCCTGTCAGGGCATTGTATCCGCTGAGCGGCAGGTCGTTCGCCCAGGAAGTATGGATGTCGCCGGTGAGGACCACCATGTTCCGGATGCCATTGCCCAGCACATGATCATATACACGCTGGCGCTCTGCAGGATAGCCATCCCATTGGTCATCGTTCACCGCCACCCCGAATGCGCGCAGGGGGGCCATCATCACCTGTTGTCCCAGCACCTGCCAGCGGGCCTGGGAGGCGCTCATGCCGGACGCCAGCCAGTCATACTGTTGGGTGCCCAGGAGGGTGCGTTCAGGTGCGGTGTTAACGCCTCCCTGCTCCTCCCTGCCGATGAGGCGCGTGTCGAGCATGTGCAGGGTGAGCAGGTCCCCGAGATCGAAGCGCCGGTAAATGCGCAGGGTGTCAGCAGGGTCGGGTAGTCGAAGGGGCATCCATTCAGCATAGGCCCGGATCCCCGCGCTCTTCCGCGCGAACCAGTCGCCCTCGTCGCTCGTGTGGTTCTGGGCACCGCCCATCCAGCTGTTGTTCGCCGTTTCGTGGTCGTCCCACACGCTGAAGAACGGATACTGCTGGTGCAGGCGCATGAGGTCGGGGTCCAGCTTGTAGTGGGAATGGCGTAGGCGGTAGTCACCGAGGTCAAGGATCTCGAAGGAAGGATCAAGTGCTCGCTCGTCCCCGAAATCGCCGTCGCCGTATTCGTAGATGTAGTCACCCAGGTGGATCACGGCGAAGATGTCGTTCCGCTCGCGGATCTTGTCATATGCGTTGAAGAACCCATGGGCGTAGTTGCTGCAGGAGACCACCGCGAAGCGTATGCTGTCAACGCCACTGCCCACAGGAAGAGTGCGCGTACGGCCACGAACGGAGCGCCGTCCGTCGGGTGCCTCGAATTCGTAGTAGTAGAAGGTGAATGGCTGCAGGCCGCTCACGTCCACCCGAACGGTATGGTCATTGTCCGCCAGCGCCATCACAGAGCCTTCCGCGACGATGGCGCTCATGGCCGTGTCAAGCGCCACCCTCCAGGCGATCTCGGCATCGGCGCCGTCCGTCGTCATCCTGGTCCACAAGATGACCCTGTCCGCCAGCGGGTCGCCGCTGGCCACACCGTGGTAGAAGGGGGCAAGGGTGGAATCGGGGCCGCTCCGCATCGGGTCCAGCGGCTCAAGGGCCTGGCCATGGAGAACAACAGGCGATAGCAAGAGGGCGAATGTGAGCGAACGCATAGCACATGGAGTTGATACCAAAGGTCCGCGGTGTTCCTTACGCCTGCGTTCCGCCAATGTCAATTCTCCGGCAGGTCGCCATGCTCCCGCTTCAACGGCCGCTCGTAGAAGGTGAGGGTGAGCAGCAGGAAGAACAGCAGGTACTGGCTGTCCTCGATGGGGATGGTGTTCATGCGGATGCCCAGGTTCTCCGCATTGTTGTACCACACGATGGGTTCGTCCAGCAGCCAGCCCGTGAGGATGCCGTTCATCAGGAAGAAGGGGATCAGGCTCACCGCGTAGCCCAGGAAGAAACGGCCCAGGTAGGGGCTCTTCAGCACGAACACATGCAGGGCCAGCATCCCCGCTGTGCAGAGGAAGGTGATGGCCGTGTACAGGCGATCGATGTGGAGCACGCCCACCACGAGCAGCACCGCGATGAGGGCGATGCTGAGCGGCCGCGCCACGGTGCCGAGCACGTCACGCCGCACATAGTACCGCAACGCCTCGTAGATGAAGACGCAGCTGTAGGGCACCACCAGGAAGAACAGCCACTCCTCGATGGGCAGGTGGAACAGCTTGGGGCCGGTGAGGTAACGGGGGTTGAAACCCCATACGCCATAGGCCGTAAAGATGGCATCCCAGATGATGAACACCGTGGCCATCACGGCGATGCCCGTGAAGAGACCCGGCCACTTGCGCCAGTATTGCAACTTCGGCTCGAAACTCCGCAGCAGCGGAAAGGACAGGGTGAAGAGGTCGAGACCGAGGTAGTAGAAATGTTCCATCACGCGGCGCCCAGCACCAGGTTGAGCCCCGCAAAGAAAAGCACTTGCGCGGCCAGCACATAGCGCGCAACAGGGTTCTCACGCCGCACAGGAAGCAGGAAGAACAGCGCGAAGAAAACGGCGCTCACCAGACCCCATGCCACGTAGTTCTGCACGGGCACGCTCACCTGTTCCCAGTTCCAGAAACCCAGCTGGATGGCCACCGGCTCGATCAACAGGTCCAATGCCACCATGGCGAGGCTGCCCAGGGCCACCTTGACCCACACAGGCAGGGCGGTACGCGACAGGGGCACCCCGATGGCGAACACCAGCATGCTCCAGTTGAGCCCGATGAGCAGCGGCACGTTCAGCAGCTTGAAGCCGAGCACATCACCATACTGGTACTCACCGAACACACGTCCCGTCCACACCCCAAGCACCTCCACGAAATAGCCCAAGGCACCCACCACGAAGGCGAACACCACGGTGCGCCGGTCCAGCTTCGCAAAAACGGCCATGGCCGCCGCCGTGAGCAGCAGGTTCACGGGGGTGAGCGCCACCACCCACGGGGCGATCGGTGTGGCAAGGGCCACCAGGCCCACCAGATGCAGCACCATGACAAGGCCGATGCCGTGGCGCGGGTCGAGGCGTTGGACGAGCGTTCTCATGCGTATGCCGGAGCGGGTTGGGGGGATGTTCTTGGGAGCGTTGCCGTTGCGATGCGTGCACTGAGCAGGGCCAGGGGGATGCCACCGCCCGGGTGCACACTGCCGCCGCAGAAGTGCAGGCCGCCGATATGCGGGTGGTCGTTCGGGTGTCGGAGGAACGCCGCCCACGGACTGTTGCTGCTGGTCCCGTAGAGCGACCCTTGGTGGCTCGCAGTGCGCTCCGCGATACCGCGTGGGTCCAGCACACGTTCAACAGCGATGAGCGGACCCAGGTCGATGCCAAGGGTGCGCTTCACCTTGTCCATGATGTTGCGGCGCGCGGCGTCGATGCGTGCATCGTCGTACTGGCCCACATCGCGCGGCGCATTGATCATGGTGAACCAGTTGGCGCAACCCTTCGGCGCATCGCCCGGCGTGTGCTTGCTGGTGATGTTGATGTAGACCGTGGGGTCGTGATACAACTCCAATGTGTCGAAGAGGTGCGCGAACTCCGCCTTGTAGTCCTTGCTGAACAGGATGTTGTGCAGGCCCAGTCCGGGGTGGTCCGCCTGCACGCCCCAGTAGAAGACCAGTGCACTGCTGCTGCGCTCCTGCCGCAGGGTCCGCTCGGGTGCCTTCACGTCCGGAAGTAACCTGCGGTAGGTGGGCACCACATCCATGTTGCTCACCACGACATCGGCAGGGTGCTGTTCGCCTCCCGCCATCACCCCGGTCACCTTGCGCTTGCGGTCATCGAGCAGGATGCGCTGTACCGGAGCATCGAAATGGAAGCGCACGCCCAGGTCCACTGCGAGCAGGTGCAGCGCCTTGGTGATGCTGTACATGCCACCCACCGGATGGAAGGCCCCCTGCCCGTGCTCCAGGCCGGGGATCATGCGCATCAGGCCGGGTGTCCGGTAGGGGTCACTACCGTTGTATGTGGCGAAGCGGTCGAACAGCTGCACGGCCTTGTGGTTATCGCCGAGCGCTGCGCGGTTCATGCTGTCCAGGCTGCGCACCAGCTCCCCCGGCCGCACGGAGGTCAGGGCTTTCAAAAAGCCACCCCGCATCAGTTCACCGGTGCGGTGCAACGAGTGCTCCAGGAAGGTGCGGCCGGTGCTGGCCAACAGGTCGCGGGACCGCTTCAAGTGTGCGCTCACGCGTTCTTTGGTGACCCCCAACGCCCCTTCCAGTTCCTCCGCGAACCGCTCCGGATCACACCACCCTGTTACGCGCGTTCCATCCTCCCAGAAATATCGGTTGGCCTCTTCCAAAGCGATGTATCGGAACCGGTCGGTGATGTCCACACCCGCCTCCCGGAAGAGTTCCTCCACCAGGTCAGGACGCGTGAACAACGATGGACCCATGTCGAAGCGAAATCCGCCTTCGGAGAATTCCGCCAGCTTGCCGCCAGGGGTTCCGGCAGCTTCGAACACCTGCACCGACCGGCCTTTGAGGGCAAGGCGGATGGCGGCGGCTAGGCCGGCCACACCGGAGCCGATGACGATGGCGTGTGACATGGTTGAGGAGAACACTTCGCCCCCGCCGATCGTTCATTCCGCATGCTCCTGCCCGGACAGCACGTCACGCTCTCGTTCTTTCGCTACTCCGGTGCCGAGCGTGTGTGGGGAATGCGCCAGATGGCCGAAATGCGGCGACCCTTGCGCACCGTGGAGGGATTGAACTTTTACAAATTGCTGGGTACCGGGGGAGGGACGGGCTATGATTTCTGGCCCGACTTCGGCACCTATGGACTTCTGGGTTCGTGGCAGGAGCGTGCGCGCGCTGACGCCTTCCATGCCGCCCATCCGGTCCATCAGGCGTTCCGCGACCATTCGCAGGAGTTGTACACGCTGCACTTGACCCCCCTCTTGAGCCGGGGCGCGTGGAGCGGCATCAACCCGTTCATGGCCGGGGCATCCCCTGCGGAGGGCCCTTTGGCGGTGCTCACGCGGGCCACCATACGGCCGCGCTACATCATCCCCTTCTGGCAACGTGTGGCCGGCGTTGCGCGCTCCCTGCAGGGACGTGAGGGCCTCCTTTTCACCAAGGGGGTGGGTGAACTCCCTTGGGTGGAGCAGGCCACCTTCAGCGTGTGGCGCAGTGAGCAGCACATGACGGCATTCGCCTACGGCCACGGTCAGGCGCATACCGAAGCCGTTGCCCGTACGCGCAAGGCGAACGGATTCAGCGAAGAGCTCTACGCGCGCTTCCGCGTGGTGGAGGAGCACGGCACATGGAAGGGGCGCCGGCCCATCGCCGAAAGCACGCAGTCCTGATGTCCCGGCGCCTGTCCGTCTCCATGGGCGTTACCTTGTTGGCATGATAAGGATCGCTGTGGTGGGGCCGGAGAGCAGTGGCAAGACCACGATCGCAGAGGGATTGATGTTCCACTACAACGGAGGTTTTGTGAGCGAGGTGGCCCGTGAGTACCTTGATGGGATCGATCGTCCCTATGTGGAGACCGACCTCTTGGAGATCGCCCGTTCGCTGCGATCGCTGCATGGTGGGATGGGCGGTCTGCTGGAAGAGGCATCGGCCATAAGTGCAGCAGCTGAACCACGAAGAGGGAATGGCGGAAGCCGGCCGGTCTTCTTCGACACAGACCCCGTGAATTTGGTGATCTGGAGCCGCGAGAAGTTCGGCCGCGTGCATCCCGAGATCGAGCTGCTGGCGCGTGAGATGAACTACACTTGGCGCCTGCTCTGCCGGCCCGACATACCGTGGGAGCCCGATCCATTGCGCGAGAACCCGCACGACCGCGACCGGCTCTTCGTTGAGTGGGAGAAGGAGTTGAAGGCCCGTGCGCTGCCCTACACCATCATCGAAGGTTCCCGTGAACAGCGGCTGCGGATCGCTTCGAGCATCGTTGATGTGCTGATCGACGGGCGCAGGGCCGAACTTTTATGATCGGTCCGTTCATCGCATCCGACGGTGATCTATCTTTGCACCGTCTTGCATCGGGGTGCCCACCTTCATCGGTCGGCTGAGATCATACCCGCAGAACCTGGGCAGGTAATGCTGCCAAGGGAACCAGTCCTCCGCTAAGCGGCGGTGGCGCCTCCGGGCAAGCACAACCAACGGAGGTCTCATGCGTACATCCACCATCCTGCTCTGCGCAGCCTTGTCGCTGCCTACCATCACCTTCGCCCAAGCGCGCCTGCAAGGCAGCGTAACAGCTGCCACGGGCGAACCGATCGAAGCCGTTCACATCGTCCTGGGCGACGAACGGCCCTTCGGCACCAGTACCGATCATGCCGGGCGCTACGCACTGGCAGGACTGCGCGTCGGTGAGGTGCGTGTGCGCATGTCCTTCATCGGCTATGCACCGGTGGATACAATGCTGCAGATCATGGCAGGTGAGAACCAGTTCAACGCTACGTTGCAGCCTGCCAGCACGGTCTTGCGCGAGGCTGAAGTGAGCGCCTTGCGCGCTGGGGATCGCGCGCCATTTGCACGCACACTGGTCACCCGCGAAGAGATCCAGCGCATCAATACCGGCGTGGACCTGCCCTACCTGTTGGAACTGCAGCCCAGTGTGGTGAGCACCAGCGATGCGGGCACAGGCATCGGCTACACCTACATGCGCATCCGCGGTACCGATGCCACCCGCACCAACATCACCATCAATGGTGTGCCGTTCAACGATGCCGAGAGCCAGGGCGCCTTCCTTGTCAACCTGCCCGACCTCGCCACCTCCGCAGAGGACATCGAGATCCAGCGCGGCGTTGGTACCAGCACCAACGGGCCCGGTGCGTTCGGTGCCAGCATCAACCTGCGCACCACGGCCGTGCGTCCGGATGCATGGGGCCAGGTAGGGCTCAGCGGTGGTTCGTTCAATACCCAGCGCTACTCGGTCAGTGCAGGCACCGGACTTATCGGCGCGCCCGATGCGGACAAGTTCAGCCTCGATGTGCGGCTCTCCTCCATCACCAGCGACGGGTTCGTGGACCGCGCAACGGCCGATCTGAAGAGCTACTTCCTGCAAGGCGCATGGCTCGATGCCAAGGGCCGACGCTCCCTGCGCTTCATCACCTTCCGTGGCAGGGAGGTCACCTACCAGGCCTGGGCCGGCGTGGATCCCGCGATCCTCGATACCAACCGCACCTTCAATCCCTACACCTACGAGAACGAGGTGGACAACTACGACCAGACACACTACCAACTGCTCTTCGATCAGCGCTTGGGGAAGAACGCCGACCTCAACATCACCCTCTTCCGTGTGCTGGGTGCGGGCTATTTCGAACAGTTCCGCGAAGGAGATGATCTGGCCACCTATGGCATTGCACCTGCATTGATCGATGGCGACTCGGTCTTCACCACGGACCTCATCCGCCGTCGCTGGTTGGACAATGTGCTCACCGGCGCCAACGTCAGTGCCAACATCACGCTGGGTTCGCATCGCTTGGTGCTCGGTGGCAACCTCAGCGACTATCAAGGCGACCATTTCGGTGAAGTCATCTGGGCGCGCTTCGCCGGTGCCACCGACATCCGTGACCGCTATTACGACAACGATGCGCGCAAGACCGATGCCAACGCCTTCGC
>Ga0169931_10011736_pt1 | contig 12276 bp, 6 predicted proteins | sample Kivu_15m_20L_FD_129675 | JGI IMG/M metagenome (GOLD analysis project Ga0169931, IMG submission 129675) | Freshwater microbial communities from Lake Kivu, Western Province, Rwanda to study Microbial Dark Matter (Phase II) - Kivu_15m_20L... | ecosystem: Environmental > Aquatic > Freshwater > Lake ...
AGAGCGGACGTGTCGGCGCTCGCCCTCGCGCGGGCGGCCGCCCTGCCGTTCGAGGTCCTGCCCCAGCGGCCGAAGGCGGCGATCTCGCCGGTGCTGCGCTTCAGCGCGCGCATCGGCGGGGTCACCCGCATCGAGGGGGTCGCCGCGCGCCGCCTCGACCTGCAGCGACAGGTCGGCCCCGAGCACTTGGCGGCCGGGTGGGTCCTCGGGCCGCTGCAGCGCACCGACGGCCCGCGCTTGGTGGAGGTCTCCGTGCTCGCGGCGCGCACGCGCGAGGTGCACATCGCGCTCAGCGGGGCGCCCCTCACGACCGCGGAGGTGCGCGTTTGGGCGCGGCGGGACGAGGCGCGCGGGGCGTGGTCCGCGGCGAGCATCGACCTCGCTCCCGCCGAGGGGGGGCGCTTCGAAGGCACGCTCGAGCTCGCTCCTGGCACGTGGCGAGTCCTCGCGCTCGCGGTCGATGGCGACGGCCGGCCGAGCGGCGCGACCGCGCAGTACGAGGTCGAAGTCGGCCCGCGCGGCGGCGAGTTGACCGCGGCCCTGCGGGCGTCGGCGTCGCTGGTCGTGCGCGGGGAGCGGCGGCGCATGGGCGCGCAGGTCGCGGTGCGCCCACTCGGTTGGACGGTCGAGCTGGACGCAGCGCCGCTCGACGCGACCGGCACGGCGCGGCTCGACGGCCTGCTCGCGGACGCGCCCCACGACCTCGTGTCGGGCGAAACCGCGCGCCGCGTTCACGCCGGCGGCGCGGGCGCCTTGCGCAGCGCCCCGTTTCCGGGTGAACGCTGACCTACCCTTCGGCCAGGGCTCGCGACCGTGCTGTGGTACGGTTCATCGGCGATGAGGCCGATCGAACTCCCGCCGCTCGAGCCGCCCGTCTGGGCCCGCGGCGGGCACGCGCAAACCTTGCTCGGGGTCTGGTTGCCCGAGCGCGCGCCGCGGCTCAGCGCGGGCGAAGACGGGGTCACGCGGCACGAGGTCCGCTTGTCCGACGGCGATCGACTCGTGACCCTCGAAGCGGCGGCCCGCACGGCGGCCCAAACGGCGACCCGGGCAGCGCCGTTGTCCGGCTGGGTCGTGCACCTCTTCCACGGCCTGACCGGCAGCTCGGACTCCGGCTACATCCGGCGCGCCGCCGAGCGACTGCGCGCGGCGGGCCACATCGTCATCGCGGCCAACCACCGCGGCGCCGGCCCCGGGGCGGGGCTCGCGCGCGGCATGTACCACTCGGGCGTCGCGGCCGATGTGCGCGCCGTCCTCGCCGCGGGGCGCGCGCGGCACCCAGAGCGGCGCCATGCGGCGATCGGTTACTCCCTCAGCGGCAATGCGCTGCTGCTCGCGCTCGGCCGGGACCGCGCGGACCTCCCCGACGCGGCGATCGCCGTCAATCCCCCGGTCGATCTCGCGGGCTGTGTCGCGCGCCTCATGCGGCCCAGCAACCGCCTCTATGACCTCAACTTCGTGCGCGGGTGCAGCGCGCAGCTCCGAGCGCGCGTCGCCAGCGGGCTGTTGCCGCTGCAGCCCGAGTTCTCCTGGCGCGACACGATCCGCGACTTCGACGAGCGCGTGACGGCGCCGCTCGGTGGGTTCGCTGACGCCGCTGATTACTACGCTCGGTGCTCGGCGCGGCCATGGCTGCGGCACATCGCGGTGCCGACCGCGATCCTGACGAGCAAAGACGACCCGTTGATCGACTGGCGCGCCGTCGGTGACGCGCCCCGCTCCGACCGCGTGCACGCGGTCGTGGTGCCCCACGGCGGGCACATGGGGTACCTGACCCGCCGTGGGGCAGGCCACCGCCGCTGGCTCGAAGGTGCGCTGGAGCGGCTCCTCGCGGGGGTTGTGTCCGCCGCCGAGCGCGGTTGAAATCAAGGCCTCCCTTGGACCTGCACGAGCTCCTGTTCGACGCACTCGAACGCCGCGCCGACGGTGACTCTGGCGCTGTCGAAGCGCTCGCCGCCCGCTTCCCGGAGCACGCCGAGGCGCTGCGCGCGCACCTCCGGACCCTCGAGTCGGCCGGCCTGGTGGACGCCGACCCAGCGCGCAAGGACCCGATCCCCGAGCGCCTCGGGGCCTTCCACCTCCGCCGTCGGATCGGTCAAGGCGGCATGGGCGTCGTCTACCTCGCGGACGACCCCGCGCTCGGCCGACAAGTCGCGTTGAAGGTCCTGCGGCCCGAGCAAGTGCACTTCGACAGCGCGCGCGAGCGCTTCCGGCGCGAGGCGCTCTCCGTCGCGCGCCTCGCGCACCCCGGCATCGTGCCGCTGTACACGGCGGGCGCAGCGGCGGGGTTGCCGTACTTCAGCATGGAGCTCGTCGAGGGCGCGTCGCTCGCCGACACCCTGCGCGAGCTCGAGGGGCGCGACCCCAGTCAGCTCACTGGCCGCGACCTGCTGGTCGCGGTGCAAGCGGTGACCGCGCGGCGGGGCTTCAGCGGACCGCCCGAGCGCGCAGGCGATCCGCTCTACGCCTCGACCTGGCTGCACGCGGTGCTGTGGCTCGTGCGCGAGGTCGCGCAGGCGCTCGAACACGCGCACCAGCGCGGCGTCCTGCACCGTGACATCAAGCCGTCCAACGTCCTCCTCACCGCGGACGGGCGGGTCTTGTTGGTCGACTTCGGCCTCGCGGTGCTGCAGAGCGTCGATCGTCTCACTCGCACGGGCGCCATGCTCGGCTCGCTCCCGTACATGTCTCCCGAGCAGGTCTCGGGCGCTGCCGCGGACGTGGACGGACGCAGCGACGTCTACGGGCTCGGGGTGTTGCTCTACGAGCTCCTCACGCTGAAGCTGCCGTTCCCCGAGAGCGACCCCACGCAGCTCTCGCTGCGCATCAGCCGGGGTGACGCCGCCTCGCCGCGCCAGCTCAATCGGGCGCTGTCGTCCGACGTCGCGACGGTCTGCCGGACGGCGATGGAGGTCGACCGCGCGCGCCGGTACGCGTCACCCGCGGATCTCGCGCGCGACCTCTCGAACCTGCTCGAACATCGGCCGATTCAAGCGCGTGCGAGCGGGCTCGGGCTGCTGCTCGTGCGCTGGGCCCAGCGGCGCCCGGCGCACGCGGTCGGTGTCGCGGCGCTCGGGCTCGCGCTGGTCGCGGGGCCGCTGACGGTCGCAGGACTGGAGCGGCGCAACAGCGTGCGCGTGGCCGCGGAGCGCGACGTCGCCAGCCGCAACCTCGACGCCGCGCTCGAGGCGATCGAGGTGCTGCTCGAGCGCGTCGGCCACAACGAGCTGCGCGATGTCCCTGGCCTCGAGCGGCTGCGGGAGACGCTCCTCACCCGCGCGACCGATCTCTACGGCCGGCTCGAAGCGACCACCCCGGGCGACTTGCGCACGCGCGTCCGGATCGCCGCCGCGAGCGGGCGCCTCGCGCGGCTGCACAGCGAGTCGGGCGATCGCCCTGCGGCGCTCGCTGCCTTCGACGCCGCGGAGGCGCGCTTCCGCGCCCTGCACGCTGAAGCGCCGGACGATCCGGCGCTGCTCTTCGAATACGGCAACCTGCTGGCGTTTGCGACCGTCACGCGCTTCCCCGCCGATCCCCCCGCCGCGGTCCAAGCGCTGCAGCGTGCCGTCGAGCTGCTGCGCCGGGCGCGCGCGCTGGACCCCGAGGCGCTGCGCCCGCGCATGGAGCTCGCGCGCGCGCTCCTCGGCCTGGCGCACTTCCTCGATGCGCAGCGCGAGCAGCAAGCCGCCTTGAAGGCGTACGACGAGGTCGAAGCAGTCACCGCGGCGCTCTTGGGGGAGCTGCCGGCGCTCGGTCCCCTCTGGATCGACGCCGTCGAGCTCGAGTGCACCGCGCTCGGCCGCCGCGGGAACGTCCATTGGCGGATCGGGGAGCGCGACGCCGCGCTCGCGCTCTTCCAGCGCATTCTGGTGCGCTGCAGCGAGCTGCCGAAGCTCTCTGGGTTCATGCGGCACCTGCGCGCGGCGACGGTCCAGACCATGGCGCTCGCCCTGGGCGACGCCAGTGCGAGCCAGGGCTCGCACCCGGAGCTCGATGAGCTCCTGGCGCTGGCCCACGCCGACGCCGTGTCCTTGGCCCGCGACTTCCCGAACAACCAGCGCTACGTTTCGAGCTTGCTGCAGAGCCACCTCGGCCTCGCGCGACGGGCCCGCGCGCGGAAGGACGGCGCCCGTGCAGCGAGCGAAGTGAGCGCCGCGCTGCGCATCGGTCAGGACCTCGTCGCGCGCTTCCCTGAGGACCCGCATCACTTGCGCACACTGGGGGTCTCCCACAAGCTTGCGGCCGACCTCGCTGGCGATGCGGGCGACGCTGCATCCGAAGGTGCGGCCTGCCTGAGCGCCTGTGAAGCTCACGGCGCCGCCAGCGCCCGCGGCGTGCGGCTCGAGCGCGGAGACCTCATCGAGCCCGCGCGGCGCGCGATGGAGCTCGCGCTGGAGCTGCGCGACTTCGAACTACTGTGCCGCGTCGCGACGGAGCTCGAGGTCTGGTTGCCCGAGCACTTCGAAGCCCTGATGGACAGCGCCCGCGGCCGTATGCTGGCCGTGGCCCTGGCCGCAGAGCTCGGCGCCGAGGACGAGGTCGAAGGGTGCCGCGACGCCGCCGCCGCAGCGCTCGCGCGCGCGCTGAAGCTGCGCCCGGAGGCCTGCGGGCTCGTCACGGAGCTCGCGCGTGAGTTGCAGCTCGCGGGTCACCCCGCGCTGGAGCGCGACGAGTGAGCCGCGGGGCCCCCGCGCCTCGGCGCACCCTCTGGGCTGCCGTCCTCGGCGCCGCCTGCCTCGCGCTGCTCGCTGCCGCGGGGTGGCTGCAGCCAGCGCCGCGCGAACGCCTGGAGGAGGGAGCCGACTGGGAGGCAGCCGTCGCGCTGCACGGGCAATTCGACCTCGACGGCTTCTCGACGTTCATCGTGGTGCTCGGGCCCGTCACGGATCCCGGCTCGGAGCCCGCGGTGCGCGCGCTGGTGCAGACGCTCGCAGCGGCGCCGTGGCACGCCGACGTCCTCGCGCCGTGGGAGGTCCCCGGCGCCGGTGACGGGCCCCTCGCCGAGCTGGCCCAGCACCCCCTCGTGCGCGATGTGCTCCTCACCGCAGACGGGCGCGGCCTGCTCCTGCCGCTGCGCTGGGCCCCCGAGCGGTACGCTGCGTTCAAGGGGCGGGTCGCCGCGCACTTCGCAGAGCTCGCGCAGGCTGCCCGCGCGGCCCTCGCTGGGAGCGGGCTCGAGGCCGAGGCGCTCGGCAACTGGCCGATCGTCGCGGAGCAACGCGCGGCGTTTCAGCGCGAGCGCGAGCGCTTCCAGCTCGGCGGCGCGCTGCTCGGGTTCCTCGTCGCCTCGCTCGCGTTCCGCGACGTGCGGGCGACGCTCTTGGCCGGGCTCCCGCCGCTCCTCGGCGTCGGCCTCGCGCTCGGGGCGTTGCGCTTGGTGGGGCTCGGCGCGGCGGGTTTCACCGGCATCGTGCTGCCGCTGCTCATCCTGACGATCGGCTTCACCGATGCCCTGCACCTTGTCATCGACGCGGCGCGTCACCGACGCGCGGGCGCCGCGACCGACGGAGCGGCGATGGACCGCGCGGTGCGCCACCTGTGGCGGCCGTGCGCTTTGACGAGCCTGACGACCTGGATCGGCTTCACCTCGCTCGCCCTGACCGACAATCCGATCGTGCGCGAGTTCGGCCTCTCCTGCGCCGCGGCGACCCTGGTCTCGTTCGCCTCGGTCATGACCTTGCTGCCGCTGCTCGCGCGTACGCCGCTCGGCAAGTCGCTCGCTCGCATCCGCCCGCCGCGCTTCGCCGCGGCGCTGCATTCTGGTGAGCCAGGACCTCCGGAGGGGGCCGCCTCACGCGCCATCACAGCGGGGGTCCGGCGCGCGGTGACACAGCCGCGGCGCACGGCCTGCGCCGGGGTCGCGCTGACGCTTGCCTGCGCGTGGGCCGCGGGCCAGTTGACGCTCGATCGCAAGGCCGCCAGCGACTTGCCCGCGAGCGGCAGCGTCGCGCGCGCTCTGTCCCGCGTCGACCGCGAGCTCGGCGGTGTGTTGCCGGTGTACGTGCGCCTCGATTGGGACGCGACGGCGGCGCCGAGCGCCGTCCTGGACGCAGCGCGCCGCGCGCGCGCTGCGCTCGCCGCGTCCGCCGTCGTGCAGCCGACGCTCGGGCCGGACCGGCTCGTCGAAGCTGTGGCGCTCGCGCTGCCTGGGCCGCCTGCGAGCGCCGCTGCCGCGCAGCCGTCACCGCTGCGCGACCGATTGGCCTGGGCAGCCCTCGCCGGTGCGCCGCCGGAGTGGGTCGCGCCCGTGATCGATGTCGCCGGGCGCAGCGCGGTCCTGCATGCGCGCGTCCCCGACGCGGGCAGCGCGGTGCTGCTGCCCGTGTTCGAGCGCGTGCGCGGCGCGCTCGCCGAGGCCGAGGTCCCGGGCGTGCAGCTCACCCTCGTCGGCGCGCAGGTCGCGTACCTCGAGACCGTCACCGCCGTGGCGCGGGATCTCGCACGGAGCCTCGTCATCGCGGCCGTCTTGATTCTGGCGACACTCGCGCTGGCGTTCCGCTCGCTCCGCTTGGGCCTCGCGAGCGTCGTGCCGAACGCGCTGCCGGTGACGGCCTCCGCGGCCGGGCTCGCGCTCTTCGGCATCGGCGTCGACGTCTCCGCGCTGACCGCGCTCACGCTGTCGCTCGGCATCGCCACGGACGACACGATCCACGTCCTCGCGCGCTGGCGCGAGGCCCGCGCCGCGGGGGAGCCCGTCGAGCGCGCCGCGTCCGGCTGCGTCGAGCGCACGTTGCCCGCGCTGGCGCTGACGACGCTCACGCTGAGCGCGGCGTTCTTGCAGCTCGTGACCTCGGACCTGGCGACGATCCAGACCTTCGGCGCGTTGGCCGCGACGACGCTCGCGGCGGCGTTCGTCGCGGACGTCTGGCTGCTGCCCGCGTTCCTCGTGTCGCTCGCGCGGCGACGCTGATCGACGGCTCCGTGCGCCGCCGCACCGGGGACGGCCGCGTCAGCCCTCCTCATCCGACTCGTACGCCGAGAGCCCGCGCGGCGCGTCGGGAGCTTGGAGGACCTCGAGCGTGAGCGCGGCGCGCGGCGGCAGCGGCGCGCGCGTCGCTTCGTCGTAAGCCGGCAGCGCGGCGAGGGCGCTGCGCACCGCGTGGGTGCCGACACACGCGACCAGCGCCGCGGCGAGCGCGCGCTCGGGGTGACCCATGAGGTACCAGCCGATCGCAAAGAGCGCGCCGAAGATGGTCGCGAGGCCCCCGAGCCACCCCACGAGCACGGGCCCGAGCTCCCGCGGCCGCTCGATGCCGGGGCACAGCGCGCGCACCGGCCCCCAGGCGCCCGCTGGGCGCACGCGGCGGTAGAAGCCGACCAGCGCCTCCGGGCGCGCCTTCGGGGTCAGCAGCAGCGAGAGCAGCGCGAGCGAGGTGGACACCGCGACCGTGAGGACGAGGATGCCCGGCCCCGTGAGCGCGCCATCGGCCGCGAGACCGGGGACGTCCCAGCGGTAGGCCGCGACCTCGCCGAAGAGCGCCAGCCCGGTGAGCTCGTGCAGCGCGCCCGCGAAGTGCAGGGTCGTCGCGGTCGCGCTGGAGGCGACCATGGCGACGATCTCGGTCGAGGCCTTCACGCGCCACCACAGCCAACGCAAGACGTAAACGGGCCCCACGCCCGACAGGAACGCGAGGAAGAACGTGAAGAGCGCGCCGATCGAGTCCGCGAGCAGCGCAAACGTGCCGCCGACCGCCAGCGCCGCGACCGACGCCAAGCGCCCGACGAGCACGTAGGTGCGCGGCGCCGCGCCTCGGTGCAGGAAGCGCCGATAGATGTCGTTCACGAAGAACGACGAAGCGAGGTTGACGTGGGTGTCGATCGTCGACATGAACGCAGCGAGCAGCGCCGTGATCGCGAGGCCGAGCAGGCCCGCGGGCAACAGGCCAGCCAGCATCACGACGTAGGCGCGCTCGGGGTCCGTGCGCGCGATGACCTCGTCGGCGCGGAAGCTCACGCCTGCGGCGACGGCATCGAGCGCGCGCGCTTCGCCGTTCACCAGCACCTGTGTCGGATACCAGCCCGACGGCCGGTCTGGCGCGCCGAACACGCCGCGGGTCTCCAGCGCGCGCAGGTCGAGCGTGACGTCCTCGCCGCCCGCGGCGGGCGAGAGGACGAGGCGCTCCTCACCGCTCGTGCTCGTGGCCTGTCGCAGCGTGCCGTCGAAGGGCGCGCGCACCTCGATCTGCGGCAGCAGCACCAGCGACGCCAGCGCGACGAGGATCCACGGCCACGGGCGCAGCGCGTAGTGCGCGACGTTGTACCAGAGCATCGCCAACACGCCGTCGCGCTCCGAGCGTGTGGCTGAGATGCGCTGGACGGCGATGATGCCGCCGTCGACGTACTCGTAGGCCCACCACTGCACACCCAAGAACACTGCAAGGGCAGCGATGGGCGCGGTCCAGAAGGACGCGTCGAGCCAGCCGCCGGGGCCCGCGCTGGGCCACAGCGCGAGGCGCTCGGCCGCGACTTGGCCGGCGGCCACCGCGGCGTCGAGCCCCGCGGCGCCGTCGATCGCGTTCCACGCGAAGACGGCCAGCACGACGGCGCCGGTGAGCGCCAGCGGGAACTGCACGATGTCGGTTACGACCACCGCCCAGAAGCCCGCGAGCACGGCGTAAGCGAGGGCGATCACCGACGCGAGCACCACCGCGGTGAGCTTGTCGAGTTCGAACAGCACCCCGAGGATCTTGGCCGCCGCGAGCAGGACCCAGCTCAGGATGATCGTGTTGGTGAGGCCCGCCTGGAAGATCCCGAGGGTGCCGCGCAGGAGCCCGGCAGAGCGACCACCGTAGCGCAGCTCGACGAGCTCCGCGGTCGTCATCACTCGCCCGCGGCGCCAGTACCGCGCGAAGAGGAACACCGCCAGCACGTTGCAGAGCGCGAGGCACCACCACTCCCAGTTGCGCCAGATCCCGCCCGAGCGCACCCAGCCGGTGATCACGAGCGGCGTGTCGCACGCGAACGTGGTCGCGACCATCGACGTACCTGCGATCCACCAGGGCAGGCGGCGGCCGGCCAGGAAGTACTCGTCGGTGTCCTTGCCGGCGCGGCGCGCGAGCACCAAGCCCGAGGCCAGCGCGAGGGCCACGTAGGCGCCGACGATGGCCCAGTCGAGGGGGGAGAGCAGCATGGGGGCGCCGATCCTAACGGTGACGTGCGCTCCTTGGGGGTGATCTCCCGGGCCGCGCTCGGCGGCCTCCGGCGGCGTACCCTCTGGCGGATGTCTCAGCGCTGGCTCATCCCCGTGCTCCTCGTCTCAGCCGCATGCCGCCCCGAAGCTCCCCCGCCGGCGGCCGGGCAGGCGGGCCGCGCCCCCAGCGCGGCGCCGCCCGGCCTCTTCCGCGAGATCACCGAGCGGGTCGGCCTCGGCGCGGTCGACTTGGAGCGCGCCGCTGACGGCGCGTACTTCATGCCCGACTCGATGGCCGGCGGGGCGGCCCTCGCGGACCTCGATGGCGACGGGCGGCTCGACCTGTTCCTCGCCCATGGCCGCTGGGTCGACGGCGCGCCGGCAGCCGATGGGCTCGGGCGGCTCTTCGTCCAGCGCGAGGACGGCTCGTTCGAGGAGCGCAGCGCAGCCGCCGGGGTCGTCGGGGCGCACTACGCCCAGGGCGTCGCGGCGGGGGACTACGACAACGACGGGGACGTCGACCTCTACGTGACGTGTTACGGCCCCGATGTGTTGCTGCGGAACCGGGGCGCTGGGACCTTCGAAGACGTGAGCGTCGCGGCGGGCGTGCGCGGCGCGAGCGGGACGGCCGCATGGGGCACCTCCGTGACGTTCGTCGACGTCGACGGCGACGGTCACCTCGATGTGTTCCTGACGAACTACGTCGACTACCCGCCGCGCGACCAGGCCCGCGACAGCCGCGGGATGCCGGAGTACCCCGCGCCCGTGAACTACCGCGGGGTCGCCGACGTCCTCCTCGCCAACCTCGGCGACGGGACCTTCCGCGACGTGACCGCGAGCGCAGGTCTGGCCGGCCGCGCGGGGCGCGGCCTCGGCGTCGCTGCGCTCGACCTCGATGACGACGGGCGCGTGGACCTCTACGCCGCGAACGACGCCGAGGCCAACCACGCGTGGCTGCAGCGCGTCGGCGGTCCGCCCGAGGCTTGGCGCTTCGAGGAGTGCGCGCTCGCGCTCGGCCTCGCGCTCTCCGGCGACGGGCGGCCCGAGGCGAGCATGGGGGTGGCGCGCGGCGACGTCGACGGCGATGGTGTGGAGGACCTCTGCCTGACCCACCTCGCGCAGGAGACCCACACGCTCTACCTGTCGCGCGCCGCGGAGGGGCCGCGCTTCGCGGACCGCACCGTGCGCGCGGGGCTCGCGGCGCCGACGGTCGACTGGACCGGCTTCGGCGCTGCGCTCGTCGACTTCGACCTCGATGGGGCGCTCGACCTCGCCTGTGTGCACGGCAGGGTCCTGCGCGGGCCGGTGCGCGCGGGCGCGAGCGAGCCCGCGCGCTGGCAGCCCTACGCCGAGCCAGATCTCCTGTTGCGCGGCGTCCCGGGGCGCGAGCCGCGCTTCGAGGTCGCGGACGCGGGTGACTTCGGCCGCAGGGTCGAGACGAGCCGCGGGCTCGCCTACGGAGACCTCGACGGCGACGGTGACGTGGACGTCGTCGTGACGACTGCCGCGGGCAAGGTGCGTGTGTACGAGAACCTGTGCCCCTCGGAGCGCCGCTCGGCGGCGCTCGCTGTGGAGGTGCGCCTCGGACAGCGCGCGGCCCTGGGCGCGACGGTCGCGCTGCAGCGCGACGGTCGCAGCGAGCGCCGCGTGGTGCACGCGGCCCACGGCTACCTGTCATCCAGCGAGCCGACGGTGCGCTTTGCGGGCCCGCTCGAGCCAGACGCCCGGCTCTGGGTCCGCTGGCCCGACGGGGTGATCACGGAGCAGCCCCTGGGCGGGGAGCGCCGCGCGCGCGTGACGCTGACGCGGTGACGTCGGCGCTCAATGGAGCGCGCGCAAGCGCTCCAGGCCCGCGCGTGCGCCGGCGTGGCGCTGGTCGAAGGCGAGCGCGCGCTCGTAGGCCGCGCGCGCCTCGGACAGCCTGCCCGTGCATTCGTAGAGGACGCCGAGGTTGTGCAGGGGCGCCGTCGTACTCGCGGCCCGGCTCGATTCGGCGGAGGTGGGCGCGATCGGCCGCTGTCCGAGCTCGATGCAGCGCAGGAACCCGCGCTCCGCGCGCTGCAGCTCGCCGACGTCGAGCGCGAGGAGCGCCACCAGGAACACCATGTCGACGCGCTCGGGGAACGACCCTTCGACCTGGCCGAGCCAGTCGAGCGCTTGCTGCGAACGCCCGAGGGCGCGCAGGCAGGTCGCCGCGCTCTCGAACAGGTGGGGGAGATGGGGGTCCTCATCCCGCGCGTGTTCGACGGCGCTCTCGTACGCCGCGAGCGCCTCCGCGAAGCGCCCGCCGACCTCGAGCGTCCGCCCGAGCTGGTACCAGTCGTAGCCGTCGCTCGGCGCGTGTTGGAGTCGCGCGCGCAGCAGCCGCTCGTTGCGAGCGAGCTTGTCGCGACCGTGCAGCGACGCGGCCGTGTATCCGTCGTGCTCGACCCGGACACCGGTCGGGCGGCCGAGGAGCGGCTGACCGTGCCGCGTGATCTGCTCGTGGATCGTGCCGGCGTAGGCGACGCCGGCCTCGCGGGCGAAGAAGCGCGTGAGGAGCGTCACCGACCGCGCGCCGTCCTCGGTGAGGTTCTCGAGCTCGACCTGGCCAGCGACGTGGCCCGGGGTCGCTGCGAAGCGCGCCAAGCGCGCGCGCGCATCGGGCGTGACGACGACCTCGTCCGCGTCCAGGACGAGGACCCAGGCGCAGCTCGCGAAGCGCAGCGCGTGGTTGCGGGCCGCTGCGAAGTCGTCGCACCACTGGAAGGTCTCGACCCGCGCCCCGAACGCGCGGGCGATGTCGGCGGTTGCGTCGCGTGAGCCCGTGTCGACGACGATCAGCTCGTCGACCACGCCCCGCACGGACTGGAGGCAACGCGCGAGGCGCGCGGCCTCATCCCGCACGATCATGCAGAGCGAGAGCGTGGAAGCAGTGGTCACCGCAAGAGGATGGCAAGCCCGATGGCGGGCGTGCAAGCCGCAAAGCCGGGGGGGCGCCGGGCGGCGACTGCGACCGCACGACGCCACTTGTTGGTGAATTGGGGTGGCGTCGTTCGGTACCAGGTACGACTCGGCGCTTCGAACGCGCGCGCAGCGCGCGCGTTCGAAGCGCCGAGTCGTACCTGGTACCGGACGACGTGTCGCCGGTCGATGAGGAGGGTCCG
>Ga0169931_10011737_pt1 | contig 12276 bp, 14 predicted proteins | sample Kivu_15m_20L_FD_129675 | JGI IMG/M metagenome (GOLD analysis project Ga0169931, IMG submission 129675) | Freshwater microbial communities from Lake Kivu, Western Province, Rwanda to study Microbial Dark Matter (Phase II) - Kivu_15m_20L... | ecosystem: Environmental > Aquatic > Freshwater > Lake...
CATCGAGATGTTTTACAACCCAGTCAGGCGCCACGGCAACAACAATGGCCTGTCTCCGGTAAAGTTTGAACGGCAGTACTTCGAGAGGCAGGCGGGTGTCTAGGATATTGGTAGCGATTCATCATAGGTTGTGTGTGCTCTCTCAACCAATTGAAAAGGAGTCCAGCGTGAGCACCATTGCTTCCCTCAAATTAGTCACAACAAAGAAGCCCATCAACATCTCCCCAGTCCTCGTGCGTCGAAACAAGCTGAGCGCCAAGCTCTGGGAGCAGATCGAACTGGCCCGAGGCCAAGCCGCAGGTAAGCCCTTTGTCGTGCTCAAGTCCCGCTCGGTTAGAGATGCGGAGACTGGTCTACGCAGATCCGTGGATGTCCCCAAAAGGCTGCGGCCCGGGTGTTGGATATCGGAGGCGGGCAAAGTCTGCGTGTCGATCCGCTACGGATCCAAGGTGCTTGAGCTCGGCAAAGGCAAAGCCGCGGTCGAAGTTGCCACGCCCGATGATCTCGTCTCCACGCTTGAAGCGGTGCGTCGTGCTGTAGAGGCGGGCGAGTTGGACGCCCAGATCGAGGCTGCCTCGGGAGCCTTGAGATCCGCGTTCAAGCGGTAGAATGTCGCAATCAAGCGTCCCGTTACTGGACGCTTAAATACACACATGCTGATGCGAGAAGTGACTTCACAGAAACCCCAATCACCCCAGCAGCAGCGTGTGACAGCGCTGAAACGGGAACTAGATCAGGCGCGAGAAGCGATCAAGCGGCAGCAGTTGGCCGCGAGACAGGCTCGGTTGAATCAGGAGAGGGCTGTGCTGAGTAAAGCGGCTGCCCAATAAAAAACCCCCGCCTTGTGAGCGGGGGTTTTGGTTTCTAACGCTTCACCCAGTCTTTATGACTGCTGAGAGATTAGAAGGTGTGAATGACTGTAAGACCCATGCCTGAAGCGGTTTCGTTGGTTGTCTCAACCACGCCGAGACCACGACTGGAGCCAGCAGCCCCTGCATTAATTCCACCTGCAGCTGCAGCAGCGAGGGCATCAGCAGCACCGCTGTTCTTCACGGACTGGTAGGAGGCAAAGAGGGAAGTGCGCTTGCTCAAGCTATAGCGAGCAGCGATTGTGGTGATGTCGGCTTCCGGCTTCGCACCGCCTGCAGCAGTGGATACCTTATAGTTCGTGAGGCTTCCACCGAGTGTGAGGGCGCCGCCCATTGGCACTGCCACGTGGAAACCCGTGGCATCACGGCTGCCACCATCGGCACCACCCACTAGGCTTAGATCCTGCTTTGCTAAGACCAAACCTACTCTGGCAACCTTCAGGTCTACACTGGCCCCCAAAGTGTCAAGGTCAAACTCTGCCTGACCTGCACCGACTGCACCTGCAAACTTGTTGGTTTCACGGCCGAGAGACAGATTGACCACGCCGAGCGAACCCCGAAGTCCGTAGGAAGTAAGTGAGGTAGGGGGCGTATTCGTGTCTGCGCCTGCCGCCACAGTCTTGTCGATGTCGCTGTTAGCGATCGATACAGTAAACCCGTTGATTGTGGGTGAAATGTACTGGATCGAGTTCTCCCGGTCGGAGGCGGAGTTCATCGAACCTGCGAGACGCCCGATATCACCGAAGAAGCGGTAGACACCGCCAGCATCGCGCGTGGCATGGTTCAACTTGCCCAACTGAACGGTACCGAAACCACCGCTCAAGCCAATGAAGGCATTGTTAAAGCCGGTCGTGGAGTCGAGTCCCGTGGTCATGCTGAACTCACGGTTCAGTGTGAAAGACGCCTTCAGACCGCCGCCGAGGTCCTCTGTGCCGCTGAACATCACATTTGGCGTGCCGACGTGACCGCCGGTGATGGCGGACTGCTTGGTGTTGGTGGTCGTAGAGTCGACTGCGCGAACGTCTTTAGACGTGTAACCAGCTTCGACAGTACCGCTGATGGTAACTTGTGCAGCAGCAGGCACAGCCACGGCAGCGGCAACAGCCGCAGCAATAAGGTGCTTCTTCATTCAAAGTTCTCCTAAGAGGTTAATTTTGTACGCCGAGCGTCAATGACACGTGGCGACGTACTTCCGCACGTAGCTCCAGTATCTGACTGGATGGTCGATAGAGCAATCTTCAGAGCCCCTCGCAGAGCCTGCGTAAAGGGTTTTGTAGCGTCTTTGCAACAACTTTTTGCTGCATTGCACAAATTCCTGAGGGTCGGCAAAAGCCATCGCTACGCTGCTTTGCAGCAAGACCCTGTCTTTTGCCCCATCCAACGCGGGCTGGTCAAGCCTGTCGGATCGCGATATACTCACCGTGTTCGGTCGGCCTAGACGATTGATCTGGGTCTTCCAAACGACAACAACAAGGTCTGGGCCAATCCCAAGAAAGGAAAGCAATGAAAACCTTCTCCGCGAAGGCGCACGACGTCGTTCACGACTGGTTCGTGGTTGACGCAACTGACAAAGTCCTGGGCCGCCTGGCCTCGGAAATCGCCTCTCGTTTGCGCGGCAAGCACAAGCCTGAATTCACGCCTCATGTCGACACTGGTGACTACATTGTTGTGGTCAACGCAGAGAAACTGCGCGTCACCGGGGCAAAGTCCACCGACAAGAAGTACTTCCGCCACTCGGGTTATCCGGGTGGCATTTACGAGACCAACTTCAACAAGATGCAAGAGCAGTTTCCCGGGCGAGCCCTCGAGATTGCCGTCAAAGGGATGCTCCCGAAGGGGCCCCTGGGCTACGCAATGATTAAGAAGCTCAAGGTCTACGCGGGTGATTCCCATCCGCATTCGGCACAGCAGCCCAAAATTCTCTCCATCTAACGGAACAACAAGGACACTTAGAAATGGTCGGTGAATACAACTACGGAACGGGGCGCCGCAAGAGTTCGGTGGCCCGCGTCTTCATTAAGGCTGGCAAGGGAAATTTCGTTGTCAATGGCAAACCCCTCGATGAGTACTTTGCCCGCGAGACGGGCCGCATGATGGTCCGCCAGCCTTTGAATCTTACGAATCACTTGAACACGTTTGACATCATGGTGAACGTTCAGGGCGGCGGCGAGACTGGCCAGGCCGGTGCCGTTCGCCATGGCCTCACCAGGGCCTTGGTCGACTACGACGAGACCTTGAAACCCACCCTTTCGAAGGCAGGGCTCGTGACACGAGACGCCCGAGAAGTCGAGCGCAAGAAAGTGGGTCTGCACAAAGCCCGCAAGCGCAAGCAGTTCTCCAAGCGTTAATCCTCAGAGCGAGCGCAGCCCGCTTGGCTCGTCGTAGCCAAGCATTAGGTTCATATTCTGGACTGCTGCACCACTTGCTCCCTTGCCGAGGTTGTCTAAGCAGGCCATGAGAATGGCCTGCTTTTCATTTGCAAAGACAAATAGATCAACGCGGTTTGTCCGGTTGCAACGCTGGGTGTCAAAGAATTCATGCTCAATGGTCTCGGGGTCATGCAATGGCATCACTCGAACAAATGGCTCGCGAGAGAAGCGCTCTGACAGACAATCGTGCAGGGCCTCCCCAGACGATTTTCTGGGAAGGGCTCGGAGTTCCAGGGGAATGCTGACCGTCAGCCCCTGGTAAAACGGCCCGACGATCGGCATAAATATTGGCGCCTGCGTCAGCCCCCCATGCCGTGTCATTTCGGGCAAGTGTTTGTGTGAAAGACCAAGCGCATAAGGACGAGCAGCCTGCAACTCAGAGTTGCCTCCCGCCTCATAAGTCTGGATCATTTTTTTGCCGCCGCCGGAGTAGCCCGTTATCGAGGTAGCGCTCAAGGCAGACTCTGGTGCCAAAAAGCCGGCGTCCACCAAAGGCCGAACAAGGAGAATAAACGCCGTTGCATGGCATCCGGGGTTGGACACCCGCTGACTACCAATAATCGATTGGCGTTGTCCCGCACTGAGCTCGGGCAAGCCGTAATGCCATTGGCTATCGGTTCGAAATGCCGTGCTCGCATCAATGAGTTTGGTCCGGGGATTTGTGACCAAGCCAATGGCCTCCCGAGAGGCTTCATCGGGCAGACACAGAAGAGCCAGCTCGGACTCATTCAAAAGCCTTGCCCGCTCGGCGACATCCTTTCGCTTCTCTGGCGCAATCTGAATTACCTCGAGATCTGCCCGGTCGGCAAGCATCTCGTGAATCTTCAGGCCAGTGGTGCCCTCTTGGCCGTCTACGTAAACCAGGTGTTTGGTGGTCATAAGATATGGATATTCGGAATTGTCACTGGCCAAGCATAGCGCGGAGCATCGCCATACCGATGCTGCAAGAAGGGTCTCCCTTGCCATGAACCGGCCCAAGGAGCACACTTATGGCGTCTAGACAACTCAGGGAATAATCCCCATGAATGCCTCTGTTCAAACCGAATCCTTGGCACCTGCGGCTGATTCGACCATACCGGCTCCTCTGGTATTCACGGACTCAGCGGCCAGCAAGGTCAAAGCCCTTATCGAAGAGGAAGGAAACTCCGACCTGAAACTGCGGGTTTTTGTTCAGGGTGGCGGATGCTCAGGGTTCCAGTACGGCTTTACCTTCGATGAAGATGTCAACGAGGATGACACCGTAATGGACAAAAATGGTGTCCAGTTACTGATCGACAGCATGAGTTACCAGTATCTAGTTGGCGCGGAGATTGACTACAAAGAAGACCTCGAGGGCTCCCAATTTGTAATCAAAAATCCGAACGCCACCACAACTTGCGGCTGCGGTTCAAGCTTTTCAGTTTAGGGCTACTCCACCGCCTTCATCATGTCCTCCACCACCTTCTTGGCATCGCCAAAGACCATCATGGTCTTGTCCATGTAGAAGAGTTCGTTGTCCAAGCCTGCATAGCCAGAGGCCATGGAGCGCTTGTTCACAATCACGGTGGCGGCCTTGTAGGCCTCCAAGATGGGCATGCCAAAAATGGGGCTGCCCGGCGTGCGAGCCGCCGGGTTCACCACATCATTGGCACCCAATACCAGCACCACATCGGTCTGACCAAAGTCGGAGTTGATGTCTTCCATCTCGAGCACCTGGTCGTAGGGCACCTCGGCCTCTGCTAACAGAACGTTCATATGGCCGGGCATACGGCCAGCCACTGGGTGAATGGCATAGCGAACATTGATGCCCTTGGCGATTAACTTGTCGGTGAGCTCCTTCAAGGCATGCTGGGCACGGGCCACTGCCAGGCCGTAGCCAGGAACAATCACCACAGAGTCGGCATTGCTCATCAAGAAGGCCGCATCGTCTGCCGAGCCACTCTTCACAGGGCGCTGGGCGCCGCCTGCGGCCGTTGGGGCAGTGGCTTCACCACCAAAGCCACCCAGAATCACACTAATGAACCCGCGGTTCATGGCCTTGCACATGATGTAAGACAGAATGGCGCCGCTCGAGCCCACCAATGAGCCGGCAATGATGAGCATGCTGTTGCCAAGAGAGAATCCAATTCCCGCTGCCGCCCAACCCGAATAGCTATTGAGCATAGAGACAACCACGGGCATATCGGCACCGCCAATGGGAATGATGATGAGCACACCCAAAACGAATGAGAGGGCCAGCATAATGAAGAATGCTGTCCAACTCTCGGTGAACATGAAGTAGAGGCCCAAGCCCACGGTTGCAATGCCCAGCACTAGATTAACCATGTGCTGACCAGAGAACACCACCGGCGCACCCTGGAAGAGACGAAACTTATAAGTGCCGGATAACTTTCCAAAGGCAATCACCGAGCCACTGAACGTAATCGCGCCAATGGCTGCCCCCAAGAAGAGCTCGAGTCGATTGCCCATGGGAATGGGCTCGCCCCGGGCGGTGATGTTCAAGGCATAGGGCTCGGCAACCGCGGCCACAGCAATGAAGACTGCAGAGAGGCCAATCATGGAGTGCATGAAGGCGACGAGCTCGGGCATCTTGGTCATCTCTACCCGCTTGGCCATGGTGGCACCGATGATGCCGCCCACCACAAGACCGCCCAACATGAGGGCGAGCCCTGAACCCAGCGTACCTGAGCCACCCGCCGAGTTGGCCTGAAGTGTTTGGGCCATGGTGCCAATCAGACCCACCGTGGTGAAGATGGCCAAGGCCATTCCGGTCATGCCAAAGACATTTCCGCGAATAGAGGTCGTGGGATGCGAGAGGCCCTTGAGTGCCTGGATGAAACAAACAGAGGCCACCAGGTAGAGCAAGGTGACGGTGTTCATTGAGAGGCTAAACATTTATGCAGCCTCCTTTTCCGAATGGTCGACTGAAGATTTTTTTTCTTTCTTCTTGAACATTTCGAGCATTCGCCGAGTCACCAAAAATCCACCAAAGACATTCACAGCAGCCAAGGCCACAGCCAGGACGCCCATGGTCATGCCCAGCATGGTTTCGGTGAGTGCGGCGGCCATCATGGCGCCGACAATCACGATGGCCGAGATGGCATTGGTCACCGCCATCAGTGGTGTATGCAGTGCAGGTGTGACATTCCAGACCACGTGGTAGCCCACATAGATGGCCAGGACGAAAATAATTAGGTTGGTAAGTGTTGGGTTAATTGCATCCATTTAATTCTCCAATTCTTCTTGGAACTTGGGCGACGAGATTCCCTGGCGATCTGGCTCTAAGCAGCCCGGGTCACCTGGCCATCTCGCGCCACGAGGGTGGCAGCCACGATGTCATCTTCCATGGGCACGACCAGCTGGCCGTCCTTGTCGAGGATGAGTTTGAGGAAGTCCAGAAGATTTCTTGAATAGAGCGCAGAGGCGTCGGTGGCTACCAGGGCAGCAAGGTTTGGCTGGCCCACGATTCGCACGCCATTGGAAGTGATGATGGTCTTGCCCAACTCAGACAGGGGGCAGTTGCCGCCTTGCTCGACTGCCATATCAACAATGACTGAACCGGGCTTCATGCTCGCCACCATCTCTTGGGTAATAAGTGTCGGCGCCTTGCGGCCCGGGATCAATGCGGTAGAGATCACGATATCGGCTTGCGCAATGCGCTTGGCAACTTCGGCGGCTTGCCGCTTCATCCAAGACTCGGGCATGGGCTTGGCATAGCCACCCTCGCCCTTGGCGATCTCGCGCTCTTCGTCCGTCTCGTAGGGAACATCAATGAACTTGGCGCCGAGCGACTCAATCTGCTCCTTCACGGCAGGGCGAACGTCGGAGGCCTCCACCACTGCGCCAAGGCGCTTGGCCGTGGCAATGGCCTGAAGACCTGCAACGCCAGCGCCGAGAATCACCATGCGGGCCGCCTTCACCGTGCCGGCTGCGGTCATTAGCATGGGGAAGATGCGCGGATAAGCATCGGCGGCCAGCATCACCGCCCTATAACCAGCGAGGTTCGCCTGAGATGACAGCACGTCCAATGACTGCGCACGGGTGGTGCGGGGGGCGGATTCCATGGCAAATGCGGTCAGCCCGGCACTGGCTAGTTTCTCGAGGCCCGAGCGATCAAAGGGGCTGAGCATGCCCACGAGCACGGCACCTTTTTTCATCTGGGAGAGTTCACCATCGGCGGGGAAGCGAACCTTCATAACCAAATCCGCGCCCAGGGCCTCTGACTGACCCACGATCTGAGCGCCGGCTGCCGAATATGCATCGTCCATGAAGGCTGCCGATTCGCCAGCGCCCTTCGCTACGAGTATGGTGTGTCCCTGACCGACGAGCTTTTTGACGGTCTCGGGTGAGCCAGCGACTCGGGTTTCTCCGGACAAAGATTCCTTTGGAATGCCGATTCGCATTCGCTTGTTCCTCCGTTGTTATTTTTGACCGCTACTTTGGCGGTTTTTGTCTGGCCCGCCCCTTGGGCTGAGCCTTGGCGACATTCACTAAACTTTCATCTTATATGAGAAACACGGCTAAAACCCCAACCCGACTTCCCCGGGCCGGCGCCACGATCGTAGTTGGATTGTCCGGCGGTGTCGATTCAGCCGTGAGTGCCTACATACTCAAAGAGCAAGGATACAAGGTCTTGGGGATGTTTATGAAGAACTGGGAGGACGACGACGACTCCGAGTATTGCTCCAGCCGCCAAGACTTTCTTGATGCCGCAGCCGTGGCCGATCGCCTAGACATAGAACTGCAGGCGGTGAACTTTGCAGCCGAGTATCGGGAGCGCGTTTTTGCCGAGTTCTTGCGGGAGTATCAGGCCGGCCGCACGCCGAACCCGGATGTGCTCTGCAATGCAGAGATTAAGTTCAAGTCTTTCCTCGACCATGCCCTCTCGCAGGGTGCGGATTGGGTCGCCACCGGTCACTACGCCCGCATTCGACCAACCCCCAACGGAGACGTGCAGCTTCTGCGGGGATTGGACGCCGGCAAGGACCAGAGCTATTTCTTGCATCGCCTGACTCAGGCCCAACTTGCCCGGGTGCTTTTTCCCGTGGGGGATTTGAATAAGAGTGAGGTGCGCCGTATCGCAGCCAATATTGGACTTCCCAATGCAAAGAAAAAGGACTCAACGGGGATCTGCTTCATCGGCGAACGACCATTCCGAGAGTTCTTAAATAGATACCTACCCACCGAAACCGGCCCGATCGTGACTGCAGAGGGCATCAAGATTGGCTCCCACCAGGGGCTTGCTTTCTACACCCTGGGCCAGCGCAAGGGCCTGGGAATTGGAGGCGTCCGGACAGCTGGCTTTCAGAGCCTCGAGGGCCAAGGTTGGTTTGTGGCTCGAAAGGAGCTCGAGTCGAACACCCTCGTGGTGACCCAGGATGCGCATCACCCCTTCTTAATGACAGACCGTCTTCAGACGATCGATGGCTGCTGGGTGGGTGGCGCTTGTCCCCCGATGAATGAGCCGCTGGGATTCAAAACCCGATACCGTCAGCCGGATGCCAGTGGGGGCCTGCTCGACACCAAGAACGAGCCAAGCAGCTTGGGCCACTCAACGGGATTTACGGTTCGATTCGACCAGCCACAGTGGGCGGTGACGCCAGGCCAATCGGTTGTGGTCTACAACAATGAGGTCTGCCTGGGCGGCGGAATCATTGCCTGAGAAAATTCGTGAGGTCTAGGCCTTGGTCGCCTGAAAAGAGGGGCGAGACATCATTCGGTTATAGAAGTCGTTGAGGTTGGGATAGGTGCGCTTCCAGGTGTTCTCTGGGAATCGCAGTTCGAGGTATCCAAGCGCTGCACCACAGGCGATGTCAGCAAGAGAAAACGCCCGCTCGTTCATCCATTGGCTACTTCCAAGGCTGTGGCTCATAGTGGCCAGGGCGGCATCGATTTTCTTTGCCTGTCGGTCGAGCCATTCCTGGCTCACAGCATCTGCGGGATGAAACTTTTTCTCGAGCAACATTGAAATCGCTGCATCGCAGAGTCCGTCGGCCAACGCCTCCAGCGTGCGAACTGCCGTGCGTTCGCGATTTCCGGCAGGAATGAGTCGAATCGTGGGAGCACGCGAATCGAGGTATTCAACGATGACCCGTGAATCGAAGACCACACCGTCATCGAGGACCAGGGCGGGAATTTTTCCCAAGGGGTTCTGCTGGGCGATGGTCGTGTCGGGAGACCAGACGTCTTCCTTCACAAACTCGCACTCAAGCTTCTTTTCGATGGCCACTATGCGGACCTTGCGAGCATAGGGGCTGGTGAGTGATCCAATAATTTTCATAGCGCGCTTTGGTTTGACTCGACCCCGGAAGTATATCGCTGCACAAGACAATTAAAGTGGGCCGACTTGACGTAGGTCAAGTGCAATACCGGGAAAGGGCTTAGACTCTTTCCACTCAAATAATAGGAGATAGAAAATGAATGTTTTTCTGAAGCGGTTTGCATGCGCTTTTCTCGCCCTTGGGAGTCTGGCGCCCGTTGTCGCAGCCGACAACCCCTGGCTCGTCCGGGCCCGCGCGGTGAACCTGGACTGGAAGAATGAGCAGACAGATTTTGTTAGTACCCTCAACATCCGGGCGAATAATAAGACGATCCCAGAGGTGGATATCACCTACTTCTTCGACAAGAACTTTGCCGCCGAGTTGGCACTGACAACGCCGCAAAGCGTCGATATCAATGCAAATGGCACCAACGTCGGCACCGTCAAAGCACTTCCCCCCTCTCAATATTGCTCCAGTATCACATGACCAATTTCGGAAATACACGGCCCTATATTGGTGGCGGATTTAACTACACTATTTTTTCAGATCGAAACAATCTGTACTCGGGAGCGGCGAAGGTCGAGAATTCCAGCCTTGGTTACGTTGTTCAGGTTGGGGTTGACCACATGTTCGACAAGCACTGGGGAGTCAACCTCGATGTGAAGTACGCTCAAATTCGAACAGACATCATGACCGATGCTGGTGCAAAGCTTGGGGTTCTTACGCTAAACCCTGTTATGGCCGGTATCGGCCTGACCTACAAGTACTAATCTCACTCGTTCAGAGGGCCGTGCGCATCGGTGCGGCCCTGCTGAGCAAGCCCAGAAGCGGTTAGTTATGCCGCTTCCTTCATTTGGGAATAGAGAATTTTGTATAGGCCCTCGGTGGCGAGTAGCTCCTGATGGGTCCCTTGCTGGACAACCCGACCCTCCTGCAGCACCACAATGCAATCGGCGCTCACCACAGAGGAGAGTCGATGGGCCACGATGAGAGTGGTTCTGTTGGCGCGAAGCTTTTCAATGGACTCTTGCACTGCTCGCTCCGAGACAGTGTCGAGCGCAGAGGTGGCCTCATCAAGAATAAGTATGGGCGCATTCTTAATGAAGGCCCTTGCAATGGCGATGCGTTGGCGCTGCCCACCCGAGAGCCGAACACCACGGTCACCCACAACGGTCTCGAGTCCCTCGGGGAGGCTCTGGATAAACTCCGATAAGTTGGCCTGCGCAACCGCGTGATGGACCTCCTCTTCAGTGAGGTCTTGTCGTCCATAGGCAATGTTGTTTCGAATACTGTCGTTGAACAGGACAACATCCTGTGAGACCAGGGCAAGCTGCTTGCGCAGCGCGCCGAGGGTCAAGGTGTCGATCGAAATATTGTCGATATAGACATGGCCTGTTGTGGGCTCATAGAGCCTGGGCAAAAGGCTCACCAGCGAGGTTTTCCCGCCACCCGATGGCCCGACAAAGGCATAGGTCTTGGAGGCCTCGATATTGAGATGAATATCGATCAGAGCAGGGGCTGCACGCTGCGGATACTGCAATCCGACGCCTTCAAATCGGATGGCCCCATGGACTCTCTCAATGGTTTTGGTGCCATCGTCCCTCTCGGAGTGCTCATCGAGCATGGCAAAGGCATTCTCTGCTGCCGCAAGTCCCGATTGCAGTTGCGCATTTGCATCGGTGAGATGGCGAAGCGGACTAAACATCATCAGCATCGCGGTAATAAACGATGCGAAATCCCCAATGGTGGTGCCGCCCGTTCGTGACTGCAAGAGGGCCATAGTGAGGACCACCGACACACCCAGCGCGGCCACCATTTGTGCGAGCGGCGACTGGAGTCCAGAGGCCACGGCCACCCGCATGGCTTGGGCCCTAAATACACTGTTGGTCTTCGCAAACCGCTCTCTCTCGTAGGCCTGCCCACCGAAGATTTTGATCACTCGATGGCCTGAGATAGCCTCTTCCACGCCGCGCGTGACATTGGATATTGCCGATAGAAAGGCTTTACTCACCCCACGAAGACGCCGCGAGAAACGATAGGTCAGTGTGGCCAGGATAGGTATGAGACAGACCACCACCAGGGTCAATTGCCAATTGATATAGATCATCCAGCCCAGTAGGCCAACGAGCACGAGAGAGTCACGAACAAGAACAGTCAGCACATTGGTGCAGGCTTGCAGCATCTGCTGCGACTCATTGATGATCTTCGAGATGAGTTGCCCAGAGGATTTCTGATCAAAATTGCTTGCGGGAAGAGTAATCATCTTCTCGAACATGGCCTGCCGAATGTCGCGCAAGACGTTTTGGGAGACCCACTGCATCATGTAAGAGGCGATGAACCCCGATGCCCCTCGAAATGCGAAGAGCAGCAGCACCGCGGTGGGGACCCACCAGATCTGGAAGTTGGTGTCGGCGCGGAAGCCGTTGTCGAAGAACGGTTTCATCATGGCCGGAAAGGCCGTTTCTGTGGCGGCCGTGATCACCATTGCGAATATAGCCACCCCAAAACCCTTCCAATAGGGCAGGGCGTACTTCAGGATTCGTTGAAATAGTTGGGCGGAGGTCACAAGCGAGAGGCGATGACTTCTGAGTCCACTGAAAAGGAAAACCCCATGAACGTATGGTAGCGTTCATGGGGCTTATGGGGAGCCTGACGGTGCCCTACTTTCACGAGCGAAAACTCACTATCATCGGCGCAAAGTCGTTTCACGGTCCTGTTCGGGATGGGAAGGGGTGGTTC
>Ga0169931_10011738_pt1 | contig 12273 bp, 9 predicted proteins | sample Kivu_15m_20L_FD_129675 | JGI IMG/M metagenome (GOLD analysis project Ga0169931, IMG submission 129675) | Freshwater microbial communities from Lake Kivu, Western Province, Rwanda to study Microbial Dark Matter (Phase II) - Kivu_15m_20L... | ecosystem: Environmental > Aquatic > Freshwater > Lake ...
CATCCACTACACCCCCAAAAAGAAAGGAATCATTATCTATCACATGACTGCAGCCATCTAGCCTGTGAGCCCTCAATTTGCTATTCAGGGCGGTAGGGAGATCATTCTGAGATAAACGAGGACGGTTTCTGCTCAGCAGGAGACTAGATCTGCTGCTATCACTAGTTGTTGTTGTATTGATAAGGGATTTACGATTGCCAAAATGACCTATGCTAAGGATGGTTTCATGCCTGGAGAGTTGGTGCAGCTGCTTATAGAGATAGACAATAGTCAATGCACGGCCCCTGTGGAAAACGTGAGGATATCTGTCAATAATACTGTTACTATGAGATCGCAAGGAGCTTCTACTGCTGATCATAGAACATTTTTCTCTAAAATTTTAGGTGGAGTCATGCCTGGACAAAATCTCTCAGTATTTGTGTCAATATACAGGGCGACAAGGGAGTGAGAGAACAATTCATGATGCCAAACAACCCTTAGATCAAACCAACATGTTCAGGAAGACTCCTTTCTTCTCAATACAGTATAAGTATAATGTTGAATCACAGTGTGAGTTGCTAGTGTTGTTCGGACAGAGTCGGTTCGTCTATTCCTATTGTACTTTATATATAATATAGATTATTTTCCCGTTGATTCCGGCGTATAATATGCCATCTGTTTTCCAGAATAACTGGTCGCCGCAGATGATGGCTGCTACGAATTTGCAGTTGACGAATACTTGGGGTAATCCGAACATAGCTGGAATGGATGGATATTGATGGCATGTCTTAATCGACATTATTATCATATAAAAATATTATATTAAATAGTTTTGCTTATTATTTTGTATAAAAAAAGAAATAGATTAGATCGCCTTTTACTGTTTTTGTTTATAATAGTTCAAATATTATGTCATCGTAGCCAAAATCATACATATAATAGCACAACTCGACAATCAATACGCCCATCTACCTGAATGTTTACGACTTTTGGCCCAGATTTAACTGGTGTTGTCAATGCTGTGGGCTCGGCATCTACCATACTGGCATATAGATCTTGTATTTCCTTTTCTACTAAGCTAAGCATAATACATTTTTTATGGCTTTGATGGAGATTAAACCGGAATAGGCTAGCTCGAACCTCGATCAGCTAACTATCAATTCAAATAGCAACTCTTACTAGGTCATACTAGCATGTCTGGATCATAATTTTCGAATTATATCATATATCCTTTATGCAGCAAGTTCACAGGTAGACCCATACCAATATAGGTATACATATCCCAATACAGGGCGACACTACGATCTTTTTCAAATGAATTGCAACCACTTTTCCCTCAAACTATCATAATAACTCCATACATAAAAGCCAGTGCCCCAGTATATATTCACGATGACCGATTGCGCAAACAAATTTAGATGTTGCTTACCTCAATGCATTCTGAATGGAAGATTGGATTGGTTTAATAGTGCATAATAGGGAAAATATTCTTAGTTAAGGGAGAGTAATAATATAAAATTGTAGTTTTAGAGGGATATCAAGTGATTTTTATAGTATCATTGTTTCAGTTGAAGGCGTTCATGAAGTTTAAGATTGATTATATTTTCGAAGGGTCATCGAGGGGTATGGTGTTTGAGTGTTATTATTGAAGTTTTGTGTCGATTTTACCTTTGCTTAAAAGTTCGTTTATAAGGGTATAATTTAGCATGTGAGCGCTGTTTCTGGCAGTTGAAACTAATCCTTTGAAGCCATTTTATGTCATTTTTCCTTACTAATCTGCAAATTGTGCGTATATTTTGGAGTACTATGTCATGGCTTATATCGTTGTGCATGAGTATCCCAAAAATCCTAAACTTAATAGCGTTTCTTGCTAGTTAAGCGTATTTTTGATATGATATTTGAACACTCTTTCATGTTCAGGTATCATTTTAGTAGACTTTCGTTTCTAAAGGCGAGCTCGATTGGGCTTTGATTCAGCTGAGTTTTGCTACAATTTGTTTATTGTTTTGTGTTTGCTTGATTTGGAGGAAATCAAGCTCTGTTTAATTTTTCTCTACATTTGACTAAGATTTATGAATATTGTAGGATTTGATATATGTTAGTTTAAAACAAATATTGACTTTCTTATGCAAACAACATTTTTTTACAATTTTTTGATATTTTGTTAAGTAAAATTCAATTAATTAATTTGCTTTTGTTTATGATCATTTGGTTGTTTTTCCAGTGGTTGCTATAGTCTAGGGTGTTGTCCCACTAGAACTATTGGCCTTGCATTTTTATTGGTTTTTGGGTTAAATTAATGGTATATTTATGTAACTTTGACTTTAAATTTTTGATTCATTATATAAGTATTTACTTTTTAATCTTTTTGTTTGTTTTTGATGATACGAATGCAGTATATGCACAATATCATTCCTGTTCTTCTTTACTTTACCTCAACGACACATTGATCCCCCTCTCTAGCGACACTCTTTCCTTCTCCTAATCTTCCAACTCTGCATCTTCTGCTCTAAAGTGATCACTTAGTCTAACCCTCTTCCTGTATTTATTAACTTTATGAGTCCCCCATCTTATACCAATCGCACCTATTATTAACATCACAATGCTTCCTATGACTACAAGGGCTATTTCCCAACCTGTTAGCTATACTAGGTCCGTTGAGTTTAAACGGATCGAAACTGATTTGGCTCTTTTTGGGTTTATAGCTGTTATTGTTATTTTTTGGGAATAGAGGGTGCTCTAGTTGAGGGAAGGGATGGTGCCGCGGATGAATGATGAGATTGAAATTGTTTATAAAAAAGGAGGGTTTAGCTGGTAAAGTTTGTTGTCAGATAATGACCAAGGACTAGAGGAAAATGAAGGTTAAGTCAAAATTTAAAGAGATTAACGATTTTCATAAATTTTTTCAATATTCTAAATGTAATTTTCTTTAAATTTCAATATATTTTAACTTTTCTATTGATTTTCTATATCTTTTTGCAAATTTTGTTCCTTCTTATATTGCTAATGTGGTTTATTTCTGAGCGAATGTGTCCAAAAAATATGGTACTACCTCACATACTCCTTACTATACATGAATCTGGCTCGATCATACAAAGCATACACTTCATCTAGCACGAACCCTTGCCTTTAATTAACAAATCTAACTGCCACCAGACCTTCATCTCCGAATCTGACTTCCCTCGCTTCATACTAATCATATTTATAAAAAACTCCATCTAACTGAATAGACCGTATGACTAGCGTGTCTTTATTGATTCTAAGTCGGAACTAGTAAGAATGGAATTTGTCGAAAAGAAGAAAAATTGAATAGAGCGAGTAATCTCCTATGTTAGATATATATGTCAAGAGTGTCAAAAGAGGTAGAGATTAGATAGGAATTCTTATTGAATTTTGTGCGAAAAGTGATGGAATAGATATAAGAGACGAGCTGCTGGTATGAAGAACTGGAAAAAGATAAGGTTTTCCTTATTAAGTTTATTGTGGCTACAGGTAGATAGAAAAAGTAGTGTAGTATATCTTGGATGAGCACTGTGTGACCATGAGCCCAAAAAGAGTCCTATTAATGTTAACAGTGCTATTCTCTGTGGCATTAGAAATCAATTAAACATAACAAATATTACCAGCAATGTCCTATCTATCAACTATATCGAGCTACACGACTTGGTACTACTATTAGAGGAACCAAACAGTATACAAAACGGCTTAGTCTGCAGTCCATATTACTAGTATATCGTTTTTTATGAACATTTTTGGATGAGGGCCGATTAATAATATTTTTGTTTGAAGGATTGTATGTGATTTGAGGGAAACTGTTGAGGTCAAGCTTAAATAGTAGGTATTGGGAATACTTGAAGAGCATAGTGAAACTATAGTGTGTCTGTAGGGATTTAATATAGCTTGCTAGCATTTAACAGAATTTGCAGAAAGAATTATACTGTTGCCTATATCATATGGTTTCGTTTAGTTCTGTATAGGCCATATTGACACATTTTGCTTAAGATGTATCAGAGAACCGCCTACAAGCATCTCAAGTGAGTCTTTTCCGACCCAAAACATATCACCCATTATAGGTAACTCATCTTTCTTCTCTACCATCATTTTTGGCAAAAATTTAATCCTTTGATCGCAATCTTTACACGCATACTAGTACTAAAAAACACTGCCAGAGAACCAATTTGTGTCATCTATTGTAAAATTGACCTAAGCTTTGACCCCTTCGCCTCGAAGCGGATACCTACTGCCAGGTTTAATGCTGTTTCCTACGTTAGAGATGACTATTCTTAAAGAATACTATTTAAGTTCATCCTAAGTCTAGAGCTTCAAGGTTAGGGTTTAAGAGAGCTATTACCTGGCTATGAAGGAGGAGTTGAAGAAAAAAGAAAGGGAGGGCGAGAGGTGAGTTGTTTTGGACTAGCAAATCAGAAAAGAGGGTGAGTTTTTAGTGACTTGTAATAGCAGTATATTAATATAGTTGTTTAGATTAGATATCAGGGCTGTTTGAGACTATTGTAAAGGGATTCTGAAGTATTACTATCCCGTTGGAATCAAAGAATCTATTTTGAATACTCTGAAATATCTGTTTTTACTATTTGAAGCCACTATGCCTAAATGCAAAGGATCCAAAAGAGTGGGAGAAATATCTTATATTTTCATCTCTTTCAAGTCTATTTTTTTGAGTAAAAAAAGTTGATATTTGTGATCCAAATGATATATAATAACCTAATTGGCCTAAGCCGAAGACACTATAAGGTAGGGTGGACTGTTTTTTATATAAAAATTGTCAATAAACGGCAGAGTAGTAGTACTGAGTAGTGTATGTTTGTTGTTATCAACTCTGATAGCAAGCAATTAGTTCCACTGTTGCACCAACAACACATTTTACCAAAAATATATGTTTCTGGGGGCGAAGTATGTTTTTAGAGTTGTGGCTGTAAGGTTGTATAAATCGCTACATTGTTGTTACCTCAGATCGTAGGCTTTTATTGTTTTTAACTGAATAAAAAGAAGGTAAAGAGTTGATTTATGAATGATGATTTTTGATGACTTTGCCTAGGAAGATAGCTTTATAGTACAATAAAGTGAAATCTATGGTTTTTTCTCGTTTTTTGTGTATATTTTTATTTGTTGTACTGCTACAAAATTACTGCCATTATTACTAACTCCATAAGCAGAAAGAACTATTTTTTCATTTTAACTCTTTCTAAGCGTATAATGCGCTATACTACTAATGGCTTCAGTCAAAGGAATATCAGTCAAATAGCTGCAATTAGTGTTTCTATTTTACCCTCTACACGCGTAATACCTGAGCAAGTAATCTGCTCCGAATTGAACGGCCATGACCTACTACCACATAGTTGACATTATAACAAAATTGTTGCGCACTAGAGGTTTGTTGTCTAGATAGCATTACGACTACTCAAGTTTCAATATTTTCCACTAATACTCCAAATTGCTAGGTAGAGATGGTATCACAGTATACTTCAATCTTGAAGCCAACCCATATTTTTATAAAGGAACCAGTGCATTTCCTCCCAGATTGGCATATAATGTCTAATTTTCAGGCGAGTATCCGTTGTCATAAATGATGTTTTAAGTGGAATTCAAAGGGTATAGCATTACTTTTTGTTGGCATACTATTTTGTGTCCTTGTAGCTATGAAATTGCCCCTATCAAGATAGTTTAGTATGATGATGGACGGGTCACCATAAGTAGTGATGGTGTCAACTGGCAAGAAGATAAACTTACAGTTCTTTAGCTGTTTTTTACCAACATTATTTTGATACCTTAGTTGAGCTACTCACTCAGATATATTTACTTAGTATTGTCGATAGAATACAACTGGTAGTACCTAGAATCGTATGTGTCTTGACTAAGACTGAAAACATTTAGCACAGATTAGCCCAGTACTACTAGCTTACCAGAACTGATGAAAACGTCTCTAACGTTTTAATAGTTGTATATATTGTAGCTACCTTTAAATTGAGCCTGAGTAGTGTCTGTTAGGCTCACCTAATGCAACAAAATTTTCCCTTTTTTAGCCAAAACAAGTGTCTACGTGTGCGTATCATATGTAAAATATTCAAAAAGAGGCGAAAGAAAAGTTGATATTTAAATTGGATGGAGATTTCCAGGCATTTTCAATATATGAATTCCACTATAGTAATCCAACAGTATGATCGTGTTATGGGTCAATTGCATTCTTTTTATATAAAACTTGTTCAACCCTAGTTGTGTTTTGTCGACTACCCACAAAATCTAGCTAACTTCTCCCATCGACCGCACCTCCAGATAGCTGTTTTATGGCACCATAACACTTCTAAGCAAATATCCCTTCCCCAGCTCCAGACCTACCTTGATACCTTCTTTTTTGCTTGTGAATAGATCAGCACTTACATACACCCAGTCTGCGCCAGATTACCATCTCACAGTGGCGTGGACTATGACTCTCTGATGGAATATTTTAGGGTTGTTGCAGTCTATTACTATTTAGTTGTGGGTAAGGTTGATGGGTCGAAGGGCAATGTCTATGCATTATTTTGCGTTTTAAAGAGGAATGAACCATTTTTGAAATTGCTATGTATTTAGATTCCACACGGCTACGCTGTTCTGACCGCTCGATTATCTAATAAGCAACTTTTTTATCATAAAAATACGGCTAAAACGGGACGGTGATACCTTGAAGCGACTATTTGACCGATTTAGCGATTCAATAGAGGCATACAGGTCCAGGGCGCAGGTAAAATGGCGGAAGGTGAAGACGAAACTGTATATGTAAGATTGTTTCCAGAAAAATAGAGGTCAAGATCCAGAAGTAGAGTGGTGTTGGGCGTTAGGGGTATTTTCGAAGGAAAGGGGCGAAGGGCACAGTCAGGCTGCAGTTGAGAGTTGGCAGTGTAGAGAAAGACGATTAGTAATAGTAGTATTCGCATGGATCTACTATAGATTAATTATCAAGATTCTGATGTAGAATATATAAAAGATGAAGATCTTTTTTGAAAAAAATGATTAAAAAATATCAAAAATATTGCAAAAAATATGCTGAAAAATCATTTTTATTTGATTTTATTTCAATATTTAAAGATTACTAAGAATAATCATGCGATTCCCTTATCGACCAAATACTTCTCCATATTCAGCACAGCATTCTTCAATTTATCATTATTTTTGATATTATACGAACACACGACATTCATATTCTTAGTATACTACGTAAAGGGTCTCGTGTGGAAGGTCTTTTCCTGAAGAGGACAGCACACACTGCAGATACATGCGCAGAATTTGCCCAAAGTGTTGTATACTAGGAACTCGGCTAGTGCAGCTAGAGACAGGGCCAAGTAAAAAGGAATGTAGAGCTGTTTGTCGAGGATATCAAAAGCTCCATATAAGTATTTTAGAGAAATATTCCATGCGTTGGGATATATGTAGCTGTTTGATATCAACATCCATTCACCGTTCAAAGGACAAAGGATGAGAATAACTGGCAGGAGTATAAGAGTCAAAGAGTTGAACTATTAACCCAGTCCATCGATTCTGGTTGAATTTTTTTGCAGCAAAGAACGATTGAACACGTACCTGAGACATATGTTGACCCATGCCAATGGTAACAGTATGGGAATAGCCACGTAGAACAAGCAAGTCATGAAGAAAATCATATAGAAAGATGCAGCTTATTTATACACATCTAACTTGAAACTAGTTATCTTTTGATTCATGTGTTTCTGCAAAATTTTACCCTCTTAGTCTTCAAGACTGTCCACTCCAGCCCTGCACTTGTTGACTATGAACATAACGACGAGTACGATCGAGTCAAGAATGATAAAATTAGTGAAAATAGGCGAAACATTTCTGTACCATACTTATGAATACTCTGAGTATAACGTAATTTTATCGACAGAAAAGAAGGCTTTGATGTCTTACGATATGATTGTTATGAAGGAAAGATACCTGCCTGCGGAAAATCCAAAAATATTAGCGTATATCAGTATTGGTAGTAAAATCGTATTTATGATAAGAAAAGAGCTGTAAATGCCTGTTTTGGTCATAAGAGCTGAGGACAAACTTATGGGTCTGACGCAGTTGACAAGTTTGTCGACAGTTAGACCGAATAGAAAATTAGTCAATGCTGCAACGATGATGACCACATATTGTATGGCTTGTTACACGTATATATCTGCGAGATAGCTCGAACATGATTATTTGATATCATTATCTGTCAGAGATTGAATGTAATTAGCATTACAGTAACATCTGACTGTGTTTGTATCTGTAACTGACCGAATAGTTATGGCCGTGTATGTACTTGTATCTATACCCTAGCAATTGCTTGATTTCGATGAGATGTATACAGTGCAAAGTCCTATAATGGCACAACTTATAGCCAAAAAGAGAACTATGATCAAGAAGACGAACAGAGCTCGGCAAAATCTGTTGCAGAAACCGAGTTAAAAACTCTACCAGTTGATGTCCTAGGGTGTTGGGACTGTTTAGTTTTTTATATATAGTGGTTTTCCTTTGAATTTGTACTGCTATGCGGGTGGATCGATACAGCAACAACAGCAATTTCGCATACAACAGTGTCCACAAGTATCATACAAATAATGCTGATTATTGAATTACAAACATTTTTGTTTAGTGTTCTCATGTTGAAAATGAACATACGCCGATACAGTCTAAGGCACGAATGTCTACATACCATGTATCTACTACTCCAAAACTTTTTTCTATACTAAAAGTTTTTCGATTGACTTCTAGCTTCCGTTACCCAGTTTGAGTTCCAACTACTACTATTTGATTTGTTCTTCAAGTTGATCGAGTTCTTAGAAATATATTAGTTTGTTTTTGTGTCTGCGATTGAGACTTACCTCGTATACAGGTCCATAGACTTACATGAATTGATGTAGCTCGCTTTCGTTCACGTAGCCTTAGTCTAATCCGTTGAATTAAACGCAGAAGTTCTCAGGTCGTACATCTGCGTTGGCTTGGTCTTGTTTGTCTATGACTTTATGATAATGTTTTTTCCATATAAGGTAAAAGATGAAGAGGGCCAAATAGCTTGCAAAAGGCACAAAAACAGTGAGATATATATCGAATTGAGTCAAACTATTACCAGTGTAGTTTCCTATATATGATATGAATCTTACCAAGAGTACTTCTGATTAGATATGTAGAGAAAGATGCGCTATAGCTATCCATACCTGTGCCTTTGTAGTTGATGATGATGGCTATAACATGTAAAAGAGACATTATTAATAGAAGCCACATGATTCTTCTGAAAAATTATATGTAGAAATACGGCCCCATGCCGAATTTTCGGAGCTACTTTGTATCACAGAAAATTTTTAATTATTACTATATAGAAATATAAAGTACATACTGACCTGGTCCTATTTTATTCATATACGATCGAGAAAATCTATATTCAAGTGCCAGATGGTATTTAGCAGGTTTGTAAGCTTCGTTCATCATGTTATCTAGTGATAATTTTTTGTATTAAGCCATCGAGTTGTCGGCCACATTCATGTTCTCTTAGGTATCGTTTCTTTGATTGCCGTAAGGGTTGTAGGGTTGCATAGATGGGGCTCGATTGGTGTTGAAGTTAGGCGTGGCATAGAATCTCATTTCATCGAAGCGTTACAGATTGGGTTGGAAATTTAGTTAATGCTTGGATGTCTAGTGCTGTCGATTGATGGATGTTTGGGGTATTAGTTGTCTTGCTTGTTGTGGGGGTTGGTTCGGTCTCATCTTTTTGAAATGGTGATTTTATAGTGTAAAAAGTATGACTAATAAAATCTATCATTAATATTTTTATTGTGCCTTTCGACTAAAATGTATCAAAATAAATATAAATATATGTAAATAAGTGTATGCCATTAGAATGCATGATCATTATATCTGGAAAGAATACACTGATCTCCCAACCTGCAATTTAACCTTATGCCCTAACTCCATCGTCTTGTCCAATTTAACCAATGTCCCAAACTTAGAATGACAATCACTAATACAAAATCCTTCTCCAGTAAACTTGATCTCAGAATGCATCCTAGATACCGATATGTCTTGCAATCTGATCTAGCATTGATGTCCTCGACCCATCTTGACATTCACGTCTTTCTATGCATGGATCACATGTAGGCATCTTTATTATCTGCTTTATTTTCGTTAGTTTATGCCCTCGAGAATTATGTAGGGTTTTTATGGTCGTTATATTGTTATCATTTACATCTGGAAATTCTTGCCTTTTGTCACCAGTCGAGGGAAAGGTTATTTACAGATCTAGCATTCGAATTTAGTGAAATTGTATGAAGCTACCATTCCACTTACTTATTTTTTGACTTTACTATCGATCCACATTTTCAAGCATTGAACATGCACGCCCTAGCACGAACCTTTGCATTTGCAAGGTGAGATCAAAAAGTTGTCTTAGGTGTTGTCGTCGCATAGGCAAAACTTGCAAGTACCTTACTTAGTCTATAATGGCGCTTAGTGTATTCCATTGAATTCGCTTAGGAAGAGATCTCGAACCATATTTTCTGATTTTTTAGGAAACCCGCCCATCTCGACCACCCTGTACTAAACTCTGCCTAGTTTGACTATATTTCCTGCAGAAAGAGGGTATCCATCATGCTTGTATGGACCTACTTTATAGTCCTTAACGATGATATAAGCATTCGTATTCATGGGGCCAGCCTAATCATTATTTGCCTCTTTTTTCATTATTTCCTGAGAAGGTCTTTCGGGTGGCGACATCAGAAAAGCTATATAAATCTATTTGTACTCTAGCAGTTACCGTTGTGTCGAAGAAGTATAGATGACACGAAGGTATAGGTCTAATCGGGTAGATGTCCTCTTTTGATCTTGTCATTCGAGATCAGGTTGGTCTTAGCGCCTTTATAAGAGGAGAAATACCGTGCCAGTTTCGGAACATTTTGCAAGGGCCTTGGATCTAAAAGTATTCTTTGAGATTTTTTGTGTTTTAGTAATCGTAGAGACCGTGAGAGTCTTTCTACCAGGTAGTGATTGTCATGTGCAAGCTAGATATGCCTTGAAATACGTGGGGGCTTTTGCGAGAACTTTCATGGAATCGGCTAACTATATTTTCAAATTATAAACTGCAAAAAGAATCAACGAAATAGGGCCAATATCAAGTCAAAATGAAACTATTTGTAACAAATTTTACAAAAAAAAATATTATTATTTTTTAATTTTAACTTTTAATTTAATACTCATACGACAAGAAAAAGGTCATTAAAGCATTTTTAATTAAAGAATTCAACCGTTACTCTTATATTTGGTCTTTTTGAACGTATTTGATTAATCCTTATGCTTTTTCTTCTAAGTTTCGTGTATAATCTGATAATCATTTACGCAGAATTAATAAAATTGATAGATATGATTGAAACAGGGTTATCGCATTCGCACAACAAAAACTGTCATTAGAGTTTCGAGAAGAGGTTTTCGAACATATCTACTGAGCCCGAGTAGAGATCGCATCTGTTTCCTATTTGGAAAATACATCACTTATTCATGGCCAAAAACATTGTTCAAGTGCACGAGTCCAAAGGACTCAAAGCCATGAGGGCACTCTAGTGGCTTAAAAATAAAGGATGCAAGTAGGGCTACCCTTAGTAGTTGAGTCATGTCAAAAAAAACTAACAAAAAGTATTGGTAGCTATAGCTGCGAAACGCAATTTAGGAAAATGTGAGCTGGATAAATCGAGTTTGCTAAAAAAACGTAAGCAGATGGCTAATGAGCTTAGTAGCACCGTTTGATTATGTACATTTACTTTTTCAGACAAGTTTTAATTTTAATTATGATTTCTGTTAGCTTTTTTAGTTTGAATATGGCTATAAATAAAATTACTAAACGATTGCTACAATAAGTAAGCTTAAGTAGACATTTTTTGAATTTTCTTATCAGTTTTTTATTCTGAGATGTATAGTATTGCTTTATTCATAATAATAAAATAGAAACAGTCTGAATGACCTCGAAAAAGTACTCTCTGAACCAGCTTCTGAACACTCAGACCCAAATGCAGCCTTAGCTCTACCAGCATCTCATCCACTAGCTGAAATCTCCTCTCCAGAGCATTCCTTTAGACATAACTCAAGACAACTCATACTCATACTAACCCCAGCAACAAGTACCAAGAAGACCCAATATCCCTCCTCCGCCTAGGAGAGGTGTGCAGATGGATATGGGCAAGACATACAGGTCGGTTATCGTGGCATAAGGGGTGAAAGATGAGACTATGTAACGATTACTTTCTCCACTCGATACGCATGTTTTTCAAG